>Ga0070734_10003477_pt1 | contig 16428 bp, 16 predicted proteins | sample Coa_R1_8_FD_66444 | JGI IMG/M metagenome (GOLD analysis project Ga0070734, IMG submission 66444) | Surface soil microbial communities from Centralia Pennsylvania, which are recovering from an underground coalmine fire - Coalmine... | ecosystem: Environmental > Terrestrial > Soil > Unclassified ...
GCCCTGAGCGGGCGATGAAGAAAGCGTCGCGCATGATCTGCGGCAGTTCCTGGATATTCTTGACCAGGTAATTGTGCTTGGTGCAGGAACGGGTGATGCCCACCACGTCCGCCTCTTGGAACCCGTCGGTGCCGATAAGGGAGGTCGGCACCTGGCCCGTGATGGCGACCAGGGGGACCGAATCCATATAGGCGTCGGCCAGGCCCGTGACGATGTTGGTGGCGCCGGGGCCGGAGGTAACCACGCAGACACCGACTTTGCCGGTGGACTTGGCGTAGCCTTCGGCCATGTGCACCGCGCCTTGTTCGTGGCGGGTGTCGATCAAGCGGATCTTGTCCCGGTTCATGAAGAGGGCGTCGTAAACCGGCAGGATGGCCCCGCCCGTCACGCCCCAGGCGATGTCGACCCCCTCGCTCAAGAGGACCTCCACCACCATCTCCGCGCCTTTTTTGAGTTTCGTCTTTTGTTTAGCCATGGTCGTCTCCCTTAAAGTTCCCCGCGTCCTTGGAGGACGCGAAAGACCCAGATTTTACAATAAACTTGGGCTTTTTCGAGGCAATTCAGGGTAAAAAGGGCCTGAATGCTGGAAAAAACCTGTTTCACCAGTGTTGGGGGGTCTGCTTTGGCGGGAAAACCGGGCCTAAAAAGAAAAAAGCCGCGGAAGTCCCGTTGGGCGGGACTCCCGCGGCTTGGTAGCCGTCGTTAGGAGCGCACCGCCTCCGGACGCAATACGAGTACCAGTACCAAAAGCACTAGGTTCATTGCGATTCCGAAGGCCATTGAAAACTCCTAAAAAAGTAACTGCGTGGGAGGAACTATACCGACCCCTCCTGCCTTTGTCAAGCAGGGGTAAACCCGGCCCCTTCCTTCACAAAAAATGGAGGATGCCCCAAACGACGGCCAGCACCACCGCCCAAGTCACCAGTGAATTCTTCAGGTCCTCCCACCAGATCATGCCCTTGGTGTCCGATAAATACTTCCGGAACCTTCCGGTGAAATAAAGGAGGGGCGGAACCAAGACCACCAGGATGACCGCCACCTGCACCGCCTGGTGTTGGAATTCGGATGTTTTCAAAAAGCGGAGGGCCAAAAACAAGGTGATGAGGACCATCAGCGATTGCGCCACCCAAAAGGTGATGTACTCCAACAAGTGGGGCGGGACTTGGAGGTAAGTCGCTTGCCAAGAATGGTCCTTGATTTCCGAAGCGTGAAAATCCTTCGGGAGGCGCGTACCACAGCGGTAACAAAAACGGACTTTCCTTCCGCGGATAAACCAGCTCTCGTTGACGAGCAAAACCTTATGCGGACAGGACTGGATGATCCAACCAATGGAGACGGCAAACCAGGCGCTCAGCGCAATTTGGAGAAGAAGGGCCACCAATACAAATTGGTAATCAAAGTTGCTGGAAATGATGGTCAAAGTGAGGTTCAAAAAGACGAACCAGTACCAGGGCTCCAATAAGCGGATATGCCGGATGTCGTCGGAGCTTTCGAGAAAAAACCGCCAAGCCTTGGAGAGCGCGAAGATCAAAACCACGAGTATGACCGCAGTTGCAACCATATTTTACCCCGTTTATATATTTTTGACTCGACTTGGTTAAGGGCGTTGTTCCCAGATACGCGACAGGATTTCTTGGGCGCTAGTGTAATTGGGTTCGCATTTCACCGCCATCAAATAAGCTTTTCGGGCCTGTTCGGATTGGCGGTTCAAGAATAGAAAATTCCCCAATTTGTAATAAAGGTTGGCGGCCGGGTAACCCTTGCGAAGGGCCCTTTGGATGGCTTGGATATTGGGGCTCAAGTCGGCCCCCTGGTGATATTGGGCCACCCATTCCCCGTAGCAGGATTCAAGATAGGGGTCATTCCCCATCAACGCATATCCCCCCGCCAATTCTTCAACGGCATGGCGGTATAAAACCGGACTGTTGAGGATGTTTTCAGCCTCGAAATTCAAATTATGGAAATAATCATGGGCGGTTTTCCAACGGCTGAACACCTCCCCGTTTTTCGGGTCGACGGGAAAGATCCCCACCACCAAGCCCCCATCCGTATCCTCCGGCCCAAGCCCCAAACGATGCCAACTTGAATCTGGGAACCGGCGGTTGAGATAAGGCTGGTAGTGGATATTGGTGATGACGGCCGCCCAATGGCAGTTTTGGGGGGCGATTCGGGGATTGAGACATCCATTGAACCCATAGGTCGCCACGGTCAGGCTGTGGTTGCGGGACAAGAGCAAGAAATCACTAAAAATGAGCCCGGGGCCTTTTTTCCGGGATTCCTGGAGGAGGACTTCATAAGCCTCAAAGTTGGGATCATCCGCCTTATTTTTGAATTCAAAATGAGGGAAAGGGGCCGCGATAAGGTTTGGTTTGACCAGGTGGTAAAAGTCCAATCCAAAGGAAGGTATCAAAAAGAACCCGAGAAAAGCCCACCTTCTTGAAATGGGATGGACCATTTCCAGCACTTGTTTCAATCCAATAGCCGCAACCAGAAGCAGCAGTGGCATGACCTGGATAACCCGGTCCATGCATGGGTAATCCGCGGTAGCTAAACCAGGCGCCATCAGCAAAACAAAGGTGGCCGAGAAAAACAAAAACTCGGTTTTTTTGAGGGTCTTAAAGGCGATTACCAAACCCAGTCCAAAACAGGTCGCGAGCAGGGGGTTTAAAATCCCACCCCAGGAAGGGCCGTAGGAAACATCGGTTTGCAGCGATCCCCAAAACAACGACGTCCAATAGGACAAAAAAACCGCCGCTTTATGTGGAATCGGGAATTGACCGTTTGAAAAAACCACGTCTCCCCAATGGGCTCCAAATCCTTCTGTGACAGCCGCGCATAAAAAAGGGCACAGGGTGACCAGAAAGGATACCCAAAAACAAATCAGGTCTTGAAGGTATCGGCCTTTTTTATCCTTTAGGGCGACCCATGAAAACCAGCCGGCCATCAGGACCGCAACGACCATCCAGGAGGTGTAAGTAAAAAAGCCAAGTCCGGTCCATCCCCCGACGAAGATCGAATACCGGCTTTTCCAGGCCGGATCGGTGCATTTGAGCCATAGCCCCATCAGGGCCAAATCCATGAGTTCGAAGAACGGGACAAACTGGAGATAAAAGCGGCCCGTGAAAAGGGGCCAAAAGCTGAAAGCCATGAGGCAGCCGAATAGGAACGCGAAGGACTTCGAAAAAAATTGCCGGGCGGCGAAATACCCCGCCATGGCGGTCAAAACCGAAACGACCGCCGGTACCGTCCGAAAAAGGGAAAGGGCCGAGTTGAAAAATTTGCAGAAGAAAGCGTAGGTCCATACGGAAAGCGGCGGGTGCTGGCCGACGGTATAAAAGAACTGCCAGCTCCAATGTTGGGAAAGATACAGCCCCAAAAAACCCTGTAAAGCCTCATCACCGATGGGCCACAAACGTAAAGTGGTTAGTTTGAAAAACCTCAAAGACACTGCGCAAATAAATAAAAACACAAGCAGCCGGGTGGATATTTCGGGCAGGAATTCACCCGATGCGGGTTTTACGCCGGTTTCAAGCCAAGAACGATTCTTCTCAAATATCAAAAGAAGAGATATTTCGCCGACAACCAAAATGGGGCCGTAAGCGGAGAACAATAATCCGGAATAGGATAGGACAGCGTTCATCGACAAGAGCAAAAGAAGGGCGGTCTTTAAGGAAGTTTCCGGTCTGAAATTTTTTCGGTCCAAATGCTTCCTGGCCTTATGATCCCGGTGAAACCGGATTTTTCGGGAATTCCGTGATGCTCAAATCAGACCCAATTTTAAAAACTTCGATTTGCTTGTTCGCCAATCTGCGAAATTCTTCAGCTTCCCCAGGCTTGCCCTGATTATCCATTAAATCGGCAAGTCTTGCGTACAAATGGGCGGCAGGATAACCCGTGTGGATGGCTTTTTTTAAAGCTTCCACATTCCCCGCACCATTGGAATCAAAACGGAACTGGGAACACCATTCCCAATAGCTGGCCTCGAGAAAAGGATCGTCTTTTACCCAGGAATAGGTTTCCAAGGCGTCTTGAAAGGCCCGCCGGTAATAAACCTCCCCGTTAAAACTCCGTTCGGCCTCCAAATGGAGCTGGTGGAAACGGGCCTGGGCGCCCATCCATCGATTGAAAAGATCCGCATTCTGTGGAGTAGCGGGGATCAGTCCAACCGCAAGGCCGCCTCCCAAACCCGGCATTCCATTCCCCGCCCAATACCATCTGGATCCCGGAAATCGATCAGCCAGGAAGGGTTGGTAGCCGATGTTGGTCAAAAGGCCCGCCCACTGGCTTTTCTTGGGGTCTAATTTCGGATTCACTGCGGCATTGAAGGGATAAGTCGTCACATAAAGGGAATGGCCGAATCGAAGGGGTTGGAAGTCGGTAAAAATGAGGCCCGGCCCTTTTTCGCGGTACACCGAATTTAATATTTCGTAGGCCCTGAAACTCTCATTCAACGATTCTTCCCTCGGTTGGCGGGACGCGGTCCATTGCCGGTAAACTGGCATGAAATAGTGGGTCCCATCCAGGAGGGTGGAAAAAGCCACCAGTGTCAAGAAAAGGGTTTTCCGGTGGGCTGCTGGCCCGGCTTCAAGGATCAGGCGCTGCAGGCCATAGGCGGCGATCCATAACAGCAATGGCATGACCTGAATGATTCGATTTAATTCAACGTAATCCCCCGCCAAAAAAGCCGGGGCTAGGCATATGGGCAAGGCGAACAAAAGCCACCGGGAAATCCCCCCATCACGGTTTTGGTAAAGGGCAGAACAGCCGGTCAGGAAAGAGGCCGTTAAAACCGGGTTCAGCATGCCACCCCAAGAAGGTCCATAGGAAATATCCGGCTGGAGGGGACCCCCGAACAGCGAAGTAAGGTAGGAAAGGTGGGTAATGACTTGGTGTTGCCATGAGAACCAGGAGCCGGCCACCGAGCTATCCAGCAAATGGTGGCCATAGCCTTCACGAAAGGCCGCCAAAGTGAAGGGTGCCAGTCCCAAAAGGAAAGGGAGGATAAACCAGGAAATTTCGTTCAATATTTTTTTCATGTGAAGGATGACGACCGTTACGACGATGAGAAATAAAACCACCCACCAGGAGGTAAAAGTTAAGGTGCCCAAACCCGACCACAACCCTAAGAGGGCGGCCCATTTTTTTTTACTTTTGGCGGAAGGGCTTTTCATCCAAAGGGCCAGGAACAGAAAACTCAGGAGCTCCCAAAAGGGAACGAAAAGCCCTTGATGGCAGAACCGGCCTGAACTCAACGGCCAAAAACTGAACGCAAGCAAGAAGGCGAAGAGGAAGGCTTGGGATTTCGGGGAAAAAAACCTGGCCAAAAAATAACCTGCCGGGACCGATAGGAATGAAAAAAACGCCGGTAAAAACCAAAGATTGAAAAAGGGCGAGTCGAACCATTTGAAAAAGAGGGCCAGTATCCAGATAAGCAATGGCGGATGTTCCCCAACGGTATAAAAAAACTGCCAAGTCCATTTATCAGCCAAGGACATCGCCAGGAAGCCGTGTAACGCTTCATCCCCTGTCGGCCAGAGATAGGTCTCGGTCAGCCTCCAGAACCGCGGAAGGAGCGCAAGCCCCACGAATCCAATCCAAAAAACGGATCCTGTCGGGGCCTCAAACGGTTCTTCCCGGAATTTTTTGGAGGGGACCGATCCAAGGGGACGAAAGAAAAGGAAGAGAAGGGGGGCCAATACACCGCAGCAGAAAACCCACGACTTAAGGGTAACGGACAAGGGGGAATAAGACAAAACCATTCCGGAAAGGAGGAAGAGCGAGAAAAAAAACCAAAGTCGCATTTTTTGCTCCCTGGTCTTTAACGAAAGCATTTCTGGCCTATTACCGCAAGCAGCAGCCCGAAAAACCACAAGCTGAAAAACAGCCTGCCCGCGAAAGAAAGCTTCCGAACATCATTTTCGGTGGATTTTCTTAAAAACAAAAAAAGAAGGTAGTTTAAAAAGCACAGCGCGCAAAAGCCCATTGAAAGCGGCCATTGAAACTCCGAGTAGTTAAAGGAATTAAGGATAAGCCGGATTGAAATGAGAAAATAAAAAATCATCCAACCCCCGGTCCAAATAAGGACGAATTTATCCCGGAAAGGAACCCCCTCTCCCTTCGGCACGGTGGACGGCCGGGAATCCAGGTAATGTAAAATGAAAAAGAATAAATAAATAAGCAGTAACCCTAGGCCGAGGAGGGCCAAAAAGTAATAAGACTGGAATCGGATGGAAAGGGCGAACGCACTGTCGACCCAAATGAGGAAAAAGGTGGTGGCCCATAAATTCGCTGCCATCCCAGCCGTGAAGGATGGCAGCCATTTCATGAGTAGAACTCCCAGAAAGATGCAAACTGCAACGGACCCGAAGATTAGAAAAGCGACCAATTGGATATTGGAGAAATCCGAAATTTCGTTTGTAACAAGAAGTCCATGGGGTTCCCCAAAAAGAGGAAGGTTAAGAAGGAAAAGGAGGTAAACTCCTACCGTAAGAAGGGAAAAAACCACCCATTCCAAAATTTCATTTATTTTTTGCATCGGTTCAACAGTTTAGCAGGCCGTTTGGTTTTATCTTCCGTTTAAGGCGCGATAAATTTATAAACTAAATTCCGTTTCCCCTCGAAATCTAAATCTTCACGATCACCTTGAAATGGAGTCCCATAGGCTGGACAAAAAACTGAAAGTCTAACTTCCTTTAAGACCCGATTCGGGCTGAACTCAGATAAAGGGTTATGGGGGGTAACCCCGGATGAGGAATGGGGATTGTGGGGGAATTTCAGGGATACTTGAAAAAGGCTCAAATATATTGGGTTTTAATCATATAGCTAATGAATAAAACAAATTAAAACATCTTGAATCATAATATAACATAATATATCATAACGTTGCTTAGATTCTAATTCAAAAAGATCTAACAAATTCACACTTTTCAACGCCTTTAACTTTTTACGAAGAGGTTACGCATGAAACAAAAATGGTCAAAAGAGAAAATTGTCGAAACCATTAAGGACTTAAGAAAACAGAACGTTGATATCTCGGCCAGCAATATTTCCAAGAACTATATTCCTCTTTTTACTGCTGCCTGTTCCCGCCGGTATTTTTCGAGCTGGGCAAACGCGGTAAAAACGGCCGGGATCGACTACGATCAAATCCTGGAGGCTGGCAAGACAAGGCGTCGCAAAAAATTGACGAAATGGTCCAAGGAGCAGGTTCTGGAGGAAATACGGAAGGCCGAGTCACAAAATCTTTTAACGACCTACCGTGACCGTTTGGCCCTCTATTCGGCGGCCCGGCGTGAATTCGGGAGTTGGAAACAAGCCTTGGAAACGGCCGGTTACCGCCTCACCAAGGGTTCTCATAAGAATTCAAATCAAATTTTCCGTTCGGGGCAAACCGAGACGACCGGCAAAGCGGCGGCGGATTCCACCTCGGAAGTTAAAAACTAACCAACCAATTCTCGAAAAATGGCCGTCCTCAGTGGAGGACGGCCATTTTTTTTGTGACGGTCTGGTTGCCAACGGTAACGCTATAAAGGTAAAGTCCGCTGGCCAGGCTTTGCCCGGCCTGGTTGGCGACCGGCCAAACGACAGTATTGACTCCGCTTTGGGTCCCCCCCGCGCCCAACTCTTCGCCCCAAACCTTTTCTCCCCCGACGTCGAAAACCTGGATAAGGACTGGCTGGGGAGCTTCCAGGTCGAATGAAAACCTGACGTCCCCGCCATGGGTCGGGTTGGGATAACAAAATGTCGTCATTTCGGAAAAAGGCGTCCTGGAGTCGGCCCCAGCCCCGTTGTTCGGCGTGGGCGTGGAACCGGGTCCCAAAACCTGGGATACCACTTTAAGGGTGTTCGAACGCATATGGCTGACCACCAAATCTTTCCGTCCGTTTCCCAAACTGTCAAAAACTCCAACCTCAACGGGCCCTAGGGCCGCACTGGGTTCATCCGAAGTTTTGAACGTCTGGGTTAATTGGTACTGGTTTCCCGTCGATTCGAAAACATCAATGGAATCGGAATCGCGGTTCGCCACGATAATCGCTTTTTTCCCGTTCCCATCCAGGTCCGCCACTGTTAAGCCGTTCGGATGGTTGCCACTGACGGCCAACTCGGGTTGGGCCGACAATGAACCGTCCTTTTGCTGCTGGTAAATCAAAATGCCGTTTTTGACGAAGTCGGCGACGATCAAATCGGAAAGGCCGTCATTGTTCAGGTCGGCTAATTTCAAATCGGAGGGAGAACTGCCATCGGGCAGCTGGATGGTTCGGGAAACCGTGTAGGATCCGGGGTCGTCTTGGCGTCCGTTCGGCATCAAAGATAAAAGGACGACCTTGTTTCCGGAAAGGCAGGCGACGGCGATTTGGTTGATTCCACTGCCGTTGAGGTCCCCGATGGCGACCTGGATGGGGCCGCCGTCCACCGGAACATCCACTCGTTTTCCGAGTCCCCCACTCCCCAAGGGATAAATCGAAAGACTGTTCGCGCCATAGTCGGCTACCACTGCAAAGGGAGTACCCCCTGGACGGGTCAGGCCCACGGCGACCCCGACCGGCATGTTCAAGGTGGGTGCCTCACCTATTTTTTCCAGCCGGTTTCCTTTCGGGCTGAATACTTGCAGCAAATTAGAGTCATAGGCCGTTACAAAGATGGATTGTTGGGAGTGGCCGTCTAAGGCGAACAAAGCCAGGCCCCGTGGGCCGGAAGCCGTTGGAATGGTCGCCGTCAATTGAAGCCCGTCTGGGGAGGGTGAAAAAATTCGGAGGTCGGAAGTGGAACCCAATAATGAAGCCGGCGTTGATTGGCCAATAAAGGTGGGAGAACCAAAATTCGCCACAATGAAGCTCGGTGTCCCATTGCCGAAAAGGCTTCCAACCGCTACACCGCGGGGGCTGGTTCCCGTTGACAAGGACACCGCCGGACCAGGCTGGCCGGTCCAAGCCTTTAACGACGACACAGAGGAAAACAAGAAAATGATAAGGCTATATAAGAATGCTTTTTTCTTCATAAGACCTTCCTTTGCCGAAAGTTAAAATATTTTATCTCCCTGTATTGAATGGGGCAATATCCGTTGAACCGTCTGGAAGCCTAAAAGTGAAAATTTGGGGGAAAAGGCCAGGAAGGGGGCAGGAAAACTATTTACAAAGAATTAGCACATTTCTTCAAAAACGGTAGGAAAGCGCAAGCGTGGGAGTTCCCTGGTCGAAATAGGCCACGGGCTTTAATCCATGTTCATTGTCGTAATCACTCGCAGCCGTGGGAGCATGTGCCATATCCACAATCCAAAGTCCCGCAAAGGCGATGACACCGCCCCAAATCAAGTTGGTTCCGATATTGTTGGCGTTGTTGGAGTCGCCCAAAAGCCCGCCGGAAAAAGTATTGGTGTCAGATTTAATCAGCGCTCCCGCGCCCACGGAAAGCACCGAAATGACTTCTCCCGTCAAAAGCACATTCCCCATAATGTTGTCATCGGCGTAAAAATGGCCGTATCCATGGATAAGAAGACCGGGGAAAAAAGCCATGAGGAAGGCCTTATTAGGGTCCTTATAGAAGTAATTTTGGTGGTTGGTTTCCAAACTGCCGGTCAATCCGGTATCGGCGTTTTGTGCCGAAGCGATGGAAAAGGAAAAAAGAAAAACAATGGCTGCAAGAAGGGATATTTTGCGGGTCATTGTTTTCATAAGATCCCGGTCATTTTAGGTTCGGGGGCCAGTGAGGTCAAAAGAAATCACCCCGATCTGGCCATACCCGTTTCGCGTCATTAAAAATCAGGACGCGGCCGTAGCTTCCTTTTGCTTTTTCTTCTTTTCCACCGGGGCATCTGAGGAGGGGGTCTCGGCCTTTTCCTTCTTTTCCGGCTTGGTTTCGGCCGTCTTTTCCTCGGCCGGACGGTCGACCAGTTCCAAGAACACCATTTCAGCCCCATCCCCCATGCGGTGTCCCAGTTTCAAAATACGGGTGTATCCGCCTTTGCGTTCCGCATACCGGTAAATCAGGGTTTTGAAAAGTTTGTTGACCACTTCCCTCTCCCGGACAAAACCCAGGATCCGCCGTTTGGACGCCAAGGTTTCCTTCTTGGCAATCGTGATCATTTTTTCGGCGTAACGGCGGACTTCCTTGGCGCGGATTTTGGTGGTTTTAATCCGCTCATGCTTTAAAAGCGAAGTAACCATGTTCCGGATCAAGGCCCGGCGGTGTGCGGGTTGGACCCCGAGACGGCCGTGATGTGTTTGGTGTCGCATTCAAAACTCCTGATCAAATCAAATTAAACGTTGGTTTCTACCCGAACAGCGGAGGCCGGCTTGCCCCCCTTGGCCAAAATGGCGTCCACATCCATGCCGAAGGAAAGCCCCATGCCGCCCAGGATCTCCTTGATCTCATTGAGGGACTTGCGGCCGAAGTTCTTGTATTTCAGCATGTCCGACTCGGTCTTCCGGACCAAATCCCCGATCATTTTTATATTGGCCGTCTTGAGGCAATTGGCAGAGCGAACTGAAAGTTCCAATTCCTCCACGCTTTCATTCAGCAGCTCGCGCAGGCGTTCTTCCTCTTCACTCACCGAATCATCTTGTTGGATGGGTTCTTCCTCGAAATTGATGAAAATCTGCAGGGAATCCCTCAGGATCTTGGAGGCATGGGCCAAGGCGTCCTCCGGATGAATCCGTCCGTCTGTCCAAATCTCCATGATCAATTTGTCGTAATCCGTCATCTGACCGATACGCGCCGATTCGACCGAGTATTTGACCTGGAGGACCGGGGTGAAAATGGAGTCCACCGGGATAACACCGATGGGTTGGCCTTCCCGTTTGTTGCGGTCAGCGGGGGCATAACCACGCCCTTCGCCTACCTCAATCTCCAATTCCAAGGAAGCATCATCTTCCGTCAAGGAAGCCAAATGAAGCTGGGAGTTCAGGATTTCGACGTCCGCATCAGCCTGGATATCGGCCGCCACCACATTGCGCTCGCCCTTGACCGAAAGACGCAGGGTCTTGGGCCCGGGGCTGAACAGTTTGATCTTCAGCTCCTTCAAATTAAGGATGATTTCGGTCGTGTCTTCAACGACGCCCGGGATGGAGGAGAACTCGTGGGAAACACCCTCGAACTTCACCGAGGTGACCGCAGCCCCCGTAATGGAGGAAAGCAGGATGCGGCGGAGTGAATTGCCCACCGACTGGCCGTATCCCCGTTCAAATGGCTCAGCGATGAATTTTCCATAAAGGGGAGTCAGGCTCTCCTTTTCATAATCTAAAAATTTTGGAATCTGCACGTTCCCAATTTGCATTTGTGCCTCCTGCGAAAATGTCCCCGGGGGGACTTGCCTGCATAACTTCGGCGCGACTACTTGGAATACAATTCGACGATGAGCTGTTCCTGGACGGGCAGGGCGATCTCATCCTTTGTCGGGATTTTCTTAAATGTCCCAGCCAAGACCCCGGTATCCACTTCCAACCATTCGGGAACACCCCGTTTTTGCAGGGTTTCCAGAGAGCGTTTGACGCCCGTGTTTTCCTTAAACTTGTCCAAGACGGCGATCTTGTCACCTGCCTTTAAAGTATAGGAAGGAATATCTACTTTTTTTCCGTTGACCAAAATCATTCCATGGCGGACCACCTGGCGGGCTTGGCGGCGGGATTCGGCGAACCCCATCCGGTAAACCGTATTGTCCAAACGTTGCTCCAACAACTGGAGCAGGGTTTCACCGGTCACTCCCTTTTTGCTGGACGCAATTGAGAAATAACGGCGGAACTGCCGTTCCAATACTCCGTAGATCCTTTTTACTTTTTGTTTTTCCCGCAGCTGGAGGCCGTACTCGGTGTCTTTCCGGCGTTTTTGTCCATGCTGGCCGGGAGCATAACCACGCCTCTCGAAAGCGCATTTTTCCGTTTCGCAGCGGGTTCCCTTCAAATAAAGCTTCATGCCTTCGCGGCGGCAGATACGGCAAACCGACTGAATGCTCATGAAAAAACTCCTTTAAACGCGCCGGCGTTTGGGTGGCCGGCAACCATTGTGGGGGATAGGTGTGACATCCTTGATCATGGAAATCTGCAATCCACTAGTCTGAATGGCTCGGATGGCCGCTTCGCGACCCGACCCGGGACCCTTGACATAAACTTCAACGGACTTCATTCCTGCATCAACGGCTTTTTTTCCCGCCGTTTCGGCCGCCACTTGGGCCGCGAAGGGGGTTGATTTCCGGCTCCCTTTGAAATTCATGGATCCCGCCGAAGACCAGGCCACCACATTGCCCTTGGGATCGGTGACCGTCACGAGGGTGTTATTGAAGGTGCATTGGATATGGACCACACCATTGCGGGGGGCTTTCTTGCCCTTTTTTGCGCCAGCCGCTGCAACTGCGGGTGCCGCGGCCTTCTCGTCTTTTGCTTCAGGTTTTGATTCGGCTTTATCGACCACTCTTTTTCTCCTTATTCTTAACAACGGACCCAGACTCCGAAGGTCCCTTCCACTTCAAATGCGCTACTCTTCCTTTTTCCGTCCGCTTCCCACGGTTTTACGCGGGCCCTTCCGGGTGCGGGAGTTCGTCTTCGTCCTTTGGCCACGTACCGGAAGTCCCTTGCGGTGACGGCTTCCCCGGTAGGTTCCAATATCAATGAGCCGTTTAATGTTCATGGAAATTTCCCGGCGCAAGTCGCCTTCCACCTTCAAGTTCTCGGTATTGATGGTGTTCTGGATGCGGGCGATTTCGTCATCCTTCAAATTTTTCACCCGAACACTGGGATTAACACCGGCCTTTGACAGAACCCTCTTCGATAAAGCCAATCCAATCCCATAAATATAGGTCAACGCGGTTTCAATGCGTTTTTCCTTGGGCAAATCAATTCCGGCGATCCGAGCCATAAATTCTCCTTATCCTTGCCGTTGCTTGTGCTTGGGGTTCGTACAAATAATGCGCACCACGCCGCGGCGGCGGATGACTTTGCATTTATCACAAATTGGTTTTACAGATGACCGCACCTTCATGTTTTATCCTTCCTTAGTGAGGCTTCAGGGCCTCTTACTTGAACCGGTAGGTGATCCGCCCACGGTTCAAGTCGTAGGGTGAAAGTTCCACCGTCACTCGGTCCCCGGGGAGAATCCGGATGAAATTCATCCTCATCTTTCCCGAAACGTGGGCCAAAACCACGTGCTTGTTCTCCAGTTCCACCCTAAAGCTGGCGTTGGGAAGGGCCTCGATAACCGTTCCTTCCACCGAAATCGCTTCTTCCTTTGCCATATGCCCCTTTAGCCCCTCTTTTTAAGGGGCAGTTCATATCCTTGTCAGGTTCTCCGGCCCATCCGCCAAGATGGCGATGGTGTCCTCAAAATGGGCAGAGAATTTACCATCTTTCGTCACGACTGTCCAGCCATCCTCCAAAACCCTGACTTCATCACCACCCACGTTCACCATGGGCTCCAAAGCCAGGCACATACCTTCCACCAAACGGGGCCCCTGGTGGGGTTTCCCGTAATTGGGCACCTGGGGTTCCTCATGCATGGCCTGCCCGATGCCATGTCCTACGTAATCTTTGACCACCGAATAGCCCCGGGCTTCAGCATATTCCTGTACCGCGTGGCCGATGTCCGAAATCCGGTTCCCCACCCGGCATTGCTCAACGCCCCTATCGAGGCTCTCAAAAGTCGCCTGCAGCAGCTTTTGAAGTTCGGGGCGCACCTTCCCTACTGCAAAGGTTCTCGCCGAATCCCCGCAGTAGCCCTTATAAAAGGCCCCAACGTCAATCCCGACGATATCCCCTTCTTCCAAAACCCTTTTTCCGGGGATCCCGTGGACGACCTCGTCGTTCACGGAAGCGCAAATCGTCGCCGGATATCCGTGGTATCCCAAAAAAGCGGGGACACAATCGTTCTTTTTAAAAAACTCGTAAGCGAACTTGTCGAGTTCCAGGGTTGTCACACCCGGTTTGATCTTCTTTTCCAGTTCGACAAGAACCTGTCCCACAACTCGGCCGCTGGTCCTCATCAATTTCAGCTCGGATTCCGACTTCAGGGTAATCACTAGACCCTTGCCGTTTTTTCCAGTGCACTGAAAAGGCGCTCCAAAACCTCCTCATATTCGCCTTCGCAGTCAACGCGCTTTAATAAACCTTTTTTCTCATAAAACTCGATGAGGGGAGCAGTGTCTTTTTGATAAATCGTCAATCGGTTTTCAATCGTTTCGGGACGGTCATCGGGTCTTTGGACCAATTCTTTTCCGCATTTGTCGCAAATACCCTCTTTTTGGGGTCTCATCGTGTCAATGTTGTAAGTGGCGCCGCAATTCGGACAAACCCGGCGGCCGGTAAGCCTTTTTAATAAGAGGGCCTTACTGACCTCGATTTTCAAAACAGTGGAAAGGGTGATGCCCATTCCTTCCAGCGTTTTTTCAAGGCTTTCGGCTTGGGGAACCGTTCTGGGGAAACCATCCAGTATAAAGCCCTGGGTGGCATCGCTTTGCTGGATGCGCTCCCGGATGAGTCCGATGACAACCGAATCGGGGACCAGTTCGCCTTTTTTCATGAACTCCTGGGCCTGCCGGCCCAGGGTCGTTCCCGCTTTGACGGCGGCGCGAAGCATGTCACCCGTCGAGATTTGGGGGATCCCATATTTCTTGACCATTTCGGCCGAATAAGTTCCCTTACCGGCCCCAGGTTCACCTAAAAGAATAATTCTCATTAAAAAGCGCTCCGTCCTTTCAGCCGTCCCTTTTTCATAAACCCATCGTAATGCCGCATCAAAAGGTGGGACTCGATTTGCTTCATTGTATCCAGTGCTACCCCCACGATGATTAGAAGGGAGGTCCCGCCAAAATAAATGGGGATATGTAGCTGGCGAACCAATAGGTCGGGAAACACCGCAATAGCACAGACGGCCAAGGCGCCCCAAATGGTAATGCGGGTAAGGGTCCGGTCGATAAATTCTGCCGTGGGTTGTCCCGGCCGGATGCCCGGAATAAACCCACCGTATTTTTTCATATTTTCGGAAAGATCCGTCGGATTAAAAGCGATAGCCGTGTAAAAATAACAAAAGAAGACGATCAAGGCCGAATACAGAACATAATAAATGAAATCTCCCGGGGAAAAGTTTCCGACGATCCAATCCATAAAAGCGTAGAGGCGGCCGTCCGGTGCGGCAACCTGCTGGACATATTTGGCGATCGTTGACGGAAAGACGAGGATGGAAGAAGCGAAGATAACCGCGATGACACCCGAATAATCCACTTTCAAGGGTAGTTGGGTGGATTGGCCCTTGAAAACCTGGTTTCCCACCACCCGGTTGGCGTATTGGACGGGAATCTTGCGGGCCCCTTGCTGCAAGACCACGATAAAGGCGATAGTGAGCAGTGTGAAAACAGCGAAAAAGATCAAACTGAAAACGCTAAGTTGGTCGACGGACAACATGCGCCGTGTAGCATCCAGCTGTCCGGGTAACGCGGCCACAATGCCCGAGAAAATGATGATCGACATCCCGTTTCCAATGCCGTATTCCGTGATCTGCTCCCCCAACCACATGATGAAAATAGTCCCCGTCGTCAACGCAATGACCGTCATGATTTGGAAACCGAATCCCCAATGGTAAACAACGTTCTCGCCGAAGTTCCGGAATAAGTAGGTCGTTCCGGTTCCTTGGACCAGGCACAAGACAACCGTTCCGATGCGGGTATACTGGGTGATTTTCCGGCGCCCCATCTCGCCTTCCTTGGAAAGTTTTTCAAGTGTGGGGATGACGGCCGTCAGCAGTTGAAGAATGATGGACATGCTGATATAGGGCATCACACCGAGGGCGAAAATGGAGGCTTGCTTCAGTGCATTGCCGGAAAAGAGGTTGAGAAAACCCAAAATTCCGTTGTTCTGGCTTTTAAAGGAAACCGCGAGGGCCTCGATGTTGACTCCGGGCACGGGAATATGGGTGCCGATACGGTAGACCAACAGGATCCCTAAAACGAAAAGAACCCGGCTTTTCAGTTCCGGAACTCGGAAGATGTTGAGGAAGGCCGAAAACACTTTTACAGGACCTCCGCCGTTCCACCGGCCGCCTTGATCTTCTCAATCGCGGAGGCGCTGAAGGCATGGGCTTTCACCGTCAGTTTGGTTTTCAGGTCCCCGTTGCCCAGAACCTTGACTGGCTCTCCCCCGCCCACGAAGCCTTTCTTTTGCAACTCGGCAGGAGTCACCGTGGAACCGTTCTCAAAAGAGGAAAGTTGTTCAACATTGACCACGTCAAAGGAAACTTTATCAATGCTTTTAAAGCCCCGGATTGGAAGCTTCCGATAAAGGGGTGTTTGACCCCCTTCAAAGCCCAAGCGGACACCGCCGCCGGTACGGGAATTTTGACCCTTGTTTCCCCGTGTCGCAGTCTTCCCATGGCCCGATCCCGGACCTTTCCCGACGATTTTGCGGCGTTTGACGGCGCCCCGCGCCGGTTTCAACTCTGACATTTTCATGG
>Ga0070734_10003478_pt1 | contig 16424 bp, 11 predicted proteins | sample Coa_R1_8_FD_66444 | JGI IMG/M metagenome (GOLD analysis project Ga0070734, IMG submission 66444) | Surface soil microbial communities from Centralia Pennsylvania, which are recovering from an underground coalmine fire - Coalmine... | ecosystem: Environmental > Terrestrial > Soil > Unclassified ...
GCAAATGTCGTGCCAGCTCGCCTAATGCCTTCAACCGTTCCACCGCGTCAGGCTGGATGAAGTCCACGCCGGGCCCCGTGATTTCCAATCCGTGATTGCCCGCGTAGATCAGGTTGTCGAGATCCACGCGGGCGCGAAGATCGGCCAGGCCCCGGCCACTCACGATCGCCACGGAGAACTTGGGATTCCCAGCGCAGCGCGCCAGCGCCTCGCGGGCGCTCACCGGCATGCTCGCCATACTGGGCCGGTCGACAATCGGCGCGAGCGTTCCGTCGAAATCGAGAAACAGCAGAATTTCGGAAGCCGCCTCAACTTCGGAAGCGATTTCCGGAAGATGATCCAGCAACGGTTGCGGGGATTTTAAACTGACTGGCATTTGACTCCTTGCGGCTTAGCTTCCTGCACGCGAATTTCGGAAACAGCTCCGATCAGGTTAGCGGCCCATCGATAAATGTTGTAATTTTTAACGACGCGCCGCATGCGCCGCATCCGCTCGCGGCGCTGGCGCGAATCCATGTCGAGTGCATAATGGATAGCCTCGGCGAGTTGTTCGGTGTCGTAAGGATTGACGATCAGCGCATCCTGCAGCTCGCGGCTCGCGCCGGCGAAAAGGCTAAGGATCAGAGCGCCGCCTTCATCATCGCGGCTTGCGACATACTCCTTTGCAACCAGGTTCATGCCATCGTGTAGCGAAGTGACCAGGCACAGATCCGCCACCTTATAAAAGGGCTCGATCTCCTCGTGATTGTGGTGTCGCTTGATGAATACGATGGGCTTCCAGTGTTTATTCTCAAAACGCCGGTTGATCCGCGCGGCTTCGCTTTCCACTTCGTGGATCAAATCCTGATAGCGGCCGATGTGCGTGCGGCTGGGTGCTCCTACTTGGACGAAAGTGAATCGGCCAACGTAAGAAGGGTAGCGATCGAGAAAACGCTCGATGCCGCGGAACCGCTCCGGGATGCCTTTGGTGTAATCCAGGCGATCCACGCCGATTCCCAGGTAATCCGCCTGTACACCTATTTGCCTCTGGATACGATAGCGCTCCTGCCGTAGAGCTTCGGACGATCCGGAACCGTTGGAATGGAAACCTGGATGTTCTTTGAAGTCCACGCTGATCGGAAACGGACGAACCTGCGTGTTGTGACCGCCCCGGCTGACAGTAAAGCGTTCCCATTCGATGCGCGACTCAAGCGTGCGGTCGATGGTCTCCAAAAAATTGTTGCAGTGCGATTGGATGTGGAATCCGATCAGATCGGCGCCCAACAGGCCTTCCAGCAACTCGCTCTGCCACGGGCAAATACCGAAGGCCTCCGGATTCGGCCAGGGGATGTGCCAGAAAATGGCCACGCGAACATCCGGCCGTTGTTCTTTGATCAGCTTGGGCAGCAGCGCGAAGTGATAATCCTGCACCAGCACGATGGGATGATCTTCACCCGCGACTTCTTCGAGCACGGCGCGCGCGAATTTTCGATTGACCTCTTGATACGCCTCCCAATCCTCGACGCGGAAAATCGGGCGCGTATGGGCGATATGACAGAGCGGCCAAATGCCTTCGTTCGCGAATCCGTAGTAGTATCTTTCCTCTTCTTCGCGAGTCAGCCAGACGCGGCGTAGCGTGTACTGGGGCTCAGCCGGCGGGACGCGCAGGCGATCATGCTCGTCCACGGTTTCATGGTCGGCATCGCCGCCTCCGTGCGCGATCCAGGTGCCGTCGCAGGCCAGCAGGATGGGTTCCATGGCCGTCACCAGTCCGCTGGCCGGAACGATGGTCTGCAGCGATCCATTGCGAAAGACATGTTCGTAGGGTTCGCGGTTTGAGACCACGAACAGACGGCTTTCTTCGAGCGCGGATTGCTGATAGACACGCAGACGCTCGGCGGTCCAGAGCGAATTGGCCGTTTCTCGCAAACGGGCTTCTTCCACAGCAGATGCGCGCGCTAACTTCAAGCTATCCGCTAAATGCGTTACTTCCAATGTCAGGGGTTTGAAGACGTCACCGGCCGGAAGATCCGGGTGCGGCTCCGTACTTCCGGCGCGCAAATCGTGCAGCCATTGGGCTAGCCGTTTGACCGGCCTTTCCATGGTCCAACGAACAATAAGTAAAGTAATCGTTGAGATCAATAACATCTGGATGAGAACGTTCTTGAACGTGTCCCGCCAGATTTTGCTGTTCTGCGCGTCGATATAGGAAGCGTCGTGAAAGACCGCCAGCGCCCAAGTGGCTTCCGCGCCGTTATGCAGCGGAACAGCGAAAACGTGCAGCTTGGTCTGGTCGGCGCGGAAGAACTGGCCCCAGTCGTTCCCCTGGAAGACTGTTTTGTTTACCGGGGGCAGGTGCGATTTGAATCGTGCGGAAAGATTCGATGTCATCAGAACGGGTTGGCCGGTGGAATCGTAGATTGCGATGCCTTCCAAGCGTTCCCGATTGCCGAAACGTTCCACAATACGCTGCAAATTACCGTGCGCCCCTTTTGCAACCAGAGGCTGAATAGTCTCCTGCAGACTTTCCGCCATGAGTTGGGCCCGTTTCTCAAGTTCATTGCGGCGGGCCCGGCGGTCCGCCTGTACCTGATAAACGGCAAAAAGAACCGAAACCAGGGTAACGGCGAAGATCAGCGAAAGGATCAACCGAAAGCTAAGGCGCATTCTGTGATCCTCCTTTCTGGCTGGTGCCGAGGAAGTTCCATCGACGCAAAATTCCCGTTACGAAATATTAATGAGCAAGGGGTGGGCCACTTAATACTGTAAGAATCTAAAGGAGTTCTGGACTGACGGGAGTCTAGAGGCCGACTCCGCGACGCAATATTTACCGGGGATTCTCCTGGGGCGCCGTGGGATTTGACTTTGCCGTCTGGTTCGAGCAAGATAAAACATTACTGCGTAGATTTGTTTGACGGTCGAGCCACGAACGTCTTCCCGATGGCGATCCCTTTTCAGGACACGCGCGCAATCCAAAATGCACCTTGTGGCTCGCTGTATCTGAATTCCGAACTGAGCCTGCTGCGGTTCCAGCGCCGGGTGCTCGAAGAAGCGCGCGATTCACGCATTCCACTGCTGGAGCGCCTCAAGTTTCTCGCGATACTCAGCTCGAATCTCGACGAGTTCTTCATGGTTCGGGTGGCAGGATTGCTGCAGCAGATCGAAAGCGGCGTTGAGACCTCCAGCGTGGATGGGAGGCAACCCACCGGGCAACTGGAAGCGATCCGAGCCGAGGCAACGGGCATTTTCGAGGACGCGTACGGCGCGTTACAAAACGAACTGATTCCGGAATTGGCATCCGCCGGTATCCGGATCGCCGGCTATCGGACGCTTTCGCCGCTTCAGCAAAAGCGGTTGAACGTTTACTTTTGGGAGAGCATCTACCCGGTGCTGACGCCGCTGGCATTCGATCGAGGGCGTCCGTTTCCGCATATCTCCAATCTCAGTCTGAATTTGGCGGTTGTGGTGCGGGATGCGGATGGCGCCGAGCATTTCGCGCGCGTGAAGGTTCCGGATACCATCCGGCAACTTGTTAGGGTTCCCGAATCGAGCGGCGAAGTGTTCGTCTGGATCGAGGATTTGATTTTGGCCAACCTGGGCCTTCTGTTTCCAGGTCTCGAGATTGTGGAGGCACATCCCTTCCACGTTACGCGCGATGCCGAGGTAGCGATTAAAGAAATCGAGACCGACGATCTCTTGGCGATCATTGAGGAAGCGGTGTGGCGGCGGCGATTCCGCGACGTCGTGCGGCTGCTGGTGAACGCCCGGATGCCGGAATCGCTGCTCGAAATATTGACCACGAATCTTGAGATCGAGCCGGCCGGGGTGTATCGCGTGGACGGCCCACTCAATCTGGGACGCCTGCGGCAGCTCACGAGTCTGGATCGCCCGGAATTGAAGGATCGGCCGTTTCTACCGCGGACCCCGCCGGCACTGCAGGGTCCGGATTGCGATTTCTTTGCCGCGATTCAGCGTGAGGATGTGCTGTTGCATCATCCATTCGATTCGTTTCAGCCGGTGGTTGAGTTTTTGAAGCAAGCGGCGCGCGATCCTCAAGTGCTGGCGATCAAGATGACGCTATATCGGCTGGGCCGCGACTCTCCGGTAGTGGAAGCGCTACTGGAAGCTGTCCGAAACGGCAAGCAAGTAGCGGTAGTGGTGGAGCTGCAAGCGCGTTTTGACGAAGAGAGCAACATCGAATGGGCGCGCGCTCTGGAACGACAGGGCGTTCACGTGGTCCACGGGCTGGCAGGCTTGAAGGTCCATTCCAAAGTCGCGCTGGTGGTCCGGCGGGAAGGCGAGACGATCCGCCGGTACCTGCACCTGGCGACTGGAAATTACAATCCGACTACGGCACATCTCTACACGGACATCGGACTGCTCACCTGCGATGCCGAGATCGCCGAGGATGCAACGGCGTTATTCAATTATCTGACCGGCTACTCGGAACGAAATGAATTCAACAAGCTGCTGGTCGCGCCTGTCAATCTCCGAGGGCGGTTGGCGGAGTTGATCCAGCGCGAGATCGAGCAGCAACGCTGCGGCCGTGGCGGCCATCTCATTTTCAAGATGAATGCGCTTGAAGACCCCGGCATGATGCAGCTCCTGTTGGATGCATCGCGGGCGGGCGTGCTCGTGGATCTGCTGGTGCGCGGCATCTGCTGCTTGCGTCCAGGGATCCCGGGAGTGAGCGATCACATCCGCGTCACGAGTTTGGTGGGACGATTCCTGGAACACAGCCGTATCTTCTGGTTTGCGAACGGCGGTGACGACGAGGTATACGTGGGCAGCGCGGATCTGATGCCGCGAAATCTGAACCGCCGAGTGGAGGTGCTTTTTCCCATCCGCTCGGCGCGCTTGGTCCGGCGATTTCGGGACGAGATCCTGCACCAGTATCTGCGCGACGATAGCAGCGCGAGACATCTCCAAAGCGATGGGAGCTACACGCCCAAGCCACGTAACGGCAGGCACGACAGCCAGGCGTGGTTCCTGCGCCAGCGCGGTTCCGGCGAGATGAAGCCGGTGCTGGTGCCATTGCAAAAAGAAACTCTACGGGATCGCGCCGCTCGACTTTCCGCCGCAATAGATTCCCTTCATGATCGGCTGAACGCGAACTTGCACTAGGAGATAAAAAGTACCAGGCGAAGGAAAAAGAGCGTTACCGAACCGCGACCGCTAGGGAGCGCTAGCCCGATCATGGTAACGCTTCCTAGCGGTCGCGGTTCGGAAACTTCGTTTGGCCACCGAGTTGCCTGTTAGAACGTAACTCTATGCGATATCTTGCGCTCGCTTCCGACTACGATGGCACGTTAGCTTCCGACGGCGCGGTGGACGATACCACGGTCCACGCAGTGGAGCGGCTGATCCACTCCGGCCGCCGCTTAATTCTTGTCACCGGTCGCGAGCTTCCGGATTTGCAGGCCACCTTCCCCCGGATCGATTTATGCGAGCGTGTGGTGGCGGAGAACGGGGCGCTGCTTTTCAATCCGGCGACAGGCGAGAAGCGGACCTTGGCGCAACGTCCGCCGGATAGTTTTCTGGAAGCCTTGCGGCGGCGCGGAGTTCCGAGCGTGAGCGTGGGTGAAGTGATTGTCGCAACCTGGCAGCCGCACGAAACTCAGGTGATGGAGGCGATTCGCGATTCGGGTTTGGAGCTACAAATCATCTTCAACAAGGGCGCGGTGATGGTGCTGCCGCCCGGCGTAAACAAAATGACTGGCCTATGCGCGGCCTTGCAAGATTTAAAGCTCTCTCCCCACAATCTCGTGGCAGTGGGTGACGCGGAAAACGATCACGCGTTTCTTGAAAGCTGCGAATGCGCAGTGGCGGTGGCCAATTCCGTCGCGGCGTTGAAAGACCGTGCCGATTTTGTCACATCGTCGCCGCGCGGCGCGGGAGTGACGCAACTCATCGATAGGGTGATTGAAAGTGATCTGGCTGAGTTGTCCGGGAAGCTGAAGGGCGAAGCCATTTTGTTGGGCAAGGCCGATGGAAATGCGGTGACCCTGGCGCGCTACGGCCGCAATGTCCTGGTGTGCGGGCAATCGGGTAGCGGGAAATCCACGTTGGTCACGGGGCTGCTCGAGCGCATCATGGAAATGAAATACCAGATGTGTCTGGTCGATCCGGAAGGCGATTATGAAAACCTGCCGGGCTGCCGGACGGTAGGAGACGACAAGCACGCGCCGTCCACGAAGCAGTTGAAACAGGCGCTCGAGGAACCGTCCGCGCAAGTGGTCGCGAACCTGATCGGTGTATCGCCGTCAGACCGGCCCCAATGTTTTTCTTCGCTTATCGCCGAGATTCAGGAACTGCGAATTCGCACCGGACGTCCGCACTGGCTGGTGGTGGATGAAGCGCATCATGTTTTTCCGAGCGATTGGGCTCCTTCTTCGCCGGAATTAGCCAAGCAGCTCAGCAATATGTTGTTGATAACCGTGCATCCTGGGCATGTTTCCCCCGCGGCGCTGAGCAAAATCAACACTGTGATTATTGTGGGCCGCGATCCAGGAAGCTTTTTGCGCGAGTTCTCGCAGACGATTGAAACCGATGCCCCCGAGGGCGCTTTGCGCGATCTGGATCGGGGAGAGGCGTTGGTTTGGTTCCGCGATGAGAACAGCTTGATCCCCGTACTGAAGGTGGAACCTGCCCGCAACGAGCATCTTAGGCATCGGCGCAAGTATGCAGAAGGCGAGTTGGAGCCGGAGCGGAGTTTTTACTTCCGCGGTCCCGAGGGCGCGCTGAATCTGAGAGCGCAGAATCTGAATACTTTCGTACAGCTGTCCGAAGGCTTGGATGAAAAAACCTGGGAATTCCATCTGAAGCGCGGGGATTATTCGGCGTGGCTGAGGGGATCGTTGAAGGATGAAGAGTTGGCGGACGCGATCGCCGCCATTGAGCGTGACGCGAAGAATGGCGACAGCCGGCGGCTGGTCAAAGAAAAGATTCTGGAGAAGTATACGGCGCCGGCTTGAGCGCTATTGCTTGTTTTCTGCGTAGCACCAGCGCACCAAAGCTTCCGGATATTTGTCCCGGCTGGCGGTAAGAAGGTCTTCGAGACCAAGCTTGTTGAAATCGAACGAGACGGCGCCGTCGACTGAGACCGTTGCGGTCAGATACCCGTAAACACCGGTTTGCGCCTTCTGATTCGGGCCTGCCTCGCTTGGGATCCGATGGCGGACGGCGCCTGCGGTACCGATGATCCAACCCGGTAGCACTCTATTTTTCCAATCGGACGTGTGATAAACGTCCTCCATATAAAAGTGCGAATGGCTTGCTACGACGTAGATGCGTTTCTGCGCGGAATCTTGAAGCTGCCAGAGACGTTGATAAACTTGGCGGCCGGTCTTGTCGCCTTCCGGCCAATCACCCATGCTGTGCGCATGTCCGATATTGCCAGGCAGTGGAGCGTGCATTCCAACCACAATCGTCTTAATATCCGGATTGGTTTCGTCGCGCTGCAGAAGGGCCAGCAGCCAGTCCATCTGCGCGGCGTCGAACTGTTCGCTGCTGGAGTTATCCAGCGAAATGAAATCTACATTCGACTTCACCCAATGAAAATAGGCGCGAAGCTTGTGATCTTGCGGATTGTCTTTCAAACGCTGGGCGCGGAGTGTGGGATTTTCCAGCCAATCGGCGAACTGGATGAGCCAGGCCTCGCGCGTCGCGGGAAACACCGTTTCATGATTTCCCATGCCCAGGAAAATCGGGAGCTCGCCGAACGGGTCGAGTTGATGAACAATAAAATCCGGCCACGCCGCATTGAGATAGGTGCTGATGTTCATCCCCTTGTGCGGCAGGTTGAGCTTCGCGGGCGGGACCATGTCTTCGTCGAACTCGTAGATGGCTCGGAAATCGCCCAGGTGCCAATAAAATTCCGCGCCGCTTTTCAGTACTCCGGACGCAATGGCGGGCATCACAATGTCGCCGCAATTCCGGGAGTCGCCCGAGACGGCGAATCTCCACGTTTCTTGCGCAAGAACTGGGATCGTGAGCAGCGCCAACGTCGCAAGCGGTTTTAGCACTAAGAATGAGAGTAGCAAGGTAAAGTGAAGTTATGCGAAGACGGGAATTTAACCGGAGCGTGGCTGCATTCGCGGCGGGCAGTGCACTGTCGCGGCGTGCGCTGGCGGAGGAAAATTCCGGCGGCATCACAGACGTGCAAGGCATCAAGGTGGGACAGTTTACGGATGCGCGCCGTCCCACCGGCTGCACGGTCCTGCTTTTCGAAAAAGGCGCGACGGCGGGCGTCGACGTGCGTGGCTCCGCGCCGGGAACACGCGAGACCGATCTGCTGCATCCAACCAACACGGTGCAGCAGGTGCAGGCGATTTTGCTCTCCGGCGGTAGCGCTTTTGGCCTGGACGCCGCAAGCGGCGTGATGCGATTTCTCGAGGAGCGCGGGCTGGGCATCCACGTCGGAGCGCAAGTGGTGCCCATCGTGCCGGCGGCGATTCTTTACGATTTGGCCGTCGGCGATTCAAAGATCCGGCCAAACGCCGATTCCGGATACAAAGCCTGTGAGAGCGCTTCGCCGGGAATCGTGGCCGAAGGCAACGTCGGCGCGGGTGCTGGTGCAACGGTGGGCAAAATGTTCGGCATGAAGCAGGCGATGAAATCCGGGCTGGGGACGGCGAGCATTCGCATCCCGAAGACGGGCGTGGTGGTGGCCGCGATTGTTGCGGTGAACGCCGTCGGTGACGTGGTGGACCCGGGCACGGGGCGAATTGTCGCCGGCGCGCGCACATCGGACGGCAACGGTTTCGTGGATACGATGGCGCAAATTCGAACTGGCCATGGCGTGGAGATGCCAATTGGCGCAAATACGACGATCGGAGTTGTAGCCACGAATGTCGCTTTCGATAAAACACAAATGACTAAGATCGCGCAGATGGCGCAGGACGGCCTGGCACGCACGATCAATCCATCGCACACGCTGGCAGATGGCGATACAATTTTCGCGGTCGCCACGGGGGCAAGTTCGGTCAGGGCGAATCACGGTGCGGTGGGTGCCTTGGCCGCGGATGTGATGGCGCGAGCGGTGGTGCGGGCAGTCCTAAGCGCACACGGGCTACCCGGCTTGCCCTCAGCCCGCGACATGTTGTCGCCTGCGCGTGGCTAACTTCTTGGGATCTATCCGTACTGAGTTCTTCCTGGCGGTCGCTGGTTCAGCCAATACTTTTACACAAAGAGTTTTCCGCGAGGAGCCGAATTTTATCGACTCACAGCGATTGACAATTTCCGCACGTCCGGATAAAGTTTACGTAGCGCGCCGACAGGGCGCCTCCTACCCGCGGCAAGGGAAGCATCCCACCTGTTTTGGACCTTCAGGCGTTCGATACCTTCTTTCAGCCTGGTATCAGCGGGACACCGGCGAATTTGAAAGGAGGTCCTGTGACCCCATCGAAAGTTTTACCCTCGCAGCCATCGTTTGAATCTCTTCGGAAGCAGGCCAAGAAGCTGGCGCATCAGTTCGCCGCCGGAGAATCCGAAGCTCTCGCCCGCGTTCACGCTCAACTCCCCGAACCATCGCTGCCGTTATCGCTGCGCGATGCACAGCTGGTGATCGCCCGCGAATACGGTTTTGCCGGATGGCAGGACCTTCGCGCCGCCGTCCTGCGACGGGAAGGGAAGGGTCTGGAGTGGGCCGCCGCCGTGGCCGGGCGTGCGATTCATGACAACAAGATCGATCGATTGAAGCAATTAATCGGCGAATACCCGGCGCTTCTCTCGTGGCGTGGCGAAAGCGGCGAGTCGCTACTCAGCACGGCCACGGACGCGTTCGGTGATAGTAGAGAATCATCGCGCGAAAAAGCGTTCACGCGCCTTGAATGCGCCGAGTTCCTTTTGGACGCGGGCGCGAAGGCGGAACCCAGTACCTGGCAGAACGCAATCCAAGCCCACGCTCCCGGAATATTGCAGCTGCTTTCGCGAAAATGCGTTCTTCCGCGAACGCTCGACGTTTTCGCGGCGTTGGGCGATGAAAATGGTGCGCGCGATCTGGGAACATCCATCCTATGGAACGCCGTGGCGCACGGTGGTTATCAACGAACTGACCGCCGCTATGCGCGACGGCAATGTACCAAAGTTCGAACAGTGGTTGCAGCGCGAACTGCTGCCGGAATCCGATGCCGTTGATTTAATCGAGAAAGCGGCATACAACAATTGGGAGCGATTCCTCCATCGATTGATTGAGCATAATCCTGCATTGAAAAAGAACCCGCCCGCATCGTCCGCTCTGATCTACGCGCTCGAGTATGGAAACGCGCATCTCGTCCCCTTGCTCGCTCAGATTTGGCCGCTGCCCGACGACCTCCCGCACGCGGCCGGCGCCGGCGATTTTGCGCGCGTCCAAACCTGGTTTGATGAGACCGGCCGTCTCAAGCTAGGGAGTCTCGGCCGGCACTATCCCACGAACAATCCTCAGGTGCTCAGGAACCTGCGTTGGTACCCGCCGAATGCACAGAACGTTCTGGATGTCGCTCTCGCGTGGGCGTGCATGAATCGGCAATTGGAAATTGCGGCATTCCTCGTGGATCGGGGCGCCAACGTCAACACCGACTGGGGCACACATGAGCCGGCCAGCATCCTGCATGAATGTGCGATCCATGGAAATTTCGAAGCCGCGCAATTTCTGATCGACCGCGGCATCAATCTGACGACTCGCGACTATCGCTGGGACGCCACCGCGGAAGGCTGGGCCATCTACGCGTCCGCGTCTGGTCAGTCTGAAATGAACAAACGGAAGATGGCGGAGCTCCTCGCTCGCGCAAGGCGCGAACGAACCGCTCAGTAAATTTGCCTGGATTCGCATACAGTGAAGAGAACCGATGGAGAACTCACGGCGAATCGCGGGCTTGGTTGGTCCAACGATCATCGTCACAATTCTCTCTGAGTTTCCGTTGGTGCAGCCGCATCTGTACGACCGTCAGATCCCGCCGGTGGTGTATCTTTCCGGCGTGCTTCTCTTCGTGGGCGGGCTCGCAATCGTCCGCGTCCACAATAGCTGGGTGAGAAATTGGACGATTCTCGTCACCATCACCGGATGGGCTGCTCTCGTGTTAGGGATCGCTAGAATGTTCGCCGCGAGCCAATATCAGCGAGTTTCGTCGGAGACCAGCGCATCGATCTTCATTGTTCTCGAAGCTGCTCTTCTACTGCCGGGAATCGTGATGACGTTTTACGCTTATCGATCCGGCAAGGGGTGATTTCCTGATGATCTCGTTTGCAAGGTTCACCTGTCTCATCGCGATTGTAGGGTTGCAGCTCGGCCGCGCCCAATCGGACTTCCTCTATACCGGGTCCGGCGATCTCACGAAACTCCAGCCCCTATTCAAAAAGCCGGAAATTCAGGGCGTGCAGATTGTGTACACGTGGAAGTCACTCGAGCCGGCGAAGGGCCAATATGATTTTTCCCAAATCAAGGAGGATCTGAGAATTCTCGAAACGGTGCGCAAGAAGCTGTTCATTCAGATCCAGGATCGCTTTTTTCGTCCGCAGGATAAAAACGTGCCCGCCTATCTCATCCAGGATCCTGCTTACGGGGGAGGCATCACGCCGCAGTCCGACAATCCAGGTGAGGGAAAGCCCAAGGGCAGTGGATGGGTCGCGAACCAATGGAATCCTAATGTCCGGCAGCGATTCCAGCTTCTGCTGCAAACGCTCGCGAAGGAATTCGACGGCAGGGTGTACGGCATCAATCTGCCGGAAACGGCGATTGACATCGACATGAAACATGCTCCTTTTGGATTTAATTGCGATGCGTACTTCAGCGCCGAGATAGAAAACATGCAGGCTGCGAAGACCGCGTTCACAAAGTCCTACGTTGTCCAGTACGTCAACTTCTGGCCCTGCGAATGGGACAACGACCACAAATATATGAGCCGGATGTTCGAGTTGGCGGCTCAACTCGGCGTCGGGCTGGGCGGCCCCGACATTATCCCGAACCGGCGTGGCGAGATGAAAAACTCCTATCCTTTTTTTCATCAGTACAAAGAAAGGCTCGTGCTCGTGGCCATGGCGGTCCAGGAACCGACTTTGACATACACGAATCCAGCGACCGGCCGGCGTTTCACAGAGAGCGAGTTGCGCAATTTTGGCGGAGACTATCTGGGCGCGCGCGTGATCTTCTGGAGCACGTCTTCGCCCTGGCTTCGGACCGATTGAGGCAGCTTCCTTCGGTGGAAATGCCACGCGCCCGGCGGCAGTTCCCAAACGTCCCACCCGCCAGCCCGTCTTAGTCTCATACCATGTCCACCCAACGAGCCGCCCTGATCTTTTGGCTTGCCGCCGGCCTGCTTTCCGGCCAGCCGTACCGGATGCTGCCCGGCGTAAAGCCCTTCGTCGCCGTCGATTCACCCCTGGTCGCTCTCACGCATGTCCGAGTAATCGACGGAACCGGCGGCGCGGTCCAAGAAGATTGGACGATCCTTATTAATCAAGGCAAGATCCAAGCGCTCGGCCCGGCGTCCCAAATCGCTCCTCCCGCAGGCGCAAAAGTAATGGATCTCACTGGACACACCGTGATTCCAGGCTTAATCGGTATGCACGAACACATGTTCTATCCGTCGGGCGGAGGTGTTCCAATGTATCCCGAGCACGCCTTCAGTTTTCCGCGGTTGTACCTGGGGTGCGGCGTGACCACGATGCGCACCGCCGGAAGTATGGAGACCTACACGGATCTGCGTGTTAAGAACTTGATCGACACAGGACGAATGCCGGGACCGAAGATCGATGTAACGGGTCCATATTTGGAAGGCTCGCCGGCAATTGTGCCGCAGATGTACGAGCTGAAGGATCCCGAAGACGCGCGCAAGTTGGTGGAGTATTGGGCAAGCGTGGGAGCAACTTCGTTCAAAGCCTTTATGAACATCACCCGCGCCGAACTCGCCGCCGCGGTGGAAGAAGCGCATAAGCACAAGATCAAAGTGACCGGTCATCTGTGCTCGGTGGGCTTTCGCGACGCTGCGGCGATCGGCATTGACAACCTTGAGCACGGCATCATCGTGGATACCGAGTTCGTCCCGGAAAAAAAGCCGGACGTGTGTCCGGGCGTAGACACGCGCGAAGTCCTGGCGAAGTTGGATATACAAAGCGCCCCAGTGCAGGAGATGATCCGGGACTTGGTGCAGCACAAAGTGGCGATCACTTCGACGCTTGCGGTGTTCGAAGCTGGGCAACCGGAAAGGCCGCCGCTGCGCCAGCGCATGCTGGATGCATTGACGCCGCAAGCCGCGGTGAGTTACTTGTCCGATCGCGCGCTGGCGGCGGAATACGTGGATCCGCTGCGGGCGGCCACGCTCAAGAAGGAGATGGAGTTCGAATATGCGTTCGTAAAAGCAGGCGGCCTACTGATGGCAGGCGCCGATCCGACGGGGAATGGCGGCGCCCTAGCGGGATTTGCCGATCAGCGCAACATCATGTTGCTGGTGGAGGCGGGATTCACGCCCGCCGAGGCTATCCGCATTTACACTTTAAATGCCGCGCAGTATTTGGGCGAAGCGGATCGGATCGGAAGTATCGCGCAAGGCAAGGCAGCCGACTTGGTAGTGATCCATGGTGATCCATCGAAGAAGGTCGCCGATATCGAGAAAATGACGATCGTGTTCCGCGATGGCGTGGGGTACGACACCCAGAAATTGATCAAGTCCGTGGATCATGCGGTCGGGATGTACTAGAGGGATGTGGCATCCCGGCCTTCTTCATCATCCTCCTCCTCCTCCTCGTCCTCGTCCTCATCTTCTTCCATCTCGGTGTTTGTGCGGCCGAGATCTTCCGGATCGCGTTGCGGAGTTTCCTCGCTGTGAGAATTGCGTTTTTTGGCGGATGGTTCGGGCTTTTTTGTGTTTGGCATGCCCGTTAGACCGGAATTGAGTGCCGTTGTTTCCTCTGTGTGCGCTAGGAAAAATGCTCGCTCAACCGAACTGATTCAGCGATTCGGCAGCGCGTGTTCCGAAAACATTCGCCATTTCAAGCAAGCGAGAGTTCAGCATTTCTGACGCCTCTTTTCCGCTGCGTTTCTCCGAGCCAGTAGCACGACTCGCGGGTAGCATCCGATTCACCGCGTCGAAGAGAGGGGCCGTCAGCTCAGGCAGTGCTCCGTTCAAGCGAGCCGCCAAATCCGCCGGAATCGAAAGTGTTTTTTCTGCGTCGCCGTGAATAGCGGCGTGAACAATGGCGCGAGCGGCTCGCGTGGCGTCGATCGAAAATAATGGCGTCGCGGCAGAAAAGCTGAACCACGCATACTCCTTCGCGTGATCGCCCTTGAAGTGAGCATTTAAATGAGATCCGGTTCGCATTAAGCCTGGAACCACTGTTGTGACCTTGATTCCGCAGGGAGCCAGCTCCGCGCGTAAGCCCCTCGAAAGCGCGACTGCCGCGAATTTTGCGCAGCAATAGGGAATCAGATGCGGTACGGCCATCTTGCCGCCGACAGAAGTGACGTTCACGATTCGCGACTCCGCATTCTTACGTAAATGTGGAAGCGCAGCCAACGTGGGGTAGAGGGTTCCCCAAAACATGGTCGCCATGGCTTCTTCAAAATCAGCGATCCCCATGGCGGCTATTGGGCCCACTTGAATGATCCCAGCATTGTTGACCAGAACATCCAGCGCACCAGTGAGTCGAACGGCTTCTTCAATTAACTGGCCACATTGCTCGCGGTCGGAGACATCGCACTGCACGGAGTGCGCCGAGATTCCGCGAGTGGCTAAATCGTTTACAGCACGTTCCAGTTCGGATAGATCTCGGGCGCAGATGACGACCTTTGCACCGCGACTTCCGAACTCGCGCGCAAGTTGTAGGCCCAGTCCGCGAGACCCGCCTGTAATCACCACAGTTTTGCCTGCCAGCCGGAATGGGGCCCGCTTCGGCAGCAAAGTCCAGGCCAGACCCGCTCCTCCGGCTAACAACGCCAATGTCCTGGATGTTTTCATCCGCGTTTAGAAGCTAACGGCTTCTTCCCGCTTCCAGTAACGGAGCTTCCGGCATGCGGTGATAAAGTCGGCGATCGATTTGGATGCGGTCAGCCGGAAACAAGCCTCGTCGAGCGAATCGGCGATGCCCGCCTTCTGGAACAGAGGCATGGCCGCTTCCGTATAGGCGATAAACTTCAGGTGGCCGAAAGCGTCTCGGATAAAATCGCCGACCGCTGCGTTCTTCGTGAGCGTATCGATTGCGTCAGCCCCAGGCAGGATCGCAACCGCGTCGAAAAGCACCGAAGGCCCGCCCGCGAACTTGTGATCGGCCTCCAGATGTTTTCCGTCGCTCATTTCCACGCCGCCTACGGTGGGTGCGACGATTTCAAGCATCGCACCTTCTTCCGCCAGTGCCTTCCGCAAGGACGCGATCAGCTTTGCATCCACGCCGTCGCTGACCAGCGCACCAACCTTGCGGCCGGCGAAGCTCTCCGGACCGTTAAGAATGATGCTGAGCGCGGGCGATTTCTCCAAATCGGAACGAACCTCAGCGGCCGGAGCCGTTGCGCGAATAGCGCCCTTCATCCCAAGGCCAGCCGCGACCTTCTTTGCAAGATCCGGATCGATGTTCGGCAGATGCGAAACCAGCCGCTCTCGAATAGCCGGCTCTTCGACTTTACTCAATTCGAAGATCAGAGCCGAGGCGATGTGATTCTGTTCGGGCTTGGTCTGGCTGATGTAGAACTGGCGAGCCTGGCTGTAATGATCGGCAAAACTTTCGGGCCTCAGGCGCACCTTCGCGCCGGCCTCTTCCCCCTCGAACGAACGAAATCCTTTCCCGGGATCTTCACGCGGACCGCCTGCTGCACCACGCGAATTCGGCTCGTAATTCACACGTCCCTTTGGATTCAGCATCGCCATGTGACCGTCCTGTTGAAAATGATGGAACGGGCACTTGGGCGCGTTGATCGGGAGGTGCGTGAAGTTGGGCCCGCCCAGCCGCTTGAGCTGCGTGTCGAGGTACGAGAAGTTGCGGCCCTGCAATAGAGGGTCATTGCTGAAATCGACGCCGGGAACAATGTTGTTCGTGCAAAACGCAACCTGTTCCGTTTCGGCGAAGAAATTGTCCACGCAGCGATCCAGCACCAGCCGGCCTACCTTTCGAATGGGCAGCTCCTCTTCCGGAATGATTTTGGTCGCGTCCAGGACGTCGAAATCGAACTTCTCGGCAAAGTCATCGTCGAAAAGCTGCAACCCCAATTCCCACTCCGGAAAGTTTCCGGACTGAATTGCATTCCACAGATCGCGCCGATGGAAATCCGGATCGGCGCCATTGATCTTCACCGCTTCATTCCAGACCACGGATTGCATTCCCAGTTTCGGCTTCCAATGAAACTTCACGAACGTCGATTTTCCCGCTGCGTTCACCAAACGGAAGGTGTGGACGCCGAACCCCTCCATGAATCGGAAAGATCGCGGGATGGCGCGGTCGGACATGACCCACATAATCATGTGCATGCTTTCCGGCAT
>Ga0070734_10003480_pt1 | contig 16417 bp, 13 predicted proteins | sample Coa_R1_8_FD_66444 | JGI IMG/M metagenome (GOLD analysis project Ga0070734, IMG submission 66444) | Surface soil microbial communities from Centralia Pennsylvania, which are recovering from an underground coalmine fire - Coalmine... | ecosystem: Environmental > Terrestrial > Soil > Unclassified ...
CGAGCCAGATCGAACCGAGTTAACGCAGCCGTGTCCAGCCACAAACCAGGAAAGACCTCGCTTGCCATCGTCGCCCCGTTCGCCCTTTCGTGGATGGAGTTGCCGCGGTCGCGTCCTCTCGCTTCTCTCAACTTACCGGCATCCACCGGCACTCATTGCTTCAACGAACACATCGGAGAGCAAGGTTGCCCCAAGGCCAAGGAACCATCCCAAGAACAGCTCTCTCGTTTGCGTCTCGCGGTTGGTGTCCCTGCCGACTGCGAAACCCAAGCGGCTACAGAACGACCGCACCATGATTGCACGCTGCCGTCACCAATACTTCCTCCGCTTGCAGCCCAAAGTGCTCCCGAATCCGCTGGGCCAAGTCTTCGGCCCGTTCGGCCCCGTCGGCCACCGCAAACACGGCTGGGCCCCACGAACTCTGGCCCACGCCATGCACCCCTTGCCGGTGAATGAAGCTCACCAAGTCGGCGACGGGGCTGCTGGCGTAGGGCCCGCTCTGCACCGTCGCGAAGGATTGGCCTACGCGCCGGTTGAAATCGAACAGCGATTCCCCGAAACCGTCCAGGTCGCGTTCCTGTAGCGCGGGTAACATCCCGAGCATCAGTAACCGGCATAGATGGCCGGTCGTTTCCAAATCCATGTGCTGCTCATCCAGTCGACGAAAGGCCTCGCGCTCTTCCTGGCCGTGCAAGCCGGCTCCCCAGGGCGGAAGAACCACGACCCAGCGCCAGTCCTCCGGACAGGGGGTGCGGGCCACGAGCGGCGCAATCCTGCCCCCGGGGCGCTGGCCGGCTTCCACCACGAATCCTCCCTGCGCAAACCCATGGACACCCACGCCGGAACGCATGCCCCGGCCCACGCGCCGCGCCAGATCGACCGTGGTCAAGTCGGGCAAGCCCCCCGATATGCACAGGGCACGGGCCACCGCCAAGCCGAGCTGGGTACCGGTTCCCAAACCGACATGGGCCGGCGCGGACCGCTCGATGACCAGCCGGTGTGGCCGCAGTACATGGGCCGGCCAGGTCTGGGCAAACCGCCGCGCATCCTCCAACGCTCGCTCCGCGAGCACTCCTTCCGCCGCCCAGTCGTCAGCCGGCTGCGCGGTCAAGACAATCCCCGGTTGTTCGATCATGACGCCGGCACCGCCGAAGTGCCGGGACGGGACAGCTTCCTCGCCGAGTAAATTCGGCCAGTGCGTGTCCGAAGAGAGGCTCAATAATCCAAAATGGAGTCGGCTCGGGGCCTGCACGCGGATCATCGTGTAAATTATACAAACCACGTCGGCTCTATTGGAACACGCTATCCGTCCCGACCTTGAGAGCGGCAAGCCATAACTGCCAAGCCCAAAATCTGTTACGCGGCGAACAATATTTGCCCACGTTGAGATCCCCTGCCGGTACGGGATTTGCTAACCCCTTGCTCGACGATTGTGCCGCGGTCCAGTGCGGCGGCTTTTACATGGAAGGATGAAGGCATGCGCTCTCGTTGTTGCTCAACATTCTTAACCGGAGCCCTGCGCCTGGTGAGTTTGGGGACGTTGTCCGCTCTGCTCTTGCTGATGATGTCCGGTGCTCAGAATCCGCCCCCTGCCGCTCCATCCGCTCCTACCGGCGCGGGCCCGATGGATTTGCCTCTGCGACTGATCGCCGAGGCCCGGCAAAGCTATCAAGGCGTCCAGGACTACACGTGCCTGTTCATCAAGCGGGAACGTTTGCGCGAACAGATTCAGCCCGAGCACTTGATCGCCATGAAGGTGCGAACCCAGCCGTTCAGCGTTTATCTCCGCTGGCTAAGGCCTGCTCCGACGGCTGGGCAGGAGGTTTGCTATGTGGCTGGGCGCAACAACGGCATGATGCGCGTCCACTCAACGGGCCTGCGGGGGGTAGTCGGCTTCGTGTCGATGGATCCCCGGGACCCACGGGCCCTCGAAACCAGCCGGCATACGATTACCGAAGCGGGCATCGGCAACCTGATCGATCGCTTTGGCAAGGCCTGGGAGCTGGAAAGCCGGCTGAACCGGACGCAGGTTCGGGTCCAGGAATACGAGGCCAACAGCCGCCGCTGCCTGCGTGTCGAGACGGTCCATACCGATCCGGCCGGCCAGCAAATCCCCTTTTACCGCAGCGTTGTCTACTTCGATAAGCAGAACCACCTGCCGATCCGTGTGGAAAACTATGATTGGCCCCGTCCGGGATTCGATCCCGCCGGTGCGATCGTGGAAAGTTACAGCTACCTGGACCTCCATCTCAATACCGGGTTGAGCGAGGCCGTGTTTGTTCATTAGTTCGCTCACCCGCATCTGGTATTCTGTGAGCTATACTTCTTCGGGCTGGCCGCAGCCATTGCTTCGCCCAACTCGCATTCCCAAGATGAAGGTCCAACCGTGTCGTCACCGAATGCTCCGTCCCCGTCCCTGTCCGTTGATGCGTTGTTTGCCCGGCTCCATTATGACCGGACAAACGGCTCCGCGCCGCACCAGCCCAATCTAGGTGGCCCACCCTTGCCAAGCCAGCATGCGGCTGAGCTACAACCGCCTCCGCCTCTGGAAAACGCGGCGGATCTCCAGATTGCCCATGAGTGGTTGAAGGCCGAACGCGCCCGCCTCGAAGCCTACACGCGCAACCAGTTTGCGGCCCTCCAACAACAGCACCAGTCGCTTCTGGCCAAGCAATTTCACAGCGAAGAATCGCTGGCCTTGCGAGCCCAGGAGTTGAACCGTGAGATGAAATTCCTGACCTCGCAGTCGGAGGCACTCCAAACCAGAGCCCATGAATTGGCCGAGCGCGAAGCTGCCCTGACGACGCAGATGGAGCGATTGGCGAGTCTCGAACAAGATCTTCTGACCAGCAATGAGCGGAACGATTCCGAGACGCGCCGTGCCCTGCTGGAACGTTTGCGGGCGGAAACCGCACAGCTTCAGGCAGCCGGCCAAAGCGCCGGGACCGATGCCGCGGCGTTTGAAGCTGCCTTGAAGGAACGGCAGCAAGCATGGGAGCAAAAACACGCCAACCTGGTTGCCCGCCAGGTGGAGATTGAACAACGCTTCGCGGCTCTGGAAAAAGCGGAAGCCGCCTCGCAACGATGGCTGGCGGAACTCGACGAAGTGGAGCAACTGCTGCGCAAGGAATTTGAGCAGCAGGAGAAACGGCTGGCCATCGAACGCCAGGAGATCGACGTCCTCCGCGTCCGGCTGCGCAACCAAATCCGCAAACTCGAAGCCGGCGTCGATGCGCACGAAGAGGACGCCGTTCCCGTCTAATGAGTGCTGAATCGCCTGGACGTTCGGCTGAGCATCACAATCGAAACAAAGCAGCCGGCCCGCGTCAACACGAGGCCGGCTGCAGGGGTCCACGCCGCAATCCATCAACTTCCGATTCCAGGATCCTGAGGACAAGGCAAACCGTCCGGAGCTCAAACGGAACAACATCCAGTGCCTCGGGACATCCATTTCCTTATTCGCAGCATGCTGCATGACCGCTCGGTGCGGCGCAAGCTGGCACAGGCACCCGCACCATGATCGTTTGCGGAACCATCCGGCACACACATACCTGAATTGACTTCTGTACCGGGTGCGGCGCACAAACGGTAAAATTCTCGGTAGCCTGATACGCTTCTGTTTTGCAAGTTGTGATCGTGCGTGTCCCCTTCATCGTCTTTGGAACGCAGACCGTATAGGCTACCTCGCGGCTCTTCTGTCGTGGTTCGTAAGTCATGACGTTGACCGTCCGCTGGCGCGTCTCGGTTCGGCAAACCGTGACCGAGTATTCATATGGCTCTTGCACGCACTCGATCCTGTGGACCGTCACGTTCTCGGTGCTGGTTTCCAGTTTCGGCACCCAAACCCGTCGAGTCACGTTCACGATTTGGGGACTACATACTCCGATGTCGCACCACGAATCGTCACAGGGATTGCAGTCGCAGCCGTGGCGATGGCGGCCCAGAAGTCTGCCAAATAACCGATGCCGGCCACAACCCGGTGAGCAGTGAGCGGGAGCCGCGGCAGAAACTAGCTGGGTTTCGCACCTTTCCTCCCAATGCCCCATGTCCCGCGTGACAGTGCGTGCTTGCGTCACCGGAATTGTCCGAGCCACCGTGCGGGTCGCTGTCCGCTTTTCCACGGTGGGTACGACCACGGTGTACGTCTGCACTTGGGGACGGGTGACCGGGACACACTCCAAATACGTTTCGGTCCGTGTGCGCGTTTCGGGCTGGTACACGGTGTAGCTGTATGGAACCTGCTGCGTAACGGGGACCGTTCGGTAGCGCGTGACCGTTCGACTCTGCGTTTCGGGACGATATTCCGTGACGGTGACCTGGCGCGTCTCCGTAACCATGGTCGGCACCATCACCGTCCGCGTTTCCGTGGTATAAGTTCCGCACTCGGCTGGGGCTGGTCCACTACAGGGAGCAGCGCAGCATCTGTGGAATAGCCAAGCCTGGCTCGGCGTGGCGCTCAAAGCGAGACTGACCAGGATTCCAGGAACTACCAACCGTCTCTTCATAGAGTTCTCCCAGATCAAGAATAGATGGGAAGAGCTTCCAACCCCATTTTGGGACGGTGCAGAGTGTAAACCATTTCTCGGTTGGCAAGCCAGGCAGTATAGAAAGAATAGAGAAAATAGAATGGCGATAGTGTCCGCAGAACTGATAAAGGCGAAATGACCGGCCCGCACTGCGCGGTTGCTATCCGTCGAGGGAGAGTGCTGCGAATGGGCGCGAGTCGAAAACACGGACGGTGGACCGCCCTGCGGTTCAGGATACGTCCCGAGGTTAGCTCTTCAAGAGTCCGCGCAGGAAGATCGTCTTCATTCTCAATTCTGGCCGGAGATCCGCTGGGTTACTTGGCAGCCGAGCTCAGCGATCGAATGAACGCGAATAAGTCAGCTAAGTCCTGCGGCCGAAGATCCTTTTCCAATCCTTCCGGCATGGCGGACTTATTCGAGCTGACCAGTTCTTCCAGGTCCGTTCGCAGGATGACCTGCTGTTTGCCGTCGGGGCCCAGCAGCGTGATGCTATTCCCGGTCTCGCTGGCCAGGACACCCGTCAGGGTCAAGCCATTCTTCGTCACAGCGACGTAGTTGATGTAACGGGCCTCGACAGATCGGTTGGGATCCAGCACCGCGATCAACAGGCTGGGCGATGATTTGTCGCCAACCGAGGCGAGATCTGGGCCGACCGCATGGCCGATGCCTCCGAGTTGGTGGCAAGTAGCGCAGGTCTTGGCAAAGATTTGCCGGCCGCGTGCCTCGTTTCCTTTCAGACTGAGCACGGATTGATAGGCATCGATCACTTTCTGACGATCGGGATCGACGGCCCCGGCCAGCAGCTTGGCTGCGCGCGCGCGGACGTCGACCGTTCGATGTTGGAGCAACCGTTGCCGACGGGCCGCGTCGATCTCGAACGCCAGGACCTGTTTTCGATCGACGGCATCCAAAAGCGCGGTCACCCAATCCGGTCGGGCGAGCAAAACGTCCAGCACATGGGAACGCAGGGCCGGGCTATAGCCCTTCCAGCCGCGCAGCAGGAGCTGTGGCACACCGGGATCGCGCAAATGACCCAGGCCGGCAACGACACCGCTTTGTAACTCCTCGGGCGTTTGCGGGACCAGCAAACGTGCCAGGGCTGCCCGATCTTCTTGCCGCCGGTCGGGGCCCCGCCCCAGCAGCCGCACGGCTTGCAAGCGATCCGCCATCGGCGCCTGCGGATCGGAGACCGTCGTCCGGGCTGAGTCGAAAAGCCGTTCGAGCTGCCGCACCGCTGTACGCCGTTCCTCATCCCCTTCTTGCTCCAGCTTCACCAGGGAGCTGTTGCGTTGACCGAGCGCATCGAGCAGACCTGCCAAGGCAGCGAATTGCCAGGCCGCATGCCGGCCATTCTCAGGACTGCTCACCTTCTGGAGCATCATCGCAAAGGTTGCGGAATCACCCAGAACGCTGGCCAAACGGAGCAGGTTCTCCGTGAGCAGAGCCGGCGGCGAGCCACTCTGGCCACCGGTAAAAACTGTTCGGAGCAATGGCCCAAGGTTTTTCTTGTTCACCGAGCTCAGGACGGCTGCCGAGAGATAACGATCGTCGGCCACTTCGCGAGCCAGCTGTCCGAGCACCGCCCCCGCTTGCGGATTGTCCCATTCCCCGAGTGTGTAGGCCAGCTGCATGCGAACGTGTGGATCGGCATCTTTCAGCAACGCCAGCAGGGCTGCTCCCAATTGGGGGGTCTGGGCGAGGCGCCCTTCGCAAAGCCGGATCGCATGGCGGCGGACGCCGGCATGGGTGTCGCCTAGGGCCCGCTGGAGCAGGTCCGGTTTGAGAGCGTCGAGACCATCCAGCGTACACAGCGCATGCAGACGGCAGAGCGGCCGGCTGTTCTCGACCGCTGCTTTTTCCAGCAACGGGACTGCCGCCAGATCATGCCGTTGAATGAGCAGTTGCTGAGCGGTGTCGCGCTGCCAGCCGCTAGGGCTATCGAGAGCCGCCACGAGCCTGGCCGTGTCGAGTCGGTCGAGCCGCGGGATTGGCCGGGGACGCTGGCCGGCTGGATAGACTCGATAGATTCGTCCTTTGTCGTGGCCGGCCCGCAGGTCGAGCCGTTCTTGCCAGTCCTTCGGAATCCACTCCGGGTGCTCGATTACCTGCCGATACATGTCGGCGACCCAGAGCGCGCCGTCCGGCCCAGTCCGAATCGTCGTGGGGCGGCACCAGTTATCGGTGGAAGCGAGGAACTCGGAATGCTGCTCATCAACGGCACGCCGGCTGGTGAACGTGACGCCGCTGGGAACCATGATTTCCCGATGGACCAGGTCATGGACCGGCTCGCTGACAAACGTGTTGTTGGCAAAGGCCGGCCCGAATAGCTCATCGCGGTAAATGAGGACGCTGCACGCTGAGGTAAAATGATTGGCTCCGCCGGGATCGTTGAAGCGTGGCAAGGTTCGGCTGACCGGGTAGACACGAGCCGCTCCGGGCGTCACCGAGACCGGCACGCGCGGATCCGGCGCAGCGACGTGGGGATTGCGGCGGATGTACTGGTCGGCGAGCACAAAATGCCAGGTGGGGTTACTGTTGTTGCAACCGAACCAGTTGCCCCAGTCGTCGCGGTTCCGTCCATATTGGCTTTGGCCTGCTTGCGGATCGAGCAGCCCTTCGTCGGGGCGGATGCGAAAATCGCGCCCGCGGATATCGACTTCGGCGCCGGTCTTGACCGAGCGGATGTGTCCGCCGCTGTCGCCGTTGGCGCAGTAGATCCAATTGTCGAGCCCCCATACCAGGCCGTTCACGCGGTGCTGCGGATTGCCCGGGTTGAAGCCGACAAACAGCGGCCGACGTACATCGGCCTTGCCGTCGCCGTCGATGTCCTCGGCATAGAAAATCTCGGGTGCACAGGTGACGAGGACGCCGCGGCCCCACGGCATCACGTTCGTGGGGAAGCTGAGCCCGTCGAGAAACACGGTAGCTTTCGTGTATTTGCCGTCGCCGTTGGTGTCTTCGAGCACCTTGATGCGGCCGCCCGGTTTCCCTTTACCGTCTTCACCGAGCGGATAGTCGCCCATTTCGACGACCCAGAGTTTGCCGTCGGGGCCCCAAGCAAAGGCAATGGGGGACTGAAGGAGCGGCTCCGCAGCCACCAGTTCCACCTCGAAGCCGGGCCGCGGCCGCCAGGAGTGCAAGGATGCCTCTGCCGATTTGGCGGCCGGTTCAACATTCACGAGCAAATCATTGAAGGATCGCCGATCAACGAGGTTGGGCAACAGCGCGGTATCTTCGTTTTGGACCCACAGGTGCCGCGAATGGAACCAGGCCCCGTTATTGGTCCCTCGTCGCGTGATCAGGGGAAGCGGGTCTTTATCATCCCGCCGCCCGGCCCGGACGAGCTGACTCCAGCCTTGCTTCATGGACCTGAATAGGTATAACCCATAGCGCTGCTCATTGGAGAAGAGCACGTCCAGGTGGCCGTCCTCGTTCATATCGACAAACCGTAGCCCGTTGTCCCGCCCGTTTTGGTCCACGACCTCCGCGCCGGCAGGTAACGTGAACGGCAACCGTTCCCAGGCCTTTTTCGTTGGCGACCATCGGAAGATACCCTCGCGGGCAATCAGCTCCGCCCGGCCATCGCCGTCCAGGTCGCGCAGGCGAACGCCAAGATCGGCTCCGGATGCCGTGCCGGTCAAAACCGGCTGGTCCTGAATTGCCAAGCCATTCAGCAATTCCTTGTCCTCCACCCACCGGCGGCCATCGAACGACCAGGCGGCCGCCTCGTGCTCATCACGGAACAGAAACGAAGGATGGCCATTGGCCCGAACGATGCCAAAGCGCACACCTCCAGCGCGCAGGCCGGCACCGCTCTTCCATCGCGGAAACTCCTCCACCTGCCATGAGCGTGTCTGCGGCGACCAGATGCGCGTCTGGTGGACGGCTTCGTTGCTGATCACCACATCGAGGTAACCGTCTAGATTCAGATCGATCAGGCGGACCCCGTTGTCGCCCCCGGTTTTTGGCTGGCGGAGCGGTTGTCCGCCCAGCAGGAATTTGTTGAGCCGTTCTTCCGCCTCGCGGAACGTGAGGAATTTCACCTTCTTGCCATGCTTCGTCACGGCATAATCGATGAGATCGATGAGCTGGGTGTTGCGGATCCAACCGTGCGGATGGAAGACCATCGTGAACGTCCCCTGCTTGCGCACCACGGCATCGAGGGCCGCCTCCCAATCGCGGACGGTGACGGGGTTGTTGGCCTTGTGATGATTTTGTGCCTGCCAATCACTAGGTGTGAGGCATGGGAACTCCCAGCACAGCCGGCCAATGACGTACGGGTACGGGTAATCCTCAATCGTGTTGACGAAGGAGCGCTCGTACGGAATATATTTGCGGAACCGATCCTGGCCATCCGGATCGATCACGAGATCGCGGGGTAAATCGGGATCGTTGCTGGTCAACACGTTGAAGACCGAGCTGTCAAGCGTCAGAAAATGTCCCTTCGGCGTGGTTTGGTTGAAGATTTCCGCAAGCAGCCGCGGGCTCAGGGTGTTGAGCGAATCGCAGCACGGCGTGCGAAACGCGACCGGATGGTTGCCGGGCACAGAGCTGAGCAAGTCGACACAGCGGTCGTAGGTCGATTTGGCCTTGGCAAAATCGCCACGCTGCAACATTGGACATGGATGGTCGATGGTATGGGTTTCCAGGCTCAAGCCTTCGCGGAGCCAGGTTTGCAGGTGAGGCTCGGCCGGATCGATTCGGCACGTCATGATGCTAACAGGCGCCCGGCCATCAATCTGCTGAAGCCGCCGCAAGATCGGCCGCAAGAACGTCTCCCACTTTTCGTGGCCGGCCATATCATCGATGGCCAGGATCACCACGGCCTCGACGCCGTCTTCGCCGACCCACTGCGGCGTGATCAGCTTGGGAAAAGTACGCGAAACGTAATAGGGATCGCTTTCGTCCAAATAGGCGAGCCGATTGCCGTCGGCGGCCCGGGCGGCGACCAAACTGGTACTGCATAAGACAAATAGCAAAAGGGTTCGGAGCCAACGCATCGGTGGAATCCTCGGAAAGAGCGGTGGGGGCCGCCCGGTCAATTCCCTCAGCCTTGAGATCATACCGGCCGGAACGAGATGCGTAAAGCGTGCGGGTGGGAACAACGCGGGATCGCCATGTAGGAGTTTGCCGCACGGCGGCATATAACAACGGTCAGGAAAGCCAACGGAGGACACGACTGATGTCGAGATTTGCTCGAAGCGTGGCTGTGGCGTTGCTCTTGTGCTTGCCGGTCGGGGCGTGGGGGCATGGCTTCGGATTGCTCTGGCCGCGCACGACGGTGGCTTACTATTATCCGGCGCCCGTCTCCTATGTGCCGGTGCTTGCGGTGCAAGCGTACCCGATCTGCGTTGTGCCGTCGGCGCCCCGGCCCGTCACTCCCGCCCGAACGTATGCACCGCCAACGCCGGCGCCGCCCTCTGCCGGGCCGAGTACGCCCGAGCCTCCCTTGGCTGAACCGCTGACTCCGAAGCAACCGTCGTCTCCGCCCACGGAGCGCTCGGCGGGATTTGGAGAGGCGGCTTCGTTTTACGATGCGTATCCGGTGGCCTCGGACAGTGCAGCCAAGCCGATCGGGGAGCGGCGCCAGGTCGAATTTTGGAATCTGACCGACCGTGATGTGATCCTTCACATCGATGGCGGACCACCCCAGAGCTTGCGGCGCGGGAAGAGTGTGACGGCCTTCGTCGGCCGCCTGTTTACCTGGCAGGTGGAAGGACACGCAGTGCAAACCGCACCCGTCGATCGCAGTGAATCGGCGCTGCAAATCGTGATTCGGCGTTGAGGGTGCCAAGGTTCCATTTTCTACACCAAACAAAGCATGGAATGGATCCCGCCTGCGGCGATCTTGCCATCCTGGACCGCATCCACAATCTCCCCGCCCCCCCGAATGCAATCGCCCCCTGCAAAGAGTTTGGGCACACTCGTCGCGCCGGTTGCCCGATTCACCCAAACCTTACTTCCGTCCAGCCGAAGCCCAGGCAACGCATGCAACAGCTCCAGCAACGGTTCTTGACCGAGCGCCTTCACGATCATGTCCGCGCGCAGCTCAAATTCAGATCCGGCGATCCGCTGGAGAGTGCTCTGCCGTGACGTTGGATCCTCCGGCACGGTTCGGACGAACTCCACTCCGACAGCAGCGCCATCCCTCCCCAGGATTCGCACAGGCTGGGAAAACCATTCGAAGCGGATGCCATCCACCTTGGCCAACTCTACTTCATAGGTAAACGCCGGCATGGCATTCTCTCCACGGCGATAAGCGATCGTGACCTGCTCCGCGCCGAGCCGCTTGGCCGCGGTGGCGACGTCGATGGCTGTATTGCCACCGCCGATGACCAACACATGCCTACCGACCGCGCACTCCATGAACGGCTTGGTGTGCGTCTGAAAAATGAAGTCCAGGGCCTCCCACACGCCAGGCAAATCTTCGCCAGCAATCTGCAACGGCAACGTTCGGCCCAGGCCAATGCCCAAAAATACCGCGTCGAATTCCGCGAGCAAGGATTGGACGGCGCTCCCCGTCACATGCTGATTGAGACGGATCTCCACACCGATTTGCCGGACCATCTCGACCTCGGAGAGGGCAAATTCGGTGGAAATCTTGTAGGCGGCAATGCCCAGCGTGTTGAGTCCACCGGGAATGTTTCGTCCTTCGAAAACGATCACGTCATGGCCATGCTTGCGCAGCTCATGGGCGCAGGTCAGGCCCGCCGGTCCGGAACCGACGACGGCCACCCTCTTTCCGGTAGGCGGACCTGGTTCGAAAAAGCGAACCTGCTTCCGTGTGGCGGTGTCGCAAGCCAGGCGTTGCAGCCGGCCGATCTGCACCGGCGCTTTCAGGAGCAGGGTATCTACGCAAGCCCCTTCGCAGAGAACTTCCGTGGGACAGGCGCGGGCACAGCTTCCGCCGAAGATGTTCGCCTCGAGGATGGTCTTGGCTGCTCCGAGGGGATTCTTGTGCAGGATCTGCCGAATGAATTTCGGAATATCAATGTGCGTCGGACAGGCACGGATACAGGGAGCGTCGAAACAGTACAGACAACGCCCCGCTTCGACCAGCACCTCATCGCTGCCCAAGGGCGGCGGCAGGTCGGCAAAATTCTGTACTAGCTCGAGCGGCGTCAGCCGTTCCCCTGCTTTGGCCATGCTAGAACTCTCCCCGGACCGTTTACCTCAGTGTGCCAGCCCGTTCACGCGGCAGCCATTGTCCCCAACCGTTTTCGCCTACGAACTGGTAGTCCGCGACGATCTTTTTTCCCCGGCAGAACGTCGTTTCAGCAGCCCCTGCCAGCGACCAGCCCTGGTAAGGATTCCAATCCGCTCCGGTATCCATCTGGGTATGATCCACCTTGAATTGTCGCTTCGGATCGAAAATGGCCAGATCGGCATCGCTGCCCGTGGCCAGAACTCCCTTGCGAGGATACAGGCCCATGATTTTGGCCGGATTCGTACAGCATTTTTCTACAAACCGGTTCAACGGGAGCCGGTCGGCCAGCACGCCGTGCGTGTAAACGATCGGCAAGAGCGTCTCCAGGCCAGGCAGCCCCATGGGAATCTTGGTCCAGTCCCCCTTCCACATGGCCTTCTGAGCGCGGGTAAATGTACAGGTATCGGTCGAGATCACACACACTTCGCCCCGGTTCAACCCCTTCCACAGCCGTTCCTGGTCTTTTTTCTTCTTGACCTGGGGACAACATGCATAGAGGTGGCCCTCCGGCCCGTCGAACACCGAATCATCGAGCACGAGGTATTGGGCGCAGGTCTCCGCATAGACATCCACGCCGCGCGCCTGGGCAGCCTGCACCAGGTCTGCACCTTCGGCGGTGGACATGTGTACGATATACAGCCGGCCGCCGGTCACTTCTGACCAGGTGATGGCACGCTGGATCGCCTCGGCTTCGATGAAGTTCGGCCGTGTCATGGGATGCAGCCGGGCGCCGTATTTTTGCATCAGCTCCGCCGTATGGTGCCGGGCGATGAGCTCATCGAGCACCCGGCTAGACTCGGCATGGACCAGCAGCATGGCGCCGAGCTGCTTGCATCGCTCCAGGGTGTTGTAGATGGCCCGATCGTCAGACTGCCAGCCTTCGGAAGCGTAGATCATGAACTCTTTGAACGTCGGGCATCCCCGGCGCACCATTTTTTCCATCTCGGGGCCGTGGCGGTCCCAGTTCGTGATGGCCAGGTGGAAGCAGTAGTCGACACACGCCTTTGGCTTGGCCTTGCCGAGCCAGATGTTGTAAGCATCCTCCAGCGATTGCTCCCCATAAGGAATGGCGAAATCGATCACTGTGGTGACGCCTCCGCGCGCGGCGGCACGAGTACCGGTGTTCCAGTCGTCGCTGGAAACCGTACCGCAGAAGGGAAGCTCCAGGTGCACATGCACATCGATGCCGCCCGGTATCACGTATTTGCCGGTGGCGTCCACCAGGGTTGTATCCTTGCTCGCGCTGCGGGCCAGGTCCTTGCCGATTGCCGCAATCTTTTCGCCCTGGATGGCAACGTCGGCTTGCTCCTGGCCATCCGCGCTGATCACCGTACCGTTGGCCACGATGGTGTCGTATGGCATGGCATCGCTTCCTCAGAGAGGAGTTCACAGGATCGATCCGCATTTCTCTCCACGCTATCGGACAAACCCGGCAGATTCAACACCGGCAAGGAACCTGGGTTCGCCGGATGCGTCCTTTTTCCTCGTTCCCAAACAGAGTTTGGGAGCGAGGCCAATGAGGCTGGGGCCATTCAGGTGGCCGTGGTCATTCGAGATTTTGCCGAAGGATGGATCTCCGGGACGTAACCCGCTCGCATTGCCGCCACAGTTGATTTCGGAGTTAACACGCACACCTGCGCCCCTTTGGGGCGGGAACGAGGCTGTCCATAGCCTCCCGGCGACCATGCCAGTAGACGGTCGCCCCATACCAAGTAAGCCCGCTCTCCCCGCCCTTGCTGAGTCACGAAAACGCCGTCCGGCAATCCATCGAGCACTGTCGAGTAGCAGCCTTTCGAGCGGTGAGCCGTAAGCCGCTCCCTGTGCAGACAGCGGTCGATCTCGTCGGCTGTCGGACGTTGCGCGCCGCCGTGCTCCGGATGCGATGCCTTCCAGGCTTGGCAGAATACGAGGAAGCGAGCATGGCGGCACTCGGCACAGGGGCGGTGCCCGGCGGCCAGGGCGGTCGCTTCATCCAGGAAGAATAATTCAGTGTAGGAGTTGGGCTTCATGACCACGCGCTTGCGGCCACGGAATTCCAAGACGCACACCAGCCAGCGCTTCACTTGCCACGCCCGCCGGATCCGTCCTTCGGCGTCGTGCAGCACGCCCCGATTGCCCATGAACAGTCCCCGCTCTGGCGTGGCGACGATTTCACCGAACGGGGTTACCCGGTTCTGCCTCGGCATCGGCTTTCCTTCCCCATCGTGTGCTATCCGTCCTCATTTCATCGGCAGGTCTAGCCAGCGGACGCTGCCGGTCTTCAGGTCGTAAACCGCCGGAACGATTTTGATTCGGCCGCTGCCGGCAAAGTCTTGGATGATCTTGCTGCGCTTGGTCAGGAGCTGCGTCTGGTATTGGACATTATTGCGGACGGCGGCGTCGAGCGCTGCGTTCGGATCCTTGGGCAGGTCGCCGCCCGTGTGGATCAAGCCAACGAGTTGCCTCAGATTATCCGACGGCTGCTCCTTGCCCTTCAACGCCGCGCTGACCGCACCGCAGCTGGTGTGGCCGACCACGATAATCAAGGGTGACTTCAGCTCGGCGAGGGCATACTCGATCGAAGCGTAGACCGCCGGCTCACCCACGTTTCCGGCAAGGCGGAGAACAAACAGCACGCCGAGTCCCTGGTCGAAAATGATTTCCGGAGCGACGCGCGAATCGGCACAGGTCAGGACCACCGCGATCGGCTGCTGCCCCTGGGACAGCTGGAGCCGCTTCTTCGATGCGGGTTCTTCAACGATTCGGCCATCTGTCACGAAGCGGGCGTTGCCCTCCTTCAGCCGTTTCAGGGCCTCGTCGGGAGTGGGACGGGCCTCCTGGGTCAGTTTCCCCCTGACCGGTTCGTCAGCGTGAAGAGGGAGGACGAAAGCCCCGACCAGCCCCGCGGCAACCGAAATCAGTACCCAGCCTCGTGGCTTCATGGCAAATCTCCTGTCTTCTTGGGAAAGGCGATTTTCGTTTCTGTGTACGGATCTGCGCGATTACTCCTTCAATACGTTCGAATTGTACTGGCCAATGGATGACTGGGGAGTCTGCCACCGGCCTTGGGGCGAGGCCAGCCATGCGATCGGAACATTACCGGCGCCAGCGGCCAACCAGTGGGGTCATGGCTGGCCAGAAAATTGAGCGAAGGCGCAAGGATTTGACTGAAGGGGTTAACTCGGGCAACCAAAATGCTCGGAACAACAATGGGCAAGGCTCGTTTTTGCCCCGTCCTTCTTCTTCTCGGATGGCGGCTCGGATCATGGCTCGAAAAGGAACTCGGATACCGGAGAATGGGACTCGAATATCGCGAACACGAACGTTCCAGCCCTGCCCGATCCGCTCGCGCTGTTGCCGGCTCTGCAGTAGCCGAATCGAGTATGGACTCCCGACGGCATGCCGGCACACAACCTCAACTGGTCCCGAGACGATAGTTACGGGGCCAGCAAGGGCACGCTGACCTTGAAGCCAGGAACGTATCCAGGGGGAATCAGTGCCAGCGGTGGCTCCATGGTTCTCCAGCCCGGCATTTACTACATGACCGGTTCGTGATTGTCGCTTACCGGAACGGCCAGCATCTCGGTGTCCGGTCCTGCGAGTCAGGACCGGTTCGGTGAGTCTGACCCCGCCCACCTACGGAACCCATCCAGGCGTCGTCGCTTTTCAAGATTGCAACAGCAGCACCCGCAAAGACATGCCCGGCAACGGCAACCTCAAGATTACCGGCACGATTTTCACGCCGGCCGCCCCGCTCTCCGTCCAAGCCAACAACAGCGATAAAACCGACAGCGGCATCTCCAAGGACAAGATAGGCTCCCAGATTGTCGTTAATAATCTGTCGGTGTCCGGCAACGGCGGTTTCAGTGTTAGCGGCCGAGGCGGCACGCCGGTGCGGGTCATCCAATTGATCGAGTAGCAGCCCAAGGGCTTCCGGGATGTCTCAAACGGACAGGAGAACGCGCGATGTTTCTACCGCTCGATACTCGGAATGACCACGGCCGGATCTCGAAGAAGGAACGGCGACGGGGCGCAGCCGTGGTTGAGCTGGCGGTCCCGCTGCCATTCCTGTCATTTATCTTCCTTGCCTGGGTCGATTTCGCGCGGATTATCTATTACACGATTGTCATCGACAACTGCTGCCACAACGCCAGCATCTTTGGCAGTCAAACGTACGACAACCAGAACCAGCAGTGGATCGGGAACGTCCAATATTGGCAAGGTCCAAGCAGCCAGATGATCTCGACGGAGCAAGCAGCCGCCGACGTCGACGGCACCAACCTTTCTCCGGTGCTGACCGCAAGCAACGTGTCCGTCACCGCTGGGCAAGATGCAAACGGCAACGCGATTAATACCGTGACCATCAAGTTCACATTCACCACGATCACGCGCTTTCCGGGCCTGCCGTCGTCGATCACAATTGAGCGAACGTCGCAGGTGCGGGTGGCACCGGCGACTCCCAAATAGCCAGCACAGGCACCGGCACCCGAGGCACAAACCTCATTCAGAAGGTGTGAGCTATGCTTTCGTAAGGGCTCCGCTTGCGCGGTCGTGGGAATTGTATCGGCCGGCTGGAGGCACAGTCGGATCAGGATAAACCGGAACTAGGAAAAGTAATGCGGCGGCGATGGGGCGTCTGGCTATTGGGGATAGGCTGGCTCTCCGCACTGGGTGCGGGGGAATGGAAGCTTCTCCACTACGAGTT
>Ga0070734_10003482_pt1 | contig 16410 bp, 14 predicted proteins | sample Coa_R1_8_FD_66444 | JGI IMG/M metagenome (GOLD analysis project Ga0070734, IMG submission 66444) | Surface soil microbial communities from Centralia Pennsylvania, which are recovering from an underground coalmine fire - Coalmine... | ecosystem: Environmental > Terrestrial > Soil > Unclassified ...
AGCTTGGCGCCGTGGTCGCCAACGTGATTTCGCGCAGCGTTTTCGACACGGCCTTCCTGTGGACCGATGAGATCGCCAAGCTCGCGCTCTCGACACTCGCCTTTGTCGGTGGCGCGATCGCCTACGCACAGGGCCATCACACCTTCGTTCGCGTCGGCCTCAATGCGCTCAGTCCGCGCCCGCGTGAGGCATGCCTCATCGCATCCGATCTCGCCGTGCTGCTGATCGCCGCTGTCACCGGTTACGCATCGATTTTTCTGATCGAGACGCGTTGGAACGAATTGACGCCGATCCTGCAAATCCCTGCTGCCTGGATCGCGCTTCCGCTCAGCGCCAGCATGGTCCTGCTCGCGCTCTATGCGGCTGAACGGCTGCTGCGGGCGCGACGCACCACCGCCGTTGCGGTGGGCGTCATCTTCGCCACGATTCTCATGCTGGCATTCGCGACCCGCCCGACCTGGCTGCCCTGGTTTGCGGGCGATGGCGCCATCGCGGCGGCGCTGGCGCTATTCTTCCTGGCCATCTTCGGCGGCTTGCCGATCGGCTTCGCGCTCCTGCTGAGCACCGCCGCCTACCTATGGCTGGCCGACACGGTGCCCATGGTCGCGTTACCGCAGAACATGGTGGATGGCACGGGTAATTTCGTTCTGCTCGCACTGCCGTTTTTCATTCTCGCCGGCCTCATTATGGAGCGCGGCGGCATCTCGCTGCGCCTCGTGCGCTTCGTGCATGCGCTGGTGGGCCATCTGCGCGGCGGTCTCCTCCACGTCATGGTGCTCAGCATGTACCTGGTCTCGGGCCTTTCCGGGTCAAAGACCGCCGACGTCGCGGCGGTCGGCTCGGTGATGCGCGACATGCTCAAGAAGGAAGGCTACGACGTTGCCGAGGGCGCAGCCGTGCTGGCGGCCTCCGCCGCCATGGGCGAAACGGTGCCGCCGAGCATCGCAATGCTGGTGCTGGGCTCCATCACCACGCTGTCGATGGCGGCGCTGTTCGTCGGCGGCCTCATTCCAGCGGCCGTCGTAGCGGCTTGCGTGATGGCGCTGATCTGGCTGCGCTCGCGCGCCGGAGGCCCGGGCGCCACGCGCCGCGCAGACCTGCGCACCGTGATCACGAGCGCCATCGCGGCGATCCTGCCGCTGCTCATGCCGGTGATCCTGTTCGCCGGCATTCTGTTCGGGGTAGCGACGCCGACCGAAGTGTCGTCTTTTGCGGTGGTGTACGGATTGGTCCTGTCGTGTTTCGGCTATCGTGAGCTCGATCTCGCGACGTTCCTGCGTACCGTGCTCGACAGCGCCATGCTGGCCGGCATGGTACTGTTCATACTCGGCGCCGCATCCGGCTTCTCCTGGGCACTCACGGTCGCCTACCTGCCGCAGCGCCTCGTCGACCTGCTCCACGGCATCGACGACAACACCGCGCTCTTCCTTGTCGGCTCGATAGTACTGCTCATTGTAATCGGCTCGGTGCTGGAGGGACTCCCTGCGCTCATCATCCTGGCGCCGTTGCTGCTGCCGATCGCGGGCGGAATGGGACTCAGCGAACTGCACTACGGCATCGTGCTCCTGATCGCGATGGGGATCGGCGCATTCCTGCCGCCGGCAGGGGTCGGGTTCTACGTCGCATGCGCCATCATGGGTACCGATATCGAGACGGCTTCGCGCGCCATGATGCCCTATCTCGCGGTGCTCATCATCGCGCTGCTTATCGTCGCTTTCGTGCCGTGGTTCACGCTGTTCCTGCCGCATGCGCTCAACCTTGGCGGCTGAGCGTCAGCCCCGCAGCACGACGATGTCGAACACCTCGAGCCGCGCATTCGGCTCCAGCTCGCGCGCCAGTTCCGGCGGAGGCGGCAATTCCTTCGCAATCAGCAGCTCGCGGCTATCGGCGGGTGCGCTCAGCAGGAACGGATCGCGCAAGTTGAGGGGCTCGCCTTCGAAATACATCTGCGTCACCAGCTTGTCGCGGCGGCCTGACACGATGAAGTGAATGTGCGGCGGCCGGACGACTCCCTGGCCGGCCGGATAGGCGCCTGGCTTGATGGTCTTGAACCGATAGCGGCCTTCGGCATCCGTCGTCATAATGCCGAAGCCTTCGAAGTTGGCGTCGAGCGGCGCCGGGTTGTCGTCGTTCGGATGGGTGTAGCGGCCATGGGTGTTGGCCTGCCAAGTTTCGATCCTGGCCTCGCGCACGGGCTCGCCGTTGAGGTCCAGGACCCGCCCCATCACATGGACGACCTGTCCGGCCGCCCGGCCCGGCTTTCCCGGCAGATGCGTGAGATCGCCGCCCGGATCAGGCATTTTTCGCACCGGGTAGAATGGCCCGAGGATCTGCTCGGGCGTGCGCCGGCGCGCCTGCGCGAGCGCTTGCCGCAGCGGAGAGAATGCGCTCATCGTGCCGAATGCCGCCGCAATCTGCAGCACCGTGCGGCGGTGGGGTGTCGCGTGGTCGTGCATGGCTGTTGTCCTCATCACGCGATGGGCTGACAAGTATCGGTTGCTTCCGAGGGTTGCGCAATCGGGGGCAAGCCAGGCTGCCGACAACAGCGGACGACGCCGATTTGCCGCATGGCGAGCCCTTGACGCTGAACCGCCAGGCCGAATTTCGGTCGCATATCTGCGCAAAAAACGTCATTTCGGGTTCAGCATGCCTTTACGATCGGCAAGGTATGCCATGCCGAGGTTCGAAAGCACGGAGAAAGCCAATGCGAATAGTGAATATGGCAGTCGCCGCCATACTGGCGGCGGGCGTTGCCTCTGTTTCCAATACGGCATCAGCGGCACCGTTCGCCGACGCGCTCGCGATCAAGAACGCCGCAGGGACCAACGTCGAGACGGTGCGGTGGGGCAGAGGCTTCGGTTGGGGGCTCGGAGCCGGGCTGCTCGGCGGCGCCATCATCGGCGGCGCGCTGGCCGCGCCTTATTATTATGGCCCCGGGCCATACTATTACGGCCCACCCTATCCACCGGCCGCTTATGGCCCCGGTTACTATCCGGCACCGGGAGGCGATGCCGCCTACTGCGCGCGCCGCTATCGATCCTACGATCCGGCAACGGGCACGTACCTCGGCTTTGATGGCGTCCGCCATCCCTGCCCGTGACCGGACTAGTTCAGAGCGTCACCCGCGGGCTTGACCAGGCTTGACCCGCGGGTCCATCGCCTTCGCATCAAGACGGGTTGCCGGGTCAAGCCCGGCAATAACGTAGAAACGAACGTCGACGGGACGCGCTTCAATTTCCGGCCAAAGGGCCGCCGCCTGGCGGCTCTTTCTGTTTATTCGGTACGCGATCCGCTATAGTCGGGGTATGCCGGGCCCAAAGGAAAATCCCTCTTCGTTTCGCGACGCCGACAAACGGGCGATGCTGCAAAATCACTATCTTTTCTGCAAACTCACTCCGAAGCATATCGACCGCTTGGCCGCCTGCATGGTGGGAAAATCGGTCCCACGTGCAACCAATATCGTCGCCAAGGGCGATCCCGGCTCTAGCCTGTTCGCGATTTGGCAGGGGACGGTGAAGATCTCCGCTCCCTCGGTCGACGGTCGTGATGCGGTGTTCAATCTGATCGGCAAGGGCGACATATTCGGGGAGATCGCGTTGCTGGATGGACGTCCACGCACAGCGGACGCCGTTGCGATCACCGACTGCGAATTGTTCGTCATCGAGCGACGAGATTTCCTACCCCTGGTGAGAGAGGAGCCGGAGATTGCGCTCAAGTTGATCGAGATCTTGTGCTCCCGCCTGCGACACACTACCGAGCAGGCCGAGAACCTCATGTTTCTTCATCTCCCCGGCCGCCTTGCCAAGGCGCTCTTGCGCCTTTCCGTCGGCGACGAGCGAGCGAGTGAGCGTAAGGTCGCCGTCACCCAAAAGGATCTCGGCAACATCATTGGCATGTCGCGCGAGAGCACAAACCGCCAATTGCGCATTTGGGAAGAGCAGAATTGGGTTCGCCTCGAGCGCGGCGAAATTGTCATCCTATCTCCGAAGGCGCTCGAACGCATCGCCGAAAGCGACGCCGAGGGCGGATAGAGCGAATTCCTCGTGTCGAACATTTGCCCTCCCACAGGGCATTTCCCTCGTCAGGCCAGCGCGATCATCTGGCTGGCTGTTGCCGGACCTTTGCAGACCGCCTGGCGCGGTGGTGAACTCGTAACTGGGTGGGTTGGTGAATCGATAAACATGGCTGAAGGATCGTAGTTCCCGCCGAAGTCGCGTTTTCCGTTCAGCGCGGCCTTCCTGCGCGTGCAATCGCACCGAAGCCGTCGGACGTCCGTCCTCGTCACTCGATCGCGCCGAACATGGTTTCGACTCTGCCGTGCTACGCGAACGATTGTTCCGCAGGCACAACGGCGATCGGCTACGGGCTGTCTCGGGTGCCCTAGTTAGCTGCTGTTATCGACCGCAAGAAGAAATAACGAGCATTTTCAAGCCACGAGGGCGGACAAGGATTTGCATTCGCAATGTGACACGGATCACATTGGCTGGCCTCCCGGGCGGCTACGATCCCGGTGGGGCCAATTGATGGATCAACGGCGATGGAGACGTTTTGGGCACCGCGTTCACACCCGAGTCCGGTCCGGCGCAGCAATGGGAAGCCGGACATCGAGGACACGGTGCTGATCGGTCGTGTCGCGAACGCTGACAAGACCGCAATGCATATCATGTTTGCGAGGCACCACATCGCCGTCTACCGCTTCGTTCTAGGCCGATTGCAGGACAAGGCGCTGGCAGAGGACGTGACCAGCGAGGTGTTTCTCGATGTCTGGCGTTGCGCCGGTCGATTCGAGGGTCGGTCGTCGGTGCTGACATGGATTCTGGCAATCGCACGCCGCAAAAGCTCGGCAGCGCGTTCGAACTCCCACTCCGTTCAACTGGACGACGACATCGTCGCCGACCTGGACAGTGCTGACGATCCGGACGCACCTCTCCAAGCGCGTGATCGTAGCGTCGTTCTGCGCAGGTGCATCACCAGGCTGTCGGCCGAGCATCGCGAGGTGATCGATCTCGTGTATTACCAGGAGCAATCCATGGAGTCGATCGCGACAATTCTCGGCATTCCCCGCAATACCGCCAAGACGCGCGTGTTTTATGCGCGCAAGCGGCTTGCAGACGAATTGAAAAAGTCCGGCGTGGACTGGATCGCGATTTGAAACAGGGGCAGCGCGTCGTAGGGCGGGCAAAGTCGCCTGCCGCAGCGTATGAATGCCCTGCCTCGCGCGACTTTGCCCACGCCGCGAAACAGCGAGCTCGGACCGCGTGGACAAAGGCGCATGAGAGCCTGCGCGAAAGTTGCACCGAATCCCGATGCGCCTTTGCCCGCCCTACGACCTGCCGCGTGACTGAAATCAGCCAAGGGATCTGCTCAGGGCAAACGGAACATGATCAGTTGATCCGTGACCTGCCCCGAGCCGGGCTTAAGCGAACCACCTGCGAGATAAACGTTGCGGCCATCGGTCGTCGCGGCGGTGGCGTGGCGGCCGGCCGGCATCGGGGCAAGGGTGCGCCACGTGTTGGTCTTCACGTCGAATCCCTCATTCTCATTGAACGTGCGATCCTGCGGCGGAAATTCGCCGCCGAGCACCAGGATCAGCCCCTTGTAGAAAGTGCCGGACACGCCGCTGCGCGCGGTCGGCAGCGGCGGGCCGGCACTCCAATTGTTGGTCGCGGGATCGTAGACATCGTGTAGCGAGACGGGCTCCGCCGGGCCCGTGATGCGGCCACCGATTGCGTGGATTTTGCCTTCGGCGGCGACAACCGCCATGTGATCGCGCGCCTGCGGCAGCGGCGCGGCGTCGCTCCAGGTGTTGGTCGCTGGATCATAAACCTCGTGGGTCGCCAGCGTCTTGCCGTCCGGCGTGCGCCCACCAATGGCGTGGACTTTGCCGTTGAGCGCCGCGACGCCGACCGAGGCGCGCGGCGCCTTCATCGGCGGGAGGGCCCGCCATGCATTGGCGGCCGGATCGTATTCGTAGACCAAAGCCTGCGGATAGGCGTGGACCGACGCCAGGAAACCTCCGACCGTGATGATTTTGCCGTTGATCACGGCCGTTCCCATGTGGTCGAGCCCGCGGATCATCGGCATGCGGGCATTCCATTTGTCGGTGGCGGGATCATACTCCTCCACGTGCGGCACCGCGACCCGGTTGATACTACCGCCGAGGACGTAGACCTTGTCGTTAACCGTTGCGAGCGACACCTCATTGCGAGCGGTAGGGAGCGGCGCCTTTTGCGTCCAGGTTCCTACGTTTTGTGACGTGCCGGTTGCGGCGTTCTGGGCGAAGGCGGCGACCGCCGCCGTGCCGGCGGCGCAAAGCAGTGCGAGGGGCATCAACTTCATTTCGGTTCTCCGGCTATATCAGCGCAGCGGCACAACTGCGAGGCAACTCTATCGTGGCCGCGCTTTCCTCGCCAGCGAGGTGAGACACAAGCGCCCGCGTCGTCCACCCTCCCATTTGGTGCAGCAGATTAGCTTTCCGCCAAACTCACCGCCTCCCGCTTTCGCGCCGCAAAAGAATTCGTAAGCAGCGCAAAATACGGGCAAATTCGGCTGCTTTAGAGGAACCCTCCGCAGCCATTCGCCGTTGGAAATTTCGAGGTCTGGCCTGCAGCGTTGCCCCGAATTGGAGGATTTCAATGGCTCACAACAAGACTGCTCCATTGACGGTCGAGGAGATGAATGCTCTCGCGAACCGGTTCGAAGCCCGGGCCGGAAGTGTATTGCTGCGAGACCAGCCGCAGATGCAGTCCGACATGCGCCTGGCGGCGACATTGATCCACGAGTTGATCACCAATTCGATTAGCGACCGACGGGCCGAGCATGCAGGCGTATAGGTTCGGCCCCGAAGCAATGGCTCAGGGGGAAACCGAATACATTTGATCGTGATCGCCCGCGGATTTGAGGTCTTCGTCACGCCGATGGTGACCTGAGGCCGGGTTTGGAGCCTACTCCAGCTGATAGTTACTTCAACTGTTACATTCGAGTTTCCAATATTCCGGAACCGAATTTCGCAATCAGAGTTGAGTTTCCGACCGGACAGAATATTGCTCGCCGCCGGCACGAGCCTTGGAGAAACTCGAGGGGCGGTCAATATGCCCCAGCCCGAGGCGAGCTGAGTTTCCGGCCTCTCCCGTGCAGAACGCAGATCAAGGCGATGCTCATGGAACACCAAACAGACAACAAGGACCCGCGGTTCGCCGGCGCGTCGAGCGCGGCGGACAGAGTAGCGCAGGACGCCTCGGACTTGGGCGACAAAGCGAAGTCAAACATTGCCAAGGCCGCAGAATCCGCAAGGACCGAGGCGCGGCGATTTGCCCATCAACGCAAGGATGTGGGCGCCGAAAAACTCGGCGGGGTGGCGGATGCGGTCCATGGAGCAGCACGGAGCCTGGAAGCCGAAATGCCCCAAACGGCGAGCTACATCCATGAGGCTGCAGTGCGGATTGAAGATGCCGCAAGGGCAATGCGGCATCGCAGCGTTGATGAACTCATGAGCGGGATCAGCAGTTTTGCGCGAACCCAGCCGGCTGTGTTCTTCGGGGGCGCGATGCTCGCGGGTTTCGCGCTGACCCGCTTTCTGAAGAGTTCGCAGCAGCAAGACTCTGGGTGGCGGCTGGGCGATACGAGGAGCGAATAAATGGCGCCCGCAAACACCACGCGAACCGTGCCGGAACTATTGGCCGCGATGGCGACGCAATGCACGCACCTGCTGCGTACCGAAGGACAGCTCGCCCGCGCCGAGGTTTCCGAGAAAATCAGCCAGGTCGGGATCGGGTTGGGATTAGTCGTCGGCGGGGCCATCCTGCTGATACCGGCACTCGTGGTGCTGCTCCAGGCCGCTGTGGGCGGGCTCGTGGAAGCCGGGCTGGCGCAGCCGTGGGCGGCGTTGGCCATCGGTGGTGCGTGCCTGATCATCGGCCTCATTCTGCTGATGGTGGGAATAAGCTCGCTCAGGGCTGGCAATCTGGTTCCCGACAGAACGATCCATCAGCTTCAACGCGACGCCAGAACGATGCGGAGTCAGATGAGAAACGGCCATGATGAAAAGCGAGCTGCTTGAGCGCGAGGCCGAAAGGACTCGTACTCAACTGACCGAGACGGTCAATGAGCTTCGAGGACGTATTACGCCGGGACAGGTCGTAGACCAACTCGTCGATTTCAGCACGGATTCAACGGCTGCGGAGTTCTTCCGCAACTTGCGTGACAAGACGGTCGCCAACCCACTGGCATTGGGGATCGTGGGTGCCGGGATGGCTTGGCTCATGTTTTCCGATCGGAGCCAACCGGACCGCCGATACGCAGTCTCCGGCGAGGTGCAGGATTCCCTGGGCGATGCGGCGAGGAGTGTCGGTAGCGGCACCGTCGGGGCAGCCGGCGCGGCTCGCGACCGCATCACGGAAGCTGCAAGCAAAGCATCGCAGGCCGCCGGTTCCGTCGGCGCGACTGCCGGAACTGCGGCTCGTTCCGTCCGAGCCACTGCGGAGAGCGCGGCCCGTTCCATCCGAGCCACCGCCGGAACCACAAGGGAAGCTGCTTCGCGCTGGCGTGAGGCGGCTGGTTCCGCTGCCGCCTCGATCAGCGATGCGACATCTTCCACTTACGAGCAGGCCAGATCCCGCATGAGCGAGACCACCTCCGCGCTCGGTGATGCGGCCTCGACGGTATACGGGGGCGTTGCGCAATCTGCAAATCGAACGGCGACGGAAATGAAAGCTTTGGCGAAAAGCGCCGCTGCGGCGGGCCAGAACATATTCGATTTTTGCCGCGAGCAGCCGCTTGTTATGGCGGGGCTCGGCATCGCGCTTGGCGCTGCCATTGGGGCGGCGTTGCCGCCCACCGAAGCAGAGAACCGGCTCATGGGCGAAGCCAGCGATGAGGTCAAAAAGCAAGCCCGGGCACTCGCGCAAGAGCAGTACGAAAAATCCAAGTCGAGCGCCGAAGCCATTCTCGACCAGGCTCAGCACAAGGTTGAGGAAGGCGCGCGTTCAGTGGGTGACCAGCCCAGCATCATCCCGTCGGGCAACGAGGATGAGGTCGGGAAGGGCCAGCAATCCGTGCATCTGGAACCGACGGGACCGCACGGTGGGCACGGCTGATGTGCCGCTGCAGTCTCGCCCCAGCACCGGCCACATCCCATTATGGATTCCGGCGATCACCGCCGTATTGCTAGCAATCGGGTTCACCCGGAAGCACCACGCGGGGCAGCGGGAGGTGAATGAACTAGACCGCACACAGGAGCGTGGACGCGGCCGACATGCTGCAACGCCTTCCGAGATTCCATTCCGCGGATGGAAAGACATCCTGCTCCGCGTCTACGAGAATATCGGCAAGAACCGGGTCGTCGTCGTCGCCGCGGGCGTAACGTTCTATTCGTTGCTGTCGATTTTCCCGGCGATGGCCGCTCTGGTCGCAATCTACGGGCTGTTTGCCGATCCGGCGACCATTTCATCACACCTCGACAGTGCCTCCGGGTTGCTGCCGGAGGGCGCTATCACGATCGTTCGAGATCAGTTGGACCGCAATGCGTCTCACGGGGCGAATGCGCTCAGCATCGCCTTCCTCATCGGACTGGTGATTTCGCTGTGGAGCGCCAATGCTGGGGTCAAATCGGTTTTTGACGCCCTCAACCTCGTTTACGCCGAGGAGGAAAAGCGCGGATTGATCAGACTCAACTTGGTGTCTTTGACGTTCACGGCCGCTGCGATCGTATTCGCACTCGCCGCAATCGGGGTCGTGGTCGCACTGCCGATCGCCCTCAATTACATCGGACTCGGCGAAGCAACGGACCTGGCCTTGCGGGTCGGAAGGTGGCCCATGCTTTTCCTCGCCATCGCCTTTGCGCTTGCCGTCCTGTACCGGTTTGGCCCGAGCCGCTCCAATCCCAAATGGAGGTGGATCAGTTGGGGCAGTGCGTTTGCATCGCTTGCCTGGATTGCGGCGTCGGTCCTGTTTTCCTGGTATGCGGCCAATTTCGGCAGCTACGACAAGACCTATGGCTCGCTGGGCGCCGTCATCGGCTTTATGGTTTGGCTGTGGATCTCGACGATCGTCATTCTGATCGGCGCCGAGCTCAATGCCGAAATGGAGCACCAGACCGCGGTTGACACGACCACCGGAACGCCGAAGCCCTTGGGGGCCCGAGACGCAACAATGGCGGACACGGTGGCGAATCGATAGCGCAATTCCTAAGTGAGCAGAGCGATTCACGTCATCGGCCCGGCGCGACCGGGCAATCCAGCTCAGCGTAGGGCGAGTCACTTTGGCCGAAGGCATGACCCGCTGCACGGCGGCGAAGGGCGGATTTGCTTCAGCTAATCCGCATTGCGCCGGCTTCATGATCCGGAGCCCCACACCACACTCCCCCGCGAACGGGGAGGGTAGGTTGACGGATTGCGCTTCGCCAATTCCCCTACATTGCCACGGCGGTGCCCGGCCGGTCATTGAACGAAGCCCATCGGATTCACAAATAACTCCTTATCGGGTGACCAATGTCAGAATTCTCAAAGGGATGGATGTGGTCTGAGGCGTGCGAGATGCTGACGCGGGCCGAGCGCCTGCATCGGGAACTGTTCCGGCCTGCGCCTACGGGGCGCATCCCATCCTGGGAGCCGCCGGTTGACGTGCTTGAGACCGAGCACGAGGTTCTGGTGCTGGTGGCGCTTCCGGGTGTTGACCCCGATGGAGTCGAGACGGTGATCGACGGCGCCCATCTGATGGTGACAGGCCACCGCCTGCTGCCAACCGAGCTCGCGACGGCCGTGATCCACCGCCTCGAGTTGCCACACGGCAGGTTCGAGCGCCGCATCAGGCTGCCGGGCGGACGCTACGGGGCCGTGCGCCGCGCCGCAGTTCACGGCTGCGTGCTGATCACGTTGCAGAAAACGGGAACGTTCCGTGGTTGATGCAGACATGACACAATCGTTCGAATCCAGTGCTTATCCAGGCACGACGGCCGGAGGTCCGGCCGACGCCAATAGGACGGCCAGCGCGCCGCCGCTGCCGCCCGACGCACTCGTCATCCTTCCGGTGCGGAATTTCGTGTTGTTTCCGGGCGTGGTCATGCCGGTGTCGATCGGCCGGCCGGCTTCGATCGCTGCCGCGCAGCAGGCAGTGCGGGAGCAGCGGCCGATCGGCATCTTGATGCAGCGCGACCCCAGCGTGGAGGAGCCCCACCCCCTCGACATGCACCGCATCGGCACGATCGCCAATGTGGCGCGCTACATCACGGCGCCTGACGGCGGTCATCACCTGATCTGCCAGGGCGACCAGCGGTTTCAGGTCGCGGAGTTCCTCAACGGCTGGCCGTTCCTGGTGGCGCGCGCCCTACGCATTCCGGAGCCCACTCCATCGAGCCCTGAGATTGAAGCGCGATTCTTGCACCTCCAGAACCAGGCCGTGGAGGCAATCGGACTCCTGCCGCAAGTGCCGCAAGAACTGCTGGCAGCGATCCGGTCGGTAACCTCGCCGGCGGCGCTTGCTGACCTCGCCACCGCCTACATGGATATAAAGCCGGAAGAGAAGCAGGAAATCCTGGAGACCATCGACGTCCTCGCCCGGATGGAGAAGGTCTCGCGGCTCCTCGCACAGCGCATCGAGGTGCTGCGCCTTTCAGCGGAAATCGGCAAGCAAACCAAAGCGGCGCTCGACGAGCGCCAGCGCGAGGTCCTGCTGCGGGAGCAGATGGCAGCGATCCAGCGCCAGCTCGGCGAGGGCGAAGAAGGCCGGGCCGCTGAGGTCAAGGAGCTTTCCGACGCCATCACCAAGGCCGGCATGCCGAAGGAGGTCGAAGACCAAGCCCGCAAGGAGCTGAGGCGATTCCAGCGCATGCCCGAAGCGGCTGCCGAAGCCGGCATGGTGCGAACGTATCTCGACTGGCTGATTGAATTGCCATGGACCTTGCCGGAGGAGGCGCCGATCGACATCGTCGAGGCGCGCCGCATCCTCGACGAGGACCATTTCGGTCTCGACAAGATCAAGCGCCGGATCGTTGAATTCCTTGCGGTGCGCAAGCTCGCGCCGCAAGGCAAGGCACCGATCCTGTGCTTCGTCGGCCCACCCGGCGTCGGCAAGACATCGCTCGGCCAATCGATCGCGCGGGCGATGCAGCGCAAGTTCGTGCGCGTCAGCCTCGGCGGTGTGCACGACGAGGCCGAGATCCGCGGTCACCGGCGTACCTATATCGGAGCGCTGCCAGGCAACATCATCCAGGCCATTCGCAAAGCGGGAGCCCGCAACTGCGTGATGATGCTCGACGAGATCGATAAGCTCGGAGCCGGTATCCAGGGCGATCCGTCCGCCGCGCTCCTTGAGGTGCTCGACCCCGAGCAGAACCACACCTTCCGCGACAATTACCTCGGTGTCCCGTTCGATCTCAGCCGCGTGGTGTTCATCACCACCGCCAACATGCTCGACACCATTCCGGGACCACTGCGGGACCGCATGGAGATCATCGGCCTTGCCGGGTACACGGTGACGGAAAAGCGCGAGATCGCCCGCCGCTATCTGGTGCGCCGACAGATGGAGGCCAACGGGCTCAAGCCGGATGACGTCGATATTACCGAGGCAGCACTTAACGAGATCATCGTGCACTATACGCGCGAGGCCGGCGTTCGCAACCTGGAACGGGAGATCGGCAAAGCGCTGCGCCACGCCGCCGTGCGTGTAGCGGAGGGCGAGCGCGGGCCGATCCGCATCGATCGCGACGACCTGTTCACGATCCTGGGAGCACCGCCCTTCGAGAGCGAGCTTGCGATGCGCACCAGCGTACCGGGCGTCGCGACCGGGCTCGCCTGGACGCCGGTCGGCGGCGACATCCTGTTCATCGAGGCGACGCGCGTTCCGGGCAACGGCAAGCTCATTCTCACCGGCCAGCTCGGCGACGTGATGAAGGAAAGCGCGCAGGCCGCACTCAGCATCGTCAAGAATGGTGCGGTGGCATTCGGAATCGACGCCACCCGTTTCGAGCGCATCGATATTCATATCCACGTGCCAGCCGGAGCCACGCCGAAGGACGGTCCGAGCGCGGGCGTCGCGATTTTCATGGCCCTGGTCTCTCTGATGACCGAACGGACGGTGCGCAGCGATACCGCCATGACGGGCGAGATCAGCCTGCGCGGACTGGTGCTCCCGGTCGGTGGCATAAAGGAGAAGGTGGTTGCAGCACACGGCGCCGGCATCCGTCGCGTCATGCTGCCCGCCCGCAACCGCAAGGATTTCGACGATATTCCGGACGAAGTCCGACGGCAGATCGAGTTTGTCTGGCTGGAACACGTTGAAGATGCTGTCGCGACAGCACTCGAGCCGGCGGCTTCACAGACGGACCGTCCATCCCCCGAGCGGGCCACTGCTCCGGCGTTGGCGAACGCCCATGTGTAAACGGCGTTGTACTAACCCCTGGAGTCGTAGCCCGGGTTGAGCGTTAGCGAAACCCGGGAGGCATTGCCATGTTGACGGGCGGTCCCGGATTTCGCTGCGCTCAATCCGGGCTACGATTGCTGTGGAGTTGACCAACACGATGCGCGAGCCGATCCTCGTCATTAACGCCGGATCGTCCAGCATCAAGTTCTCAGTGTTTGAAACTGCCGTAGAGCGGTCGCTGATGGCCCGCCTGCATGGGCAGGTGGAGGGCATTGGAACATCCCCCCGGTTGAAGGTCGTGGATGCGCAAGGTCGCCCCCTCGCGGATCAGGCCATCGAGGCCAAGAGCCACTGCGCCGCCATTGCGGCCATCCACGCCTGGTTCACGGACCACATTGGCGGCGAGGCTGGATTTGATGGCATCGGCCACCGCGTCGTGCACGGTGGAATGGCCTATTCCGAGCCCGTTGTGATCGATGAGCACGTGATGACCTGTCTGGAAGGCTTGGTGCCGCTTGCGCCACTGCACCAGCCGCATCACATTGCCGCCATTCGGGCGGTGGCAGCTGTCGCGCCTGAAGTGCCGCAGATCGCCTGCTTTGATACGGCTTTCCACAGCAACCAACCGTCGCTTGCCCGCGAATTCGCGTTGCCGCGCGAACTCACCGCAAAGGGCATCCGCCGCTACGGCTTTCATGGCCTGTCGTATGAATACATCGTCTCGAAGCTTCCTGAGGTGGCGCCGGCCTGCGCGAACGGGAAACTCGTGGTGGCCCATCTCGGCAACGGCGCCAGCATGTGCGCGATTGAGGAGGGCCGTAGCGTCGCGACCACGATGGGTTTCACGCCGGTCGATGGTCTGCCGATGGGAACCCGAACCGGCACCCTCGACCCGGGCGTTATTCTCTACCTGCTTCAGCATGAGCAGATGGATGTAAACGCGGTCGAGGGAATGATTTACGACCGTTCTGGCCTGTTGGGGGTCTCGGGACTGTCGAGCGACATGCGCACGCTGCTGGCGAGCGATGTGCCTGCTGCACGGGAGGCCATCGAACTCTTCGTATATCGGATCGGTCGCGAGCTGGGCTCTCTGGTCGCCGCACTCCAGGGACTCGATGCTCTCGTGTTTACGGGAGGCATCGGCGAGAACGCGGCGGAGATACGGGCGCGGGTTTGCCAGGACGCCGGCTGGATCGGAATTGCGCTCGACGAAGCAGCCAATGCACGCGGCGGTCCACTGATATCGCGCTCGGACTCGGTGGTATCAGCGTGGGCAATACCGACCGATGAGAACCTCATGATCGCGCGGCATACCCGGCGATTGCTCGACGAAACCGTCGGAACCCGGATTGCGTCCGCTCGTTAGCAGCGTTGTTTTCCCTCCCCCGCTTGCGGCCGCTTGCGGGGACCGGGAAGGCGCCGATCCAGCAACAGGGCCGCCCTCGTGACCATGATTTCGCTTGTCATTTCGGACGTGGACGGCACGCTGGTGACGCCGGACAAGCGAGTTACGCAGGCGAGTGCCCACGCGGCGCGACTGTTGTCCGAACGGGGGATCGGCTTCACGGTCGTGAGCAGCCGGCCGCCGGCTGGCCTGCGCATGCTGGTGGAGCCGCTGTCCCTGCGCCTGCCCATGGGCGCCTTCAGCGGCAGCGCGGTCGTCAATCCCGACCTTTCCGTTATCGAACAGCATTTCGTGCCGGAACCGGCGGCGCGGCGAAGCGCCGATGTGCTATCGGCGTTTGGGGCCGACATATGGCTTTACACCGCCGCCGGCTGGCTCGTCCGCAATCCGGATGGCCACTATGTCTCACAGGAAAAAAGGACAATTCAGGCCGAGCCCACGATCGTGTCCGACTTCAGCCCGCATCTCGCGCAAGCCTTCAAGATCGTCGGATCGAGCCAGGATTTCGCTAAACTGGCTGCATGCGAGACCACACTGCATGAGGCCCTTGGCGAGAAGGCATTCGTGGTCCGCTCGCAACCGTACTATCTCGACATCACCCCGCCTGGACTCGACAAGGGAACCTTCCTGGAATCCGTTGCGAATCGTCTAGCCGTACTGCCCGGTGCAATCGCGGTCTTGGGCGACATGGGCAACGATCTTGCCATGTTCCGCAAAGCGGGCATGTCGATCGCAATGGGCAACGCCAGCGCCGAGGTGAAGGCATCCGCCACCTACGTCACGGCGCCCAACGCCGAGGACGGTTTCGCCAAGGCGATCGAGCGCTACGTGCTGGGAAACACCGGGTGACCCAACGCTGAGGTGTCATCGCCCGGCTTGATCGGGGCGATCCAGTAACCCCCGCCGTTGGTACTTGATTGCCCGGTCAAACCAGGTCAAGCCGGGCAATGACACTCCGGATTCTGAGCAAATCTGCCCTGAACTGGTCTAATCCCCCGCCTCAGCCGCGGTCTGGTAGGGCCAGCTCCAGTCCTGAATTTCCGGCATGTCCTCGCCGTGTTCGTCGACGTAGCGCTTGTGGTCAATCAGCTTGTCGCGGAAGCGCTGCTTAGTGTGAGCGGCCCGCGACCCAAGCCCCGGAACACGTTCGATCACGTCCATCGCTAAATGAAAGCGATCGAGCCTGTTGAGCACCACCATGTCGAATGGCGTGGTCGTGGTTCCTTCTTCAATAAACCCGCGGACGTGGATGTTATCGTGGTTGCGGCGGTTGTAGGTCAATCGATGGATCAGGTACGGGTAGCCGTGATAGGCAAAGATCACGGGCCGATCTGAGGTGAAGAGCCCGTCGAACTCCGCATCGCTGATGCCGTGGGGATGCTCGCTCCTGGATTGCAGGGTCATGAGGTCAACCACGTTGACGACCCTGATCCTCAAGTCCGGCAGCTCATGGCGTAACAGGCCGACCGCCGCGATCGTTTCGAGTGTCGGCACGTCGCCGGCGCACGCCATGACGACATGCGGCTCCTCACCGTCACGATCATTCGACGCCCATTCCCAGATTCCGATCCCCGCCTCGCAGTGCTTCACGGCATGATCAATGCCCAGCCATTGCGGCGCGGGCTGCTTGCCGGCCACGATCACGTTGA
>Ga0070734_10003483_pt1 | contig 16402 bp, 14 predicted proteins | sample Coa_R1_8_FD_66444 | JGI IMG/M metagenome (GOLD analysis project Ga0070734, IMG submission 66444) | Surface soil microbial communities from Centralia Pennsylvania, which are recovering from an underground coalmine fire - Coalmine... | ecosystem: Environmental > Terrestrial > Soil > Unclassified ...
AAGGGGCTCGAGCTTCACGCCGGAACGGCCGTGCAATCGCTTTCACCGGACGGCAACCGGATCGAAGCGACATTGTCGAACGGTACGCTGATCCGTTCGACGCTCGCCGTCGCCGCGGATGGACGCGATTCCATGATGCGCGAAGCGATGGCGATCCGCACCATTGGCTGGTCCTATCCGCAGACGGGACTGGTCGCGACCGTCGAGCACGAATTGCCCCACAACGGCGTCGCATACGAACATTTTCTTCCGTCGGGACCGTTCGCGATCCTGCCGATGACGGGAAACCGGTCTTCCCTCGTCTGGACAGAACGCGACGAACTCGCGCCGGCCATGCTGAAATTGCCGGAGCTGGAGTTCGAAGCGGAAATCGCGCGCCGCTTTGGCGCGCATCTGGGCCAAGCCCGCGCCGCAGGCCCGCGCTGGTCTTATCCGCTCAAATTCCATCTTGCGCGCGCCTATGCCGCTCCACGATTCGTTCTTGCCGGCGATGCAGCGCACGGCATTCATCCGATTGCGGGCCAGGGCCTCAATCTGGGTCTCAAGGACGCGGCCGCGCTGGCGGAGACCGTTCTCGATGCCGCGCGCCTCGGCCTCGATTACGGCGAACTTGCGGTCCTGAAGCGCTATGAACGCTGGCGGCGATTTGATTCCTTTGTACTGGCCGCAGCCACCGATGGTCTCAATCGCCTTTTCTCGAACGACATCGCGCCCGTTCGGATGTTGCGCGATCTGGGCTTGGGAATTGTCGACCGCATCGGGCCCGCACGGCGCTTCTTTATGCGCCATGCCGGCGGCGCTGTCGGCAAGCTGCCGCGCCTTCTCAAGGGCGAGGCGGCGTAGGGTCAGAGATGGCCCCCTCGCGCTCTATTTTCCTCCCCCGTGAGCGTAGCGAACGGTGGGAGGTGCCGAGCGCGATGTTCATCGCGCGAGGCGGAGGGCAGAGACGGATGGTCAATTCAACCTTCCATCTCCCGGCCGCGCGGCCAGCGCGCGCGGAAGTTCGAGATAGAAATTCCTGGCAAGCGCGCGGACTTTCGCCTCGCGAACGCGTTCGGCCTCCGCTTTGGTGGCAAACGTTTCTGCTTCGAAGACAAAGCGCTTGACCGGCGTACCCGTTCGCTCATCCCTGAGTTCGACCTCGTTCACCGGTTCGACCTGTTCTTCGGCGCGCGAAAGCGTGTGCCGGAAATGGGCGAGAGCGTCGTAACGATCCCGAATCTCCTGCTCGCGCCGCGCGCGATTGGCGGCATCGAAGCGGCGTAGCCTCGCCAAAACCTGCCGGTGATAGCGGTAGAAGAGCGTGCCGACGATAATGACAGCGGCCATTTCGAACAGCGCGAGCATGGATCTATGATGATCCCACAAAGCCGGGCGTCAACCCGGGTCGGTCACGCGTGCACCAGCGAGTGCACGCCGTGCCCCCGCTTCAGATAGGCTTCGCTTTGCATCTCGATGAGGCGCGAAGCGGCGCGGCGGAAGGAGTCGGCGCCATCGCCTTCGGGGTAGATGCCATCCGGGTCTGCCTCTGACGAGCAGACGAGCTTCACGCCCTCGTCATAGAGCGTGTCGATCAAGAGGACAAAGCGGCGGGCTTCATTTCGCTCGGCGGGCGACAGCCGCGGAATCCGGTCAATCATGATGGTATGGAAATTGTGCGCGAGCGCGAGATAATCGGCCGCGGCCAGAGGACTTCCGCACAACTCGGTGAAGGTAAACCGCGCCACGCCTCGTGCGGCGCGTGGAACATGAAGCGAGCGGCCGAGGACCGTCAGCGTCAGGCCCTTGGGTTCGCGCGTGTCGGTCAGCCTCAGCCAGGCCGCATCCATCTGCGCATCTGTCTCGGGTGAAAGCGGCGTCAAATAGACTTTCATGCCGCCGATGCGATGCAGCCGGTAGTCTGTCTCGCCGGAAAGCTGAAAGACCTCGAGCTCCTTTTTGATGAGCGCCACGAACGGCAGGAAGAGTTGCCGGTTCAGGCCTCCGTCATAGAGATCGTCGGGCGCCGTATTCGAAGTGGCGACCACGATAACCCCCCGCGAAAAAAGTTGTTGGAACAGCCGGCCCAGGATCATGGCGTCTGCGACGTCGACCACCTGGAATTCATCGAAGCAGAGAAGCTGCGCTTCCTCTCCGAGCGCGCGTGCTACCGGCGCAATCGGATCCGCGCTCTGGCCGCTGTGCCGCTCGGCGTGAATGCGCGCATGCACGTCCGCCATGAAGGCGTTGAAATGGGTGCGGCTCTTTCGGGGAAACGCGACCGATTCGAAGAACAGATCCATCAGCATGGATTTGCCGCGGCCGACATCGCCCCACAAATAAAGACCGCGGGGCTTCCTGCGTGAAACAAAGAAGCGACGTCCGGGGCGGTAGCGTTCGAGCGCAAGCGAAAGCGCAGACAGAAGGCGCGCCGCCTCTTCCTGCGAGGCATCCGGCTTCAGAACGCGGGCCTCGAGCGCCGCGTTGTAACGCTCGAGAATGTTCATCAACGGCGCGGCAGCAACGCCCAGTAATCGAAGTCGAGCACCACCGACGCAGGATAGGTCCCGCTCTGATCCTTGTCGGGAAAACCCGAACAGGGTTCGTTTCTGGTGGCGAGCAATCTCAGGCGGAGCGCGCCGAGATCCTTGCGGTGGGCGATCTCTGCCTTGTCGATGATCTGGCTCCAGGCGAATACCGTATCACCGGCGAAAACGGGATTGACGTGCCGGCCTCCGTTGATCGCGGCCAGCGTCAGCGCATTGGCGAGGCCATTGAAGGAGAGCGCGCGCGCAAGGCTGATCACATGGCCGCCGTAAACCAGTCTCTTGCCGAAGCGCCCCTTGCTCTCCGCGTGCTGGTTGAAATGCACGCGCGCCGTGTTCTGGAAAAGGCGAGTCGCCAGCATGTGCTCGGCTTCCTCGATGGTCGCGCCGTCGACGTGGTCGATCTTTTCGCCGATCTCGTAGTCCTGGAAGAAAGCATTGCTTCCCGAGGAGGCGGGTTCGAAGAGCGTGTCGAAATTGAGATGTGGAGGAAGCCTGAGGTCGCGCGCCAGAACGGCATCCCCCAGCTTCGGTACATGGGCCTCGCCGCACGCCGCATCCTTGCTCCGCTTCCGCACCATGACCCAGCGCACATAGGAGAGGATGCGTTCGTCCGCGGCATCGAACCCGTTGGTCCTGACATAGACCACGCCGGTCTCGCGGTTCGAGTTCTCCTTGAGACCAATCACTTCGGATTGCGCGCTGATGGTTGCGCCGGGAAAGATGTGCTTGAAGAACTGTCCTTCGGCATAGCCGAGATTGGCGATCGCATTGAGCGAAATGTCCGGCACGGTCTTTCCGAAAACGGTGTGGAAAACCAGAAGGTCGTCCAGCGGCGCGCGTGGCAGGCCGACCTGCTCGGCGAAGGCGTCCGACGATTGGAGCGCAAAGCGCGAACCGTAAAGCGCCGTATAAAGAGCCTGGTCGCCCTGACCGAGCGTGCGCGGGGTCGCGTGATGGATCTTTTGGCCGAGTTTGAAATCCTCGAAGAAATTGCCGGCGTTCGTTTTCTGCATCGATCCGGGCCTAGTTGAGCGCAGCGATGGCATCGGCGAGCGCGACGGTTCGCCGTGCGATCTCCGCATGAAGCAGCTCGACCATGCGCCCGTCGTGCTTGATCGCGCCTTTGCCGCGGTTCTCTGGCAGCTCGAACGCGGCGATGATCTCACGCGCGGCCATGATCTCCTCGGGTGCCGGCGCAAAGATCGCATTTGCCGGCTCGACCTGGGTCGGATGAATCAAGGTCTTGCCATCAAAGCCGAAGCTCTTGGCCTGCTGGCAGGCGCGCGCGAAGCCGTCCGTGTCCTGGATGTCATTGAACACGCCGTCGAGGGCCGCAATTCCATGCGCGCGAGCCGCATAAACCGAGAGGGCGAGCGCCGCATATAGGTTGGCGCGATCTTTCGTATGGGTCCCATGCATCTCCTTGATGAGGTCGTTGGTGCCCATCACGAAACAGGCAAGCTTCCCGCCATGGGCGGCGATCGAAGCGATGTTGAGGATCGCAAGCGGCGTTTCGATCATCGCCCATAGCGAGGTTGAGCGACCGAGTTTGCCTTCGATGTGTGCAAGATCAGCGGGAGCCGACACCTTCGGCACGAGAATGGCATCGGGCCCTGCTTCGGCCGCGGCCGCGAGATCGCGCTCGCCCCAGGGCGTCGAGAGCGCATTGATGCGCACGATCACTTCGCGCCGGCCGAAACCCTTGGCTTTCACCGCCGCGACGACCTGGTCGCGCGCCAGATCCTTCGCATCCGGCGCCACGGCGTCCTCGAGATCGAGGATCAGCGCGTCGGCAGGAAGTGTTCTTGCCTTTTCGAGGGCACGGGCATTGGAACCCGGCATATAGAGAACGCTGCGACGCGGACGAATGGATTGCATGGGACCACCCCGGTTTTGCTGTCCGACACTTACGCTATCGGCGGGGCGGCCGCCAAGGCGCCGGGAACACGTTCGTGGCGTGCGACCCAGATAGCGTCACGCCGCGCGATTGAGAAGCTTGCGGTTGATGAGGCACTCCGCGATCTGGACCGCGTTGAGCGCCGCCCCTTTGCGGAGGTTGTCGGATACGATCCACATCGCAAGACCGTGTTCGACGGTCGGATCCTTGCGAATGCGCGAGACGTAGGTGGCGTCCTCGCCGGCACACTCGACGGGGGTCACATAGCCACCGTCCTCGCGCTTGTCGACGACGAGCATTCCGGGGGCTGCGCGCAAAATGTTGCGGGCCCGCTCGGCCGTGATCGGCCGCTCGAATTCGATGTTGACCGACTCGGCATGGCCGATAAACACCGGCACGCGCACGCAAGTGGCGACGACCTGGATATCGGGATCGAGAATCTTCTGGGTCTCCACCATCATCTTCCATTCCTCGCGCGTGACGCCGGAATCGAGGAAATCGTCGATGTGCGGAATGACGTTGAACGCGATCTGCTTGGTGAAATGCTCATGCTCGATCGGATCGGCGACGAACACCGCGCGCGTCTGGCGGAAAAGCTCGTCCATCGCGTCCTTGCCCGCGCCCGATACTGATTGGTAGGTCGAGACCACGACCCGCCGGATCGTGGCTTCGTCGTGGAGCGGCTTCAGCGCGACGACGAGCTGCGCCGTGGAGCAGTTTGGATTGGCGATGATGCCCTTCTTGATTCCCGCATCCAGCGCGTTTGCATTGACTTCGGGCACGACAAGCGGAACGTCGCGATCCATCCGCCAGGCGCTGGAATTGTCGATGACGATGGCGCCGGCGGCTGCGATCTTCGGAGCCCATTGCTTGGAGACGGCGCCGCCTGCGCTCATCAGGACGATGTCGGCGCCCTTGAAATCGAAATAGTCGAGCGCGCTCACCTTGAGCGTGTTGTCGCCAAAGGAGACCTCGGTTCCAACAGAACTGGTCGAAGCGAGTGCGACAACGCGCTCGGCCGGAAACGCCCGCTCGGCAAGCACCGAAAGCATTTCGCGTCCGACATTTCCGGTCGCACCGACGACGGCGATTTTGTAGCTCATCCCGTTCACTCAAAAAGGGCGCGGACCCTACCCGGGCCGCGCGTCTTTGTCATGGGCCAAGCGATTTCGTGTCGGAGCATTGGCATAAATGTTCATGTCGTGGCCCGCCGAAGCGCGGGCCACCCATTCGCAAGCGTCCAAGAGCGAATGACTCATTCGGCGCACTGACGTGCGCCGGTTGGGGTGGCCCGGTTCCCGCTTTACCGGCCGGGCCATGACATGGATTTGTTGAGTTCTCCGCGATCTCCACGCCTCCGCGTGAGAAACACGCGTGTTGCGCATCTCCAGGTATCGAAGGAATCTCAAATCTCCGTCCGCACCTTCCAGAGCTCGGGATAGAAGGTGAGATCGAGCGCGCGCGCCAGATAGCTCACACCCGAGGTGCCGCCGGTGCCCGGCGCGTGACCAATGATGCGTTCGACCGTTTTCATGTGGCTGAAGCGCCAAAGGTGAAAGCGGTACTCGACGTCCACCAGTTTTTCGGCGAGTTCGTAGAGATCCCAGTGTTTGGTCACGTCGGCATAGACCACGCGCCAGGCTTCGGTGACACGCGCATCGGCAATGTAGGTTCGCGAGAAGTCGCCCTCGAGCTTTTCCCGCGGGATGGCAAACCCGCGGCGCGACAGGAGTGCAAGCGATTCATCATAGAGGCTTGGCGCATTGAGGACAGCGAGGACGCGGGCGTGAACCTCCGGATCCGATTCGAAAACGCGCGCGGCCTCGGCATTCTTGTTGCCGAGCATGAACTCGAGCATCCGGTATTGATAGGACTGAAAGCCGGAGGATTGGCCGAGTTTCTCGCGGAAACGCGCATAGTCGAACGGCGTCATGGTCGAGAGAATGTCCCATGACTGGATGAGGCTTGCCTGGATCCGCGCGACACGCGCCAACATCTTGAACGCAGGTCCGAGTTCGTCCTTGCGGACCTGCCGGATCGCGGCTTCGATTTCGTGCAGGCAGAGACTGATCCAGAGCTCGCTCGCCTGATGGATGATGATGAAGAGCAGTTCATCATGCTCTTGTGTCAGCGGCTGCTGGCAGGCGAGCAGGTCTTTCAATTTCAGGTAGTCGCCATAGGACATCCGTGTACGGAAATCCCATTGAATGTTCTCGCCGGAGAGGCGGCTTTCAGCGCCGCCGGGCCTGGACCGTTCGTTTTCCATCGTTTGGGCTAAGTAGGGGTTAAACACGGGCGGCGAAAGGCTCGCCCGCCTCTATCCCTCGATGCTAGAATTCCTGCTGCAGTCGAACAAGTTCGAGAGGGGTCCATGAGAAGAGCGCTTGGAGCGGGAATCTGCGTGCTCGTGCTCGCCAGTGTGCCGGCCTCGGAGGCGGCCACCCGCCATCGCCATTCGACCCGTTGCGCGCAGCCCGCGGAAGTCACCGCGGTCGCCGCGACATCGATCCAGCAGGAACTGATGGTAGCCGCGCTTACCTGCAACGAGATTGCGCATTTCAACCAGTTCCAAACGAGCTTCGGGCCGGAGTTGCGCGATTCCGATCGCACGCTGATGCGCATGTTCAAGCGACTCTATGGGGGGCGCGGCGAGGCGGAATATCACGCTTTCAAGACGCGGCTCGCGAACAACTCCGAAATGCGCAGCATCCATGGCAACGCCGATTTCTGTTCGGCGGCTTCGCTGGTATTTGCCGCGGCGCTCGCGTCCAACAAGCCGACCCTCGGCGATTTCGTTTCAGGCGTGCAGGTCGAAGATCCGAGCCCGGTTGATTCCTGCCAGATGACCGTGACCGCGAGTCTCAATGGCGCAATGGCCGCGCCAGACATTTTGCCACGGCCGAAGCCTGCGGAGTTCGAGGATGTTTCGCTCGTCATTCCTGCGCCGTCCTATCCGGAGCGTCCACTGAATGCACCGGTTGCGCCGGTTGTAGCTCCGACACCTGCCCAGCCCGCACCGGCCGCCCAGCCCGAAAAGAAGAAGAAGGGCTTTCTCGGCGGCATCTTCGACTGAACCCGACGTGTCATCCCGGCGAGGCGCGAAGCGCCGAGGGAAGGGGACCCAGCCCAGCGCGCGTCAGCGCGCTGAGTGACTCATCGCGCACGCGGACGCTCGCGCTACAGGGTTCCCTTCCCGCGCGCTAAGGCGCGCGCCGGGAATGACATACTTTCTAATTTGGACGATCACGATCTTGCGACGAGAACCGCTGACGGGCCGGCTACAACACGGATAAAAAAAGGGCGGGCCATTGGCCCCGCCCTTTTCTTTCGCGCGCCTTCTTACTGCTGCTGTGGCTGTTGCTGTCCGGATGGCGGAGGCGGATTTGATGGCGCCGGCTGCGGTTGTTCTGGCGCTGGCGCAGGCTGACCTGACGGCGGCGGTGGATTTGCCGGCGCGCCTTCCGCTGGCGCCGGCTGACCCGACGGCGGCGGGGGATTTGCGGGCGCACCTTCTGCCGGCGCAGGCCCTTCCGGTGCGGGTGCTGCACCTTGCGGCGGCGGAGGCGCTGCGGGCGCGCCGCTCTGATCGCCGAGCACGATCACCGCGCGGCGATTCTGCGGTTCGCGCACGCCCGGTCCCGTGGGCACCAGCGGGTCGTGGAAGCTCCTGCCTTCGATCGAGATCGAGCCGCCGTCCATGCCCTGGCGGACCATTTCGTCCTTCACCGCTTCGGCGCGGCGGATGGAAAGTGCCTGGTTGTAGGCGTCGGAGCCGACGGTGTCGGTGTGGCCGGTCACGACCACGCGCACGATCCCGTTCTCTTTTGCAGTCTTCACTGCTTCCTGCACCACGCCCTGGGCTTCGGCGGTCAGGTTCGATTTGTCGAAATCGAAGAAGACGATGAACGTCTTCACCGGCGGAGGCGGCGGTGGAGGAGGCGGAGGTGGCGGAGGCGGCGGCGGCGGGGGCGGTGGCGCCGAGCCTAAGAACCAGCGCACGCCGACAAGGCCGATATTCTCCGCCTGCTGGAAGACGTGGGCCGGCGAAGAGCCGCCGAACGGCGGATGGGGCGAGAAATAATCGCGGTCGAGTTCGGAAACGCGATAATGGTAATCCGCGAACAGGACGAGATCATCGTCGATCGCATAATCGATGCCGGCGATGCCCTGCCAGGCGAACTCGGTGTGCGCGCCTTGCACGCATTTGTCGGTCGGGGAATGCGGGCCGCAATAGTCGAAATGATTGACCGACGCGCCGCCGAGGCCGCCGCCGGCATCGATCATCCAGCCGCCGCCGAGATTGAAGTCGTAAAGGAAGTTGACCATGTAGGCGCTGGTCGACTCGCCGCCCGAGAGAGGCCCGGCCACGGGTCCGCGCACGAAGTTTGCGAAATTCCCGTCATGCTGGTCGTAGGAATATTCGAACTCGACGCGCATGCCGGAGTCGAATTTGTAGCCGGCCGTGCCCGCGATGATCGCCCAGTCGTGATAGTGGAAGTGATAGTTCGTGCCGTTGAGCGGCGGAGCAGCGATGTTGACGTGGACGGGCTCCATGTCGGAATAGCCCGCGGCGATTCCGAGATACCAGCCCGGATCGTCTGCAAATGCCGGTGTGGTGAGTGCGAGCGTCGCCGCCCCCGCGAGCGCGATCGAACGAACTGTCATGGATCCCCGTCCCTTCAAAACAAAAGACAGCCGCCTGCCCGCGGCTTTGGCCCTTTGGCCGGAACCCTAACGATCCGGTTGCAGAGGAGTTTCCACAGGGAACATAGAAATTTGGAACCGCGGGAACTGCGCTACGCTTTTTGAGAACGACCGGCGTGGTGCGTTCTCATTTGGAAACCGAAAAGCGGCTTCCAGCTGGGGTTCACGCGGTGTCGCGAAGGACTGCGGAGTGCTCCGCGCTTTTCGGTGCCTCCGCGCGAAACAGCTGGCGTGCAACGCGCGTGCGCCGCAAAGAAAAAGGGCGGGTCAAGGACCCGCCCTTTCCACTTTCGAATTGGCTGTCTGTTCAGCCGCCGAGATCGATGACGGCGCGCCGGTTCTGCGGCTCGCGCACGCCTGGTCCCGTCGGCACCAGCGGATCGTGGAAGCTCTTGCCCTCGATCGAGATTGAGCCGCCATCCATGCCCTGGCGGACCATCTCGTCCTTCACCGTTTCCGCGCGGCGGACGGAGAGCGCCTGGTTGTACTCGTCCGAGCCGACCGTGTCGGTGTGGCCGGTCACGAGCACTTTCACCATGCCGTTCTGCTTCGCCGTCTTGACCGCTTCGGTCACGACGCCTTCGGCTTCCGCGGTCAGGTTCGACTTGTTGAAGTCGAAGAAGACGATGAACGTCTTCACCGGCGGAGGAGGAGGCGGCGGAGGAGGCGGTGGCGGAGGAGGCGGAGGAGGCGGAGGCGGCGGCTCCTCATTGAACACGTAGTTGATGCCGACCTTTATGAGATTCTTGCTGTCATACACGTGGAAGCGCTGCGGCGGTCCCTCGGACTCGGGGAAACGCACATGGCCCGATCCGTAATCGATCCAGTCATATTCGATTTTGCCGGTCCAATGATCGTCGAACGCGAACTCCCAGCCGACGCCAAGCAGCAGGCCACCGCGGGTTTGGGTGAACTGCGCGAGGCAGTTGTGCGGACCGCAACCCGCCGGAAAGTCGTCGTTCACTTCCCAATATTTGAAGTTGCCGAAGGACCCGGCGACCTTGCCGAATAAGAGACTGTCGCCCATGACCCAACCGAGGCGCACGCCGATGTCGCCGTCCCAGCGGTTTCTGGAACCAAAGCCCAGGAAGGTTCCAGGATCTCCGGCCGGAAGGTTGTCTTCAGCGATGACGTGATGGCCGGCAATTCCGGCCCAGTCGAATTCTCCTTCGAGCCCGAACACCCAATCCGGAGAAACTTGCCAGTTGTAGCCGAGCTGGCCGCCGGCGAATCCGCCATGCGTCAGGTGGTTGTAGGGCCCGGACTCAAAACCAAAGTCAGGGGTGCCGCCATCGATGAGCGTGCCATACTTGTTTCCGTCGGCACCGAAGCCGTAGCCGCCGTTCGCGCCGAGATAGAAACCGGTCCAGTTGAACGCGGCCGGGTCCGCGAAAGCGGACGCGCTGAGTGCAAGCGTCGCGACGCTCGCGAGAGCCAAAGTGCGAAGTCTCATGATTTCCCCTCGGGTTAAGGAACCAAATGGCAGGCCCCGACCAACTGGGGTCCCGCCGTTAGGCTACGTATATACCCTCAATCGTGTCAGAAACCGCGCGGTTCTTTGACTGCGACCAGATTCCGCCGCCGGACCGCATTTTGGTCCGCCACTGTTACCGCGCTGCAACAGCGGCCGCCCACAAAAGGAAAAGACCGGGCCTTCAGCCGCCGAAATCGATGACCGCGCGGCGGTTCTGCGGCTCGCGAACGCCAGGTCCCGTCGGGATCAGAGGATCATGGAAGCTCCTTCCCCGGATCGCGATCGAGGTGCTGTCCATGCCGTCACGGACCATTTCAACTTTCACTGCTCTGGCGCGCCGGACGGAAAGCGCCTGGTTGTATTTGTCCGAACCGACCGTGTCGGTATGGCCGGTCACGAGCACACGCACGAACCCGTTCTTGTTGGCCACCTTCACCGCTTCACTCACGGCCAGTCGCGCTTCTGCCGTCAGGTTCGATTGATCGAAATCGAAAAGCACAACAAAGGTCCTGGCCGGGGGTGGCGGCGGAGGAGGCGGCGGTAACGCAGGCGGCGGAGCCGCCGGCGGCGGAGGGGGCGGAGCTGTCGCAGGTTCTTCCGGCGGCGGTGGGGGAGCGTGATCGAGATAGAGCCGGATGCCGATCAGGGCGAGGTTCTCGTCCTGCTTGCCGACATGCATCGGCTCGGACGGAACCGTCGGATCCTTGAAGGTGTGATTGATGTCGGCCTCGCGGAAACGATATTCGGCCAGAGCGACGAAATCTTCGGAGAGGTCGAGGTAGATTCCGGCGATCGCCTGCCACTCGAGCGCCATGGTCGCGCCTGTCGCGAATTTTCCGAAACCCTTCTTGACCGGCCACTCATTGATGTCGCCGACACCGACTCCGCCGCCGAATTCGATTCCCCAACCCTTGGTGACCTCCCAGTCATAAAGGACGTTCGCGAGGCCGGAGATGTCGCTTTCGCCGCCATAGCCGATCGCCATGCCGCCATCGGTGAGGCGTTTCGTGCTGTGCTGGTCGTAGCCGCCTTCGACTTCGACGCGGATGCCTGGATCGAACTTGTAGCCGACGCTCGCCACATCGAAGGCGGTGTTGTTGTAGTGGACGTGAAAGACAGGGTCGTTGTTGTTCGCCGTGAAGTTGAACCGTGCGGGAGCGGAGGTATCCATCCCGGTGTCGAAGCCGACATACCAACCCGGGCCGTCGGCCAGCGCCGCTGAGCTCGAGACAATAAGCGCAACGCTCGCCAGAGCGAGATTTCGGATTCGCATGGTTCCCCCTCGTCTCGCGGAGCTCCGTACAAACAAGCCGAGCCGCGCGATCCTGCTGGCTTAAACTACCCACATTTGATGGGCGACCGCGGAGCGGAGTCGTCGTAGACGGTTAATTTTTGCCGCGGTAGTGACGAGGAAACCACACAACCCGCCGGTGTTAGGACACGCGGATGAAAAAAAGGGCGGGTCGAGGACCCGCCCTTTCCATTCCGTAGTGGCTGCTTCGTTCAGCCGCCGAGGTCGATGACGGCGCGCCGGTTCTGCGGCTCGCGCACGCCTGGTCCCGTCGGCACCAGCGGATCGTGGAAGCTCTTGCCCTCGATCGAGATCGAGCCACCGTCCATGCCCTGGCGGACCATCTCGTCCTTCACCGCTTCGGCGCGGCGGACGGACAGAGCCTGGTTGTACTCGTCCGAGCCGACCGTGTCGGTGTGGCCGGTGACGAGCACCTTCACAAAGCCGTTCTGCTTCGCCGTCTTGACCGCTTCGGTCACGACCGACTGCGCTTCGGCGGTCAGGTTCGACTTGTCGAAGTCGAAGAAGACGATGAACGTCTTGACCGGCGGAGGCGGCGGGGGCGGCGGAGGCGGTGGTGGAGGCGGCGGCGGAGGCGGCGGTGCCTCGTGGCCGAGATAATAGCGGAAGCCGATCAGGCCGATGTTCTCGGTGAGCGTTTTTACATGCGCGTCGGGCGGCGGGAATTCACCGCCTTCACGGAAGTTATGGTCGACTTGTACCGAGCGATAGCGGTAGTCGGCAAACAGATCGAGATCGTCCGAAAGAGCGAAGTGGATGCCGGCTATGCCTTGCCACTGGAAGGCAACCTGCGCGCCGCTAACAATGTAGCCGCATCCCTTGCAGCTCCTGATATAGGAATTGATATCGGCGGCGCCGACGCCTGCACCGATTTCAAGTCCCCAATTTGGCGCGAAGTCCCAGTCATAAGTGAAGTTGGCCATCCCGGAGAAATTGCTGACGCCGCCCGTAGGACCGGGAATGCCGCAGCAATTGAAGAACGGAACGTGCTTTGGGCTGTGTTGGTCGTAGCTGCCCTCGAGTTCGACCCGGATACCGTCAGCAAACTTGTAGCCAACAAAGGCATCGCCGATGACGGTGTCATTGAACCTGCCGTGCAGGATAGCCGGAGGTGGTTCGTCGCTCGTGTCTTCGACATTGGCCGGCTGGAGATTGGCGTAGCCGACACCGAGACCGAGATACCAGCCCGGATCCTGTGCGAACGCGGATGAACTGAGCGCAAGCGTGGCAACGCCCGCCAAGGCCAACATGCGAATTTTCATTTTTTCCCTCGCTTCAGAGCCGACGGGCAGGAATCCCCCCAGGACCGTCAGGACAGCACCGACTTCTGATGGTCAGGATACTGGCGAAAAATCCGTTCAACTGTCCAGCAATTGCAGGCTTTTTCGCGCGGCGGATGGCATTTGGTTAGAAGCTGTGGCTAGGGCGCAACAGGAATGGCGCTATCGCACAAGCCCTTGTTTTTGCAGCCGGAGCAGGAACGCATAGCGGCCCGGAAGCAGCGTGAGCCGCGCGGCGCCGGGCTTTTGCGCTTCAATGGACGACAGCAGTTCGGACCGCGGTGCGACATGAAAAAGGGTCAGCCATCGCCTGAGCAGGACCTCGCCCGTCCGGGGTAACCCCTTGAGATCACCGAAATCGACGATCTCGATCCGTCCGCTCGGGGAAAGCGCCGCCTCCGCGGCCGCGAGCGCGCCCTTCCAGTCCGGAATCATCGAAAGGCTGTAGGAAAAGAGTGCCACATCAAAGGGCTTTTCCTCCCCGAACTGCGCAGGCGAAAGAGCCTCGGCGTAGCCCGGCGCGAGCCTGATCCGGCTCTCCAGCCCCGCGCGTGCGATATTTCGCGCGGCGGTCTTGAGCATTTCGGCCGAGGCGTCGAGGCCGAAAAGCGCGGCCCCGGGATAGCGCCGCGCGATCTTGATGAGATTGCGGGCCGTACCGCAGCCGACCTCGACGAGCCGTTCGGAAGGACGCAGCTCCAGTTCGCTGATCAGGCGGTCCCGTCCGAAGAGGTAAAATTTCCGCGTGGCGTCATAGAAGAAGCGCTGGCGCCGATAGACCTTGTCCATCAGGCCGGCGTGGTCGCGCGCGGCCGCCCTCATCGGATCAGTTGAGGCTCGCGCGGACGTAGACGTGAAAGCCTCCATAGATGGAGGAGCGGTCACGCGCATGCCAGGCGCGGCTTTCCGCCTCGAGATAGCGCCATGGCGCGAGCAGCGACGGCGGGAGCTTTCGCGGCAAAGGCGAATGAGGCCCGGCGGTGCGGAAGATGACGCGCGCATCGCGCATATCGGCGGTGCGATCGATTTCCGACCAGAGAGCCGCGAGCTGGTCTGAGTTCATCCAGTCCTGCGCATCGAGCAGCACATAACGATGCATCGATTGCGGCGGCTGCGCGCGGAGGAAATCCGTCAGTGAAGCGTGATGCACTTCAACGCGATCCGCGCGCCGGCGGATTTTTTCGTAGGTTTCGCGCCGCAAATATTCCGGCACCGCATTTTTGTGTTCGACGTCGTAGCCGCGGCCGAACGCCTGCCAGGCGAAATAATTCTTCTGGATTGGAAAATCGCAGGCGAGACGTTCGACACGCTCGCGCAGCACGGCGATCGCGTTGCCGTTGGTCGAAGCGACGAGCTCGTCATATTGCGCGGGCGGAATGCCAAGCGCGTAGAGCGACACCGGACTCTTCGCGAGCAGCCTCACCGATTTGTAGTCGAAGAGCGGCGCAATGTGGCGATCGAAGGCACGGCGCTGGTCGGCGATCGTGCGCGCATCGAGAACGTGCCGGAGTTTCTTGCCGTGGAGGCGCGCCACCACATGCAGCACGCCGATGAAACGCCCAAGCAGCCCGTGCCGGTAGAGGTTGCGCGCGAACATGTTGATGCGCCGGCCATAGAGCGGAATGTGCTTTTCCCAGTGCCGCCGCGTGCTGGCGTCGAGCGTGTTCGCGAGAAACGCGTCATAGGCGTCGCGATTGGCCTTGTCGTCGGCCTCGCCGAAAAAGCGGAAGAAGGATTCGTATCCGGGGAGCTTTTCGAGAGCGGCGAGCTTTAGCCGCGTAAGCGCGATGTGATTGTCGTTGAGATCGACAGCGATGATCTTTGCCGGATTCGCGGCGAGGTAGTTCAGGACATTGCATCCGCCGGAGGCGATGGTGATCAGCCGGTGATGCGGCTGAAGCGCGAGCGCCTCGAGATCGATGTCCGGATCTTCCCAGATCTGGTTGTAGACGAAGCCCTGGAACATCAATGTGAAAAGGCGCTCGAGCGCGCCGCGACGGGTATTCGCGGGCCGCTGATGCGCCGCTTTTTCGAGCAGCAGATTTGCCATGAAATGCCTTCGACAGCCGGCGGAAAGCCGATTCGCAATTTCCCGACGTTCTAGGACGGATTGGCGGGCACGGGCAAAGGGTCCGACCCCCGTAAGATCGTCTAGGCCGGTTCCCTCTTGCGCGCGGGCCGAGTGGGCCTCTAGGAGTTCGCGCGCTTCGCATATCCCCACATCACCGATCGCGTACAAAGGAAGTCACATGAGCACGCCCGAAAAGACGCCGATCCGCGAGGTGCTGGATCTGCTCGATCTCGAGCAGATCGAAGTGAACATTTTCCGTGGACAGTCGCCGGCCGACCGCATGCAACGCGTATTCGGTGGCCAAGTGCTGGGGCAGGCGCTGGTCGCCGCAGGCCGTACGGTCGAAGGGCGCCAATGCCACTCGTTCCACGCTTACTTTCTGCGCGGCGGCGATCCCAAGGTCCCGATCCTCTATGAGGTCGATCGCAGCCGCGACGGGGTAAGCTTCACCTCGCGTCGCGTCGTTGCCATCCAGCATGGGCAGCAGATCTTCACCCTCGCGGCCTCCTTCCAGGTCGAGGAGCAGGGCTTCGAGCATCAGTTCGACATGCCGAAGGTACCGGACCCGGAGACACTGGAGGACGAACACGCTCATCGCGCGAAATTCCTCGAGCAGATGCCGCCGGAAGCGAAGGAATGGATCAGCCGGCCGCGGCCGATCGAAATGCGCCCGGTCGTGATCGACAACTGGCTGCATCGCGAACCGCGCGCGCCTTACGACAATGTCTGGATCCGCGCGACGGGCCCTGTGCCGGCCGATGCGCCGACCCAGCAGGCGGTTCTCGCTTACGCCTCCGACATGTCGCTGCTCGACACGGCGCTGCTCCCGCACGGCCGCTCCTGGAATTCGAACGTGCAGATGGCGAGCCTCGACCACGCGATGTGGTTTCACCGGCCGTTCCGCGTGGACGACTGGCTCCTCTATGCGCAGGACAGTCCGAGCGCCTCAGGGGCGCGCGGGTTCAATCGCGGCGCCGTTTACACGCGCGACGGCAAACTCGTGGCGTCGGTGGTGCAGGAAGGGCTGATGCGCGCGCGGGACGGAAGGAAGAAGGGGTAGTCCGCGTCGCTTTTCCCTCCCCCGCGAAGCGGTGGGAGGTGCCGAGCGCGATGTTCATCGCGCGAGGCGGAGGGGG
>Ga0070734_10003484_pt1 | contig 16400 bp, 14 predicted proteins | sample Coa_R1_8_FD_66444 | JGI IMG/M metagenome (GOLD analysis project Ga0070734, IMG submission 66444) | Surface soil microbial communities from Centralia Pennsylvania, which are recovering from an underground coalmine fire - Coalmine... | ecosystem: Environmental > Terrestrial > Soil > Unclassified ...
GCAAGTTAAATCAGGATCTCCATGCCCTGACTTTGAGCATTGTCTCAGCAAGGGCCAAAGCTGTTGCTGCAAGCGGAAACGCCGGCAGATAGGCCCTCATCAGTAGTAATTTGCCCTTCACGCTACAATACCCTTGTGGACATCTATGAAGAGATAACCCGGCTGCGGCGGGAAGGCCGTCGCGGAGCGCTGGCGACGATCATCAATGTGCGCGGTTCCATTCCTTCGTTTGAGTCGGCCAAAATGCTAGTGCGCGATGATGGGACGATCGTCGGGACAATCGGCGGCGGCTGCGTGGAAGCCGAAGTCTGGGAAGCGGCGCGCGAAGCCATGAAGACCGAGAAGCCGCAGACGCTGCACTTCGACCTGAACAACAATCCCAAATACGATACCGGCCTGGTCTGCGGCGGGACCTTGGAAGTTTTTGTTGAACCTGTTCTGGCCGTCTCAACGCTTTACATCTTTGGCGCGGGACATGTTGCCTGGAGCCTTTACAAGGTCGCGCGCCTTGCCGGTTTTGACGTGGTAGTTACCGACGACCGCGAGAGCTATGCCAACCGTGAGCGCTTCCCTGACGCCCGCGATATATACGCCGACGAATACGAGCGCGTCACGGCGCAACTGGCCCCCAACGATGCTTCTTACATCGTGATTGTGACCCGCGGCCATCGCGACGATATGCGCGTGCTGCGCTGGGCCGCAGAGACTCCGGCGCGCTATATCGGCATGATCGGCTCGCAGCGCAAGACCATCGCCATTTATAAAGAGCTGGAAAAAGAAGGCATCGCCCCGGAAAAACTGGCGCGCGTCTATGCGCCTGTGGGAATCGATATTGGCGCCATCACTCCGGAAGAGATTGCCGTGTCGATTGTGGCCGAACTGATTGCCATCCGCCGCCATTCCGCAACCGCGCTCCCGCACATGAAGAGCGCGAAAGCGGCGGAAATCCTTAAGCAGTTGTAGGCTTAACCGCAACGGACGCAAAGACCGCAAAGGGACTTCGGTTCCAAATCTTCCTTTCGCTTGGCGTCCTTCGCGCCCTTTGCGGTGATCGGCTTAGCTGCGAGTTGCCAGGTACCAATCCCGGCGATTTTTGGCAATCTTGGCAATTTTGGCAATTGCACTCTGGTCCATAGCGCGTGCGCCGTAAGCAATTTCCTCCACGCCCAATTAAGATATAGTTCTACCCATGGCCCTTTCACCATCATTCGCGGGCGTCATCCTCGCTGCCGGGGCGTCTTCGCGCATGGGCCGCGACAAAGCCCTGCTCCCCTGGCGTGACGGCACGTTTCTCTCCGCCGCCATCCGAGCGCTGCAACCCGCAACGGAGCTGGTGATCGTGGTGGCAGGAGCTAACGCCGCCAGCCTTGAGCCAATTGCCGACTCGCAGGCGGCGTTTCTGACGGTGAATCCAAATCCACAGCAAGGCCAGTTCAGTTCCCTGCTGGTGGGCTTGCAGGATGTTCTCAATCGCGGACGTGACGCCGCCATCGTCACGCTGGTAGATCGTCCGCCGGCGGAAGTAGGGACGATCGAGCAGATCAAGGCGGCATTCCTTTCCAGCGATGATCAAATCTGGGCTGCGGTGCCGGAGTTCGGCGGCAAGCACGGCCATCCTTTTGTGATCGGACGTGAAATGATTGAGGCGTTTCTGCGCGCGCCGGTTCACAGCACCGCTCGCGATGTGGAGCATGCAAATCAGTCGCACATCCTTTACCTTCCCGTGAGCGATCCGCTGGTCGCGGCCAATGTGGACACGCCGGAAGATTTTGAAAAACTTCGCGCAGGTACCGCCATTTGAGGACCGAGACTTCCGCCAGCCAGAAATTTGCTGACTCCATCCTGGCCCTGCGCCCGCGCGTTGCCGTGTTTGATTGCGACGGCACATTGTGGAGCGGCGATTCCGGCGCAGACTTTTTTTACTGGCAGATTGACCGGGGTTTGTTTCCGCACGGCGTGGCCGAGCGCGCCGCCGCCCGCTATGCCGACTACAAGCAGGGCAAAGTGGATGAAACCGAGATGTGCGGTGAGATGGTCACCATCAACGCGGGCAATGCGCTGCAGACGCTGGAAGAAGCCGCTGAAGAGTTTTTCTCAGGCATCGTGGAAAAGCGCATTTTCCCGGAGATGCTGCGGCTCACGCGCGAGTTAAATTCCATCGGCTGCGAGGTCTGGGCCGTCTCATCCACCAATGACTGGGTGGTGCGTGAAGGTGTAAAGCGCTTTGGCATTCCGCGGCGGCGCGTTCTGGCCGCCAGCGTCCATATTGAAGATGGGCAAATCACTGACCGGCTCATTCGCGTGCCCAGCGGTCCGGGCAAAGCCACCGCGATTCATGAAGTCGTCAAGAAACAGGTGGACGCATGCTTTGGCAACTCAATCCATGACGCGGCCATGCTGGAGCTTGCGCTGCATCCTTTCGCCGTGAATCCCAATCCTGATCTGGAAGGGATTGCCCGGGAAAAAGGCTGGCAGATTTACTGGCCCTCAGGCACCCGGAATCACTAGACGAGGTAGAAAGTGCCCTTCGCAGATACCAACAATGCTCGCCTGTTTTACCGGCTGGAAGGCCGGAGCAATCTCCCCGCGCTGGTGCTCTCACATTCACTGGGCTGCGACCACGGCATGTGGGCCCCGCAGATGCCCGATCTACTCGAACACTTTCAGGTGCTGCGCTATGACACGCGAGGCCACGGCGCGTCTGGCGTACCCAACGGCAATTACACGCTGGATCAACTAGGGCAGGATGTACTGGCACTGGCGGACAAGCTCAGCCTCTCCAAATTCGCCTTCTGCGGTATCTCGATGGGCGGCGCAGTGGGCCAGTGGCTGGCGATCAATGCTCTGCAGCGGCTCACTGCGCTGGTTCTGGCAAACACCTCACCCAAATTCGGCACACCGGATATTTGGGACGCTCGTATCAAAGCGGTGCGCGAAGGCGGCATGCAGGCGATTGTGGACGCCACCATGCAGCGCTTCTTTTCGACTGACAAACAAGACACTACATGGGCGCAGTCTATCCGCGTGGTCCTGCTTGGTACCGATCCCAAGGGCTATGCCGCTTGCTGCGCCGCATTGCGTGACGCCGACACGCGAGCCTCTCTCAATAAAATTTCTGTTCCCACGCTGGTGATCGGCAGTGAGAAAGATCCATCAACTCCCTGGGAAGGAAACGGCTCCGTGCTGGCGCGCGATATCCCCAACGCAAAAGCCGTCCGGCTGCAGACAGCGCATCTATCGAACCTGGAACAGCCGCAAGCGTTCACCGCGGCTATGCTGGATTTTCTGCTGGCCGGAGGAAACCCAGGGAGATCCGCTTGAAGCAGGCATGAAAGTCCGGCGGCAGGTGCTGGGAGCTAAGCACGAGGACTAGGCACGCATACGCGTCCTGGTCTGATTCGAGGAATCGCTTATGCCGCGCCGCCAGCGGCTTCAAGGCGGGTTTCAAAAGGCAGGAACACCATAAACACGGCCCCGCCCAGATCGCTGTGATGGTCTGAACTTAGCTCAATCTTCCCGCCATGCCGCTCGGCAATCTCTTTGCTCACCCACAAGCCAAGCCCTGTGCCAACATCTTCTTTTGTGGTAAAAAACGGTTCAAAAATATGAGCGCGGTTTTTCTCCGCGACACCCGGACCATTGTCTGCAACCTTTATCTCCACACCATCACCCTGCTCCGCCGGCGCCATGGAGATGCGGATCTTTCCGCCCGGGGCCACCGCGTCTGCGGCGTTGGAGATCAGGTTGGCCATGAGCTGTTTGATCTCGCCTTGCAAGGCATGGACCGGCGGACAATCCGACAGCTCCCTTTCCACGGCAATGCTCTTACTCTTGAGCTTGTTTTCATAAAGCCGCAACACTGACTCAAGCACGCTGCTCAGCATAACCGGCCCAGCCTCAGAGGAATCACGATAGAAGCCCAGCGTCTGCCGGGTAATGTGAGACACGCGGTCCAGTTCCTGCTCCGCCATATTGAGATAGCCAACGGTGTCTTCCGGCAAGCCGCCGCCATTCTTCACGATGTAGATCAGGTTGCAGACCGCTTCCAGCGGATTATTGATCTCATGCGCCACAGTAGCAGCCAGCCGTCCGGCGGCGGCCAGCTTCTCCGCTTTGCGCAGTACCTCCTGCGCTTGCTTTTCCCCGGTTACATCGCGGAAGACCATTACCACGCCGCGCAACTTCCGCGCATCGTCAAAGATCGGCGCGGCGCTGTCTTCAATTGGAATCATATGGCCATCAGCATGTTGCAGAATCGTGTGGTTGGCCAGCCCCATCACGCGTCCCTGTTCCAGCACCTTGGCCACCGGATTATCTACCGGATTGCGCGTTTGCTCATTGAAGATGGGAAAAACCTTGTGGATAGGCTGTCCCTGGGCCTGGCGAAGCTTGATGCCGGTCAGGTCTTCCGCAATGGGATTGATAAAGATAACCGTGCCGCGCTCGTCGGTAGCAATCACAGCATCGCCAATGCTCGCCAGCGTCACGCGGAACCACTCTTCTCGCTGGCGTATTTCCGCCGCGTGTTTTTCCCGCTCGTCCATCTCGCGGATGATGTAAAACGCCAGCAGCACCAGTCCAAGGACCGCCAGAATCGTGGACAGATAGAGCGTCCGCACCAGAGACCGCGTGCTGTCGCTCACCGATTGCAGCCTCGCGGATTCCAGCGAGCTTTCTTCACGCCTCATCTCCGCCGTGAGCGCACGGATTTCGTCCATCGTGGCTTTGCCCCTACCCGATAGCATGATGGACCGTGCCAGGTCTTTGTCACCTTCATCAAAGGCCCTGAGCGTCTGCGCCAGCTCATCCAGCTTCTGCTGCTTCAGCGCGCGCAATCTGGCTACGCGTTCCTGCTGGCGCGGATTGTCGGCCGTAAGCTCCGCCAGCCGGGTGATGTGCGGGTAACCTTGCACCACCGCATTGTTATAAGGTTCCAGGTAGCGCGGGTCGCCGGTATAAAGGTAGCCGCGCTGGCCGGTCTCAGCGTCTTTCAGCAGAGATTCAAACTCGGCCAGTTCCAGCTGGACCTGCTGTGTGTGCTCCACCCAGCCCTGGTTGCTGTCCTGTATGGCAAGCTGGCGACGCGTGACCGCGGTGTTAATCACCAGCACGGCCAGCAAAATAGCAAAGCCGCCAATCACACTAAATCGTCTGTAAACAAGTCGCATGCAAAAGTGGCTGAGGGAAAACCGTACGCCCCAAGGTTAAAGCATTCTAACCGAATCAGACAAAGACGTCAGGCCATGGCCGCCATGGCCGCCAGGGTGAGAGCACTGTGACGGCCGTCACATAGACGTGTGACATTACTCACCGCCAACTCTCTCTGGCACGTGCGATTCTCCTTCCACGGGAAGCAAACTCTCAGGTAACAGAAACACCCCTTCACGCCGCTTCCCCATCGGGCCGATCCACGGACATTGAGTAGATTGAATATTTCTCAGGCTGCAATAGCGGTGCCGCCTCCGGAGGATTAATGCGCATTCTTATCGTTGAAGATGAACCTAAAGTGACAAGGACCCTGGTCAAAGGTCTGGAGGCAGACCACTTCGCCGTTGACGTTGCTGAAAATGGAGAGGACGGACTGCAACTCTCCAGTGAAATCGACTACGACGCCCTTATTCTCGACTGGAACTTGCCGAAACTCGATGGCTTGACGGTATTACGAAAATTGCGCAAGTCCGGATCGGCAGCGCGCATTCTCTTCCTGAGCGCGCGCAAGGAAATTTCCGACCGCGTGATGGCCCTTCAGTGTGGCGCCGACGATTTCCTGGTAAAACCATTTTCCTTTGAAGAGCTGCGCGCCCGCGTCCACACACTGTTGCGGCGTCCCACAGAACTGCTGGACAGGATCATTGTGGCGGACCTGGAACTGGACCGCATGCGCCACAGCGTTACCCGGGCCGGCAAAAACTTGAGCCTTACTCAGCGCGAATACGCGGTACTGGAATATCTGATGCGCAACGCCGGACGCACCGTCACGCGCACAATGGTGGTGGAGCACGTTTGGAACCTGGGCTTTGAAGGGCTTACCAACATTGTGGATGTTTACATCAATTACCTGCGCACAAAAATCGATCAGGGATCCAGCAAGCCGTTGATCCACACCATACGCGGCGTTGGTTACTCGATCATGGCCACGGAAAGCGGCGAGCCTGCGCAGGCCGGGCCTGGAGTTCGCAGTCTTCAAGTGGGTTCGGTGGGACAGACTACGCCATAACGCCGGAACAAATCGCAGCCGCCAGAGACGCAGCCTTTTCCCGCGTCTCTGCTACTTGCTGACCGCCATTTGCTGTTGGGCCGCTAGGTATTCTTCGTATGTGCCCTTGAAGTCTTCGATCTTATGATCGTCGAAGTGCCAGATGCGCGTGGCAACTTCATCGATCAGATCGTGGTCATGCGTCACCAGGAACACTGTGCCTTGGTAGCGTTGCAGCGCGATGTTCAGAGCGTTGATGGATTCAAGATCAAGGTGGTTGGTGGGTTCATCCAGCACCAGCACGTTGGGCTTTTGCAGCATGAGCTTGCAGAAGAGGATGCGCGCCGCTTCGCCGCCAGAAAGCACGTCAGTCTTTTTGGTAGCCTCGTCGCGGACAAACAGCATCTGCCCCAGCAACCCGCGGATCTCTTCATTGGAAACCGAAGGGTCCCACTGGAAAATCCAATCCAGAATGGTGCTGCCTTTTTCAATCAGGCTGCGATGGTCCTGCGGAAAATAGCCGATGGCGGCTTCGTGTCCCCAGGTGGTTTTGCCGCCGTCAATAAATGGTCCGGCATAGCCTGAGGTCTGGCGCAGTTCGCTTTCCGGAGTGTTGGGCGAGTTGGCCAGCAGTGCGTTGAGCAGCGTTGTCTTGCCCGCGCCGTTGCGCCCCATCAGCGCGATTTTTTCTCCGCGCGTTACGCTTGCGGTAAAGTCTTGGATAACGTGGTTATCGCCATAGGACTTGGTGACGCCCTCAATCTCAAGAATGTGCTTGCCGGAAGGCCGCTTCATTTCAAACTTGATGAACGGACGGGCAATGTTGGACCGCGCCAGCTCCGTGACCTGCAACCGCTCAACTTCTTTTCTACGCGACTGTACCTGGCTGCTGCGCGTTCCGGCGGCAAAACGCTGGATGAACTCATTTAACTGCGCGATCTTTTTCTCGCGCTGCGCGTTCTGCGCTTCAATCTGCGACCGTACCTGCGTCTTGGTCATCACCATATCGTCATAGCCGCCGGTATAGGTGATGATGGTTTCATAATCGATATCGGCAATGTGCGTGCAAATGCTGTTCAGGAAGTGGCGATCGTGCGAGATGGTGATCAGCACGCCGTCATAGCGATTGAGAAAATCCTGGAGCCAGTGGATCGAATCAAGATCAAGATGGTTCGTGGGTTCGTCCAGCAGCAGCGCCTGCGGATGGCCGAACAAAGCCTGCGCCAGCAGCACGCGCATTTTCTGTCCGCTGGGCAGCTCGCCCATCTTGCGCTCATGCACGGTGTCCGGAATGTCGAGACCTTGCAGCAGAATGGCCGCGTCACTCTCGGCTGAGTACCCGTCTTCTTCGCCCACGATTCCTTCAAGCTCGCCCAGGCGCATGCCGTCTTCATTGGACATCTCAGGCTTTTCATAGATGTGATTGCGTTCTTCCATCGCGGCCCACAGACGCTTGTTGCCCATGATGACGGTATCAATCACGCGATACGGGTCAAACGCGAACTGGTCCTGGCTGAGCACGCTGAGCTTTTTGGGACGGACGACGCTGCCCTTCTGCGGCTCAAGTTCGCCGGAGAGCAGGTTCATGAAGGTCGTTTTGCCCGCGCCGTTGGGCCCGGTAAGGCCATAGCGCTTGCCCGGCGTAAACGCCGTTGAGACCTCATCAAACAATATTTTTGCGCCGTAGCGCATGGACACGTTACTGACTGAAATCATTGGTTTTCTTAGGTACTGCGAAGGGGTTTCCGGCTTGCAAGGCGGGACCGCAGCTGTCTTTCCATATTTTAGCACGCTTCGCGTGCTGAAACCGCTCTGCAGAATGGCCTAAACCATCATCGATCCGCACCTGTTGCAGCGCCGCTCAGCGCGCAAGCCGGCTTCGCGGCTGGATGTCCGCTTAACATGCTTAGCGATTCCTAACGCGGATTTACGCAGATGATCGCGGATCTGATTTTCTTACTGAAGCACTTTGGCGACTCTAGTAGTTCCTTTCTGATCAGTGTCATCCGTGTTTATTCAGTGGTAAGTTTTCTTCGGTTTCCTAATCCGCGGGCATCCGCGTAAATCCGCGGTAAGTTCTGCTTTTCTCCGTGCCTCTGTGGTGAAAATTGGTTTGTTTTCCCGATTCCGGCGATGACGCGCGATTACGGCGATCCCGGCGATTTCTTGACCCCATCTGCCCTGCCCTCTATAGTTTAGGATTACCCGCTCGCGATGACGAATCCAATCCAAACCATTAAAGACCTGACCCAATCGGCCCTGGGCGATATCAATTCCGCCGCCACGCTGGCCGATCTGGAGAAGGTCCGCGTCGCAGTGCTGGGACGCAAAGGCGAGCTTGCGGGGATCAGCAAAACATTTGGCACGATGGCGCCTGAAGATCGCGCCAAAGCTGGCCAACTTCTGAATGAAGCGAAAGCCACGCTGGAAAAGTCGTTCGAAGATCGCAAAGCTTCGCTTGAAGGATCGGAAGCCGACCAGCGCTTCAAGGCCGAATGGATTGACCTGACGGTCCCACCACAAGGCATTGCGCCGGGACACATTCATCCGGTCACGCAGGTCCAGGATGAGATTGAGCAGCTCTTCACGTCGATGGGCTTTCGCGTGCTCGATGGGCCAGAAGTTGAGACCGACTATTACAACTTTGACGCGCTGAATATTCCGGCCGACCATCCGGCGCGCGACATGCAGGACACTTTCTGGATGACTGACGGCCACCTGCTGCGCACGCATACGTCGCCGGTGCAGGTGCGCGCGTTGCAGAAATATGGCCCGCCCATGCGGATGATCGCGCCGGGCCGCGTTTTCCGCAATGAAGAAGTGGACGCCTCGCACGAGCACACCTTTTATCAGGTTGAGGGCATGATGGTGGACCGCGACGTTTCTGTGAGCCACTTGATTTATTTCATGCAAACGCTGCTCAGCTCGGTCTTTGGCCGCAAAGTCACGGTGCGTCTGCGCCCCGGCTACTTCCCTTTTGTGGAACCCGGCTTTGAGCTCGATATTCAGTGCCTGATCTGTGGCGGCAATGGCTGCGCCGTGTGCAAGCAGAGCGGATGGGTGGAGCTGCTGCCGTGCGGGCTGGTGCATCCCAACGTGATCAGCAATTGCGGGCTCGATCCGCAGGAGTGGAACGGATTTGCTTTTGGCCTTGGCCTGACGCGCCTGGCCATGATGCGTTATGCCATTGACGATATACGCCTGTTGCAAAGCGGCGATCTGCGTTTCCTGAATCAGTTTTAGACGATGAAATTTTCTTATACATGGCTTCGCGAGCTTGTCCCCGGCCTGAAAATGGACGTGACCACGCTCGCCCAGCAGATCACCATGAAGACCGCCGAGTGCGAAGGCGCGCACGATCCCGGCGCGTTCCCCGGCGCCAGCGTGGCTGCCGTGGTCAGCGCGGAAAACTCCGAGCCGGATTCCATCATTGAGATTGACAATAAGTCTCTTACCAATCGCCCCGATCTCTGGGGACATCTGGGCATGGCGCGTGAAGTTGCTGCTATCGCCGGGCTTAGTGTTGTCGATCCCGTTGAGGATTTACCTGCGGCGGCGAGCAAAGGCGATCTTTCCATCTCGATTGAAGATGCCGCGCTCTGCGCGCGCTTCAGCGGACAACGCGTGGAGAACGTAAAGGTCGCGCCTTCTCCGCTGTGGATGCAGTATCGCTTGAACTCGCTGGGCGTGAATCCGATCAACAATCTGGTGGACGTAACCAATTACGTGCTCTGCGAACTGGGCCAGCCCATGCACGCATATGACGCCGAATTGCTGGGTGACACGATCATCGTGCGCGCGGCACAAAAAGATGAGTCGATTCTGGCTTTGAACGGTGAGAAATATTCGTTGAGCCCGGAAGACATCGTGATCGCCGACGCGAGTAAGCCTGTCGGCATTGCGGGAATCATCGGCGGCAATGATACGGCGATTCGCGCTACGACAAAGCGCATCGTGCTTGAGGCTGCGTCTTTTCCGGCGGCAAACGTGCGTAAGTCTTCGTCGCGGCTCAAGCTGCGGACGGACGCTTCTATGCGTTTTGAAAAAGGCCAGGACCCGGAGAACACGGTTCGCGCGCTGGCCCGCGCCGTGGAGTTGCTGAAGCAGATTTCGCCCGGTTGCCAGGCCGCGCCGCCCATTGACGTTTACGCGCGCAAATCCATGCCGCCAAAAATCCAGTTGGATATCGATTGGGCCGAGCGCAAGCTGGGCCGCAAACTTTCCACGGAAGAGGTCATCAACATCTTTAAGTCGCTCGTCTTCGGCGTGGAGGTGGTTGACCAGCGCAAGCTTCTGCTTACAGTCCCAAGCTGGCGCGCAACCAAAGATATTTCCATTCCTGAAGATCTTGTAGAAGAAATCGGACGCATGGTTGGCTACGCTTCCATTGTTCCGCAGGCCCCGGCGGTTCTGGCTGCGCCCACACCCCGCAATCTGGACCATGAACAACACCGCGCGGTTCGTGCCGCCATGGTTGGCCAGGGCTTTACGGAAGTCTCCAACTATTCGTTTATCTCTGACGCGGATGCGACGATGTTTGGCTACTCGACGGACAAGCTGTTGCAGGTCGCCAATCCCATCATCGCCGAGCAGAAATACATGCGTCCCGCGTTGCTGCCGGGGATTCGTCGCAACCTGGCGGACAACAGCCGCTACTTCGCGGATTTTCGACTGTTCGAAATCGGCCGGGCCTACGGCAAGAGTGCTGACAATACACCGAAAGAGCGCACGCATCTGATGGCTGCGATTTATGGGCGGGAAACGAGCGGCGCGAACCTGCTGGAGATGAAGCGCGTCGTGCAATATGTCGCGTTGGGCGCGAAGGTCGTGCCGGCAAAGTCGCATGGCAAGATCATGCATCCTGAGCGCGCGGCGCATGTTGAAGTCGGCGGCCAGCGCGTGGGCGATCTTTATGAACTGCATCCCGGGCTGCTCGACCGTGGCCGCGCCGCGATTCTCGACCTTGATCTTGACGCGCTGCAAGCGCTGCCGTCGCAGCGTGCGCCGTATCGTCCATTGCGCCGATTCCCTACCAGCAGCTTCGATCTTTCGATTGTCGCGCCCACGCACACACTGGTTGCCGATTTGGAAAACAAGCTGCGTCAGTCTGCCGGAGATAGTCTAGTCGCTCTCCAGTTCCTGCTGATCTTCCCATTGCCGCCGGACAAGAAGAGCGTCTCTTTCCGCCTGACGCTCGGGGCCGATGATCGCACCCTGACTGCCGAGGAAGTTACACGGACACGTGAGAAAGTGGTGGAAGGTATCAAGTCGGCGGGGTATGATTTGCGTGAATAAGCCCGCTACTTAGCCGAATACTTCTACAGCCGCACGGCTGGCCGTTCACACGGGGAATTGGAAATGACTGGAGAAACCAAACAGTACATTGTCACTCCCGAAATCCTATATGGATCACTGTGGATCCTGCCTGCCTGGCTTCGGATATTCATTTTCTGGTCGGCAGTTTTCCTGCTGGTGGATTGCCTCTTACCTTTGAGAATACCTTCCTATAAGGAATTGTTTTTCGCCTGGTCGTTCGGCATGGCTATGGCGCTTATCTTTGGCTTCAAAAAAGATACTCTCATTCTAAGTGATGAGTTCATCGAAGCCACTGACACGTTCAATACGGTCAGACCTACAAGGATTTACAGGGACAGTTTTAGCCAGATCACAGAGTCCGATATAGGCTTGCCTCCTCTGCGCCGCCGCGGCTTGCTTGTAATATCCAAGGGCAGGTTCCGCTGGTTGTTCGTGAAACGTATCTTTATTCCATCAAGGCTGCCTGACTACGCCGAAATCAAAGCAAGACTAATGGAATGGGTCCCATTGCCCGCTAACCTCCGATCTTTCAAGTCCTAAGCTGGCTGCCTAAATCCTGCGCCGCAGCAAACTGATGACATCATTCGCGCGGTAATGCCGGTAAGACGTTGTTCTTCGTCCACGAAAAAGTTATCGCATCCACTTCACAATCACTTTGGCAAATCTCTCCGCCGCGCCTTCCGCCATCCCCAGAAACAACTCAGGCTCGATCAACTCCAACTCCATCAGCACCAGCTTGCCGTCTCTTGCCACCGCATCAATCCGGCAATAGAGCGAATCACGCACCTGCGGCACGGTTGCAGCGATTTGATCGGCTTGAGCAAGAAGAGCTGAATCGGGATGAAACAACTCAGCCGAGCCGCCATGCTCTTTCTGTACGCGAAAGTCTCCGGCGGCGGGACGCTTGAGCACAGCATGGCTCAACTCTCCGTCAATGTAAACAAATGAGATTTCGCCCTGGTCCTGGATCTCCTGAATGAATGGTTGCATCAGAAATGGCCCCTGCATTATGCGTATAACCTCTTCGTCAGCCGACCATGGCGCACCATCCATCAACCTTGTATTGTGCGCAGACGCGGATATCGCTGGTTTCACCACGATATTCTTATTCTCCCAGCTTCGGATGGTCGTCGCCTCCTCCGCACCTAACGCTTTAGCGTGGCTCACAAATATTGTCGGCACAATATCAACGCCCATGGCTTCGACTTCACGCAAATAGAATTTATTGTGGTTCCACAACACTGTTTTCACATCGTTCAACACAGGAACGCTGCTCGACGTGCGTTGCAGCCAGTCGATAAACTCCGCCGTCCTCAAGTGATAGTCCCAACACGAGCGCAAGACAATTAGGTCAAATTTGGTGTAATCAAAGCCAGCTGATCTCCAGTCAACAAATTGCGCTTCGATGCGGGCCGCTGCCAGATACGGCAGCATCAGCCGCTCGCTCTCAGCGCCGTGGGGCAGGCCGCTGTATGTAATCAGCGCAAGGCATTTTTTCATCGATAAAGAAAGGTGGTGCGTCTGCTCCTATTTTCTGCAAGTCGGCTACCCTGGAGAGGCTCTGAGCGCGCAGGGACGTACAAATCAGTCCGCAGGAAAAAGCTCTTAGATTCTGTCCCGCAGCAAGCTGATCACATCATCCGCCGTGATGATGCCGGTAAGGCGCTGTTCTTCGTCCACTACGGGCAGCGTGAGCAGGTTGTATTTATCAAACATTTCCGCCACGTCTTTTTCTGACGCGCTGGCTTCCACATAGATCACGTGTTCCGGCGTGAGAGTTCCCAGTCGAGCGCCGCCCGGAGCCAGCACCAGAGATACCAGCGGCACGGAGCCCACCAGCTTTTCCTGGGAATCCACAAGATAAATGGTGCTCACGGTTTCCACGGGGCCTTCAAAGCTGCGGAGGCGGTCAATGGCGTCACCCACGGTATGCTCAGCTGAGAGGGCGATATAGTCGGTGGTCATGCGGCCGGCGGCGGTGTTTTCATGAAAGGCCAGCAGCTCTGAAACTTCCTGCCGCTCTTCCGGCTCCATCTCTTCCAGAATTTCTTCTGACGTTTCCTGAGGCAGGTCGCCCAACAGGTCGGCTGCGGCATCAGGATCCATTTCTTCCACGATGTCGGCGGCCTTGTCAGAATCAATGGACCGCATGAGCTCGATCTGCATTTTAGGATCGATCTCTTCCAGCGCTTCAGCGGCCACTTCTTCATTCAATGATTCAAAGACGGATTCGCGCTCAGCCGGGGCCAACTCTTCCAGAATGTCAGCAATATCCGCTGGATGCAGCTTAGAGAGGCGTTCATACGCGAGCCGTAACCGCACCCGGCGGGCCGGATCCGTTTCAATCAGGTCCACGGCTTCCCAGGGAATCGATTTTTCCGGCATGCGCATGGCCAGCGCTTCAATCGCGCGGCTGGGAGCAAGGCCCTTGAGCAGCCGTCGGATAGCGCCGCGCAAGCCGATATCGACCCGCCCAACCTTGAGCTTAAGCGTGCCATTGACCTGCTCGCGGCGAAGGTCAACGTCATTCACGCGGACAACTTTGCGTCCGGAAACGTCAATAATCTGCTGGTCAAGCAGGTCACGCTCCAGCAGCAACATGCCTTCAGAGCTGGAAAGCGGCTGCCAATCATGGGCTGAACCGTTCACCTGTATGGCCGAGCCGATCACGGTCTTGACCTGGCGCGAAGGCAGCAGGCGGTCGCCTTCACGGGTTTTTACGATGAAATCAGAGATGCGGTTGGGATCTTCCTGGGGGAAGATGGCCACTTCACGCACGTGTCCGGCGAACGCGCCGCTGCTGTCATACACGGACGCGCCCAGAATGCTCGAAAGTGCGATCTCTTCCCGCATGTTTCCCCTGAATGGCAGAATACCCAATGTGATGAGCCCTGACCAGAGCTAAGCACATTTGCAGCAACTATTTTTCAGGACATCATTTTTCAAAGCATTTTTTGAGAACAAGGATTTCACAGCAAGAGCCGGATAGATTTCTCCTCCGGTCGGCCATAAGATGCCCCTGAGGAAAGAAATGGCTGGCGGTAAAAGCAGAAAAATCTGAATCCCCGCACTGGCTAAATGATCTGTTACAGGGAGGAGTTTCCCCAATGGCAATCCAGGTTACAGACATGCATATGCTGCGCGACCAGTTGATGGTCCGCCGGCAAAAGCTTGAGACTGCGGTGGCCAAAACCCAGACCGCGAACCTTCTTCACCTGCTGGAGCAGGTTGACCATGCGTTGGAGCGCGTGGACCACGGCAATTATGGTGTCTGCGAGCATTGCGCCGGGACCGTTGAGCCGGAGCGACTCTTTGCCGATCCTTTGACGCAGCTCTGCCTGGACTGCCTGAATCCCACAGAACAGCGCGCGCTGGAGCAGGACCTGCTGCTGGCGGCACGAATCCAGGCCGGGCTGTTGCCCAAGCGCGACTTCAGCGCTGCCGGATGGAAAGTTGCTTACCACTACGAGCCCGCAGGCCAGGTCAGCGGCGACTACTGCGACCTGGTGCAGCACGGCAAAGACCTTTATTTCATGGTGGGTGACGTTTCCGGCAAAGGCGTGGCCGCAGCCATGCTCATGTCAAACCTGCACGCGCTGTTCCGTGTGCTGATTCCCACGGGGCTGCCGCTGGAACAGTTAGTGGAGCGCGCAAACCGGCTCTTTTGTGAAAGCACGCTGCCCACGCAGTACGCCACGCTTATCGTGGGCCGGGCGGACGAGTTTGGCAACGTTGAGATATGCAATGGCGGCCATCCCGCGCCGTTTCACGTAGGCGGGCACGGTGTTGCGGCGATTGAAGCCGCTACCGTCCCAATTGGCCTTTTCTGCGACCAGAAGTTCACAAGCACTACCCTGCGTACCGCTCCGGGCGACAGCCTGGTCATTTATACAGACGGGATTTCAGAATCGGAAGGCCCTGACGGCGCGGAGTTCGGCAGCGCGTCATTGGCAAAGCTGCTGGGCGCGTGCCATCAAATGCCGTCGCGTGAGTTGGTGGATAAATGCCTGCAAGAAGTCTTGAACTTCCGTTCCGGCTCGCCTCGGCTGGACGACCAAGCGCTGATGGTGCTGCAGTTTGCGCCGGGATCGGCTGCCTGACATACATTTCTCAGGCCCGCAGCATACAACGCAAGGAGGTATTTTGTGAACGATCCTGAAGCTCAGATTCACGAGCACGAATGGATTGAAGATAAGGACAAACAAGAAACAGAGTACGAAACACACCCAGTTTCAAGGTCTCACACAGTGGCCGATTACACTACCTGCTTTTACACTTGCCGTATCTGCGGAGCTACCAAATCGGAGGGCGTTAGATCAGAATGGCACGATTAGCTTTAAGGGTGGCTCGCCACTCTCGCCTGGTGCCGGTTTGACAACTCGCCATCCGCGTAAGCTACACTAAGTGCTTCGCCCCATTAGTCCGTTCGCTCAGGATCGTCTTTAAAACAACACCTAGTGAATCGCCCCATGACAAACCGGGTCTCATACACGCTTGAGTCAACCCTGGAAAGCGTTAATCAGGTGGAACAAAAAGCTACAGAGGTTGCCGCCGGCGCGGGACTGGGTGAAGACGAGCAATATCAGGTGGCCATGGCGGTGCGCGAGGCGGCAGTAAACGCGGTGCTGCACGGCAATGCGTATGATCCGGGAAAAAGGTTTGTGGTGGCGTATGAAACCACCGGCGACTCGCTGGTGATCACCATTACCGATCAAGGCAAGGGGCTGGATCCGGAGTCGCTGCCGGACCCGCTGGCGCCGGAAAACCTGATGAAGGGTTCAGGGCGGGGGATTTTTCTGATTCGCGCGTTCATGGACGAGGTAAAGATCCGGAACACGAATCCAGGGACGGAAGTAACACTTATCAAGCATACCGGCCGCAACGCGGC
>Ga0070734_10003485_pt1 | contig 16393 bp, 17 predicted proteins | sample Coa_R1_8_FD_66444 | JGI IMG/M metagenome (GOLD analysis project Ga0070734, IMG submission 66444) | Surface soil microbial communities from Centralia Pennsylvania, which are recovering from an underground coalmine fire - Coalmine... | ecosystem: Environmental > Terrestrial > Soil > Unclassified ...
AAAAGCCGCCGGTTAATTTCGTAAATGATCTCGAGTTGACGCGGCACTAGAACTTCAAACCCTTCCACCGGCCACTTCTCCAACGCTTCCGGCAGCAGCGTGTGATTGGTATAGGCCAGTGTTCTCTTGGTCAAGCTCCAGGCCTCATCCCAACCCAGGTGAGCGTCATCGAGCAGGATTCGCATCAGTTCGGGGACGGCCATCGCAGGATGTGTGTCGTTTAACTGGATCGCTGCCTTCTCGGGAAACCTCGCCCAATCCTGGTTCAGCCGCCGAAAGCGGCGTACGACATCAGCCAGCGAACAGGCAACTAGGAAGTTCTCTTGTGCGAAGCGCAGTTTTCGACCTATCGTTGTCGAGTCATCCGGGTACAAAACTCGAGTGAGCGATTCGGCTTCCAAGGTCTCGCCGAGAGCTCCAATGAAGTCCCCGCTGCCGAATTCCTGAAAATCGAAAAACTCCGGCGCAGCCGCGGCCCAAAGACGCAAGGTGTTGATTGTTTTTCCGCCATATCCCACCACGGGACGATCGAACGGAATGCCGTAGAGGGTCGATGGCCGGCCAGGTATCACTTCAAATTGACCGCCTCTCACCTGGATCGTGCAATTCATCTTCACTTCTACTTTTTCAGATGGGCGCGCGACCTCCCAGGGATCTGACACGCGAAGCCAGTTGTCCGCGTTTTCCTTCTGCCAGCCGTTTACGACAGATTGCTTGAACATGCCGTACTCGTATCGCAGGCCATAACCGGTGGCCGGTAGCTGCATTGTTGCCATGGAGTCGAGGAAGCAGGCTGCCAGGCGGCCCAGCCCCCCATTTCCGAGGCCGGCATCCGGCTCCTCCTCAATGAGGCTAAGCCAATCAATCCCCTCTTTTTTCGCGGCGTGCTGTACCAGCGGATCAAGCAGTAGGTTCGTCACGTTATTGACGGAAGAGCGCCCGATCAGAAACTCCATCGATAGATAATAAATCCGCTTGGCATTCTCTCTGTCGTAGGTCTTTTTTGTCAGTACCCACCGCTGGGCGAGGATGTCGCGGATCGAACGGGCAAATGCCTCAAACTTTTCCCGTGCGGTTGCCACCTTTGGGTCGATCACTCTGTCGAATATCAGATGCCGTTCGTAGAATGCATTCTCTGTTCCGACGAAGGGAATCGGCCCGCAGCCGTATTGGTGCAGCAATTCTGATATATGAGCGGAGCCGTGAATGCCATGAGGCAATTTCGATATCTCACGCTCTATCCCGTTCTTCGTCGTCATGTCACGTTCCTTTCTAGAACGACGTTCCGCTTCGATATGGACATCGGCATTCCATACGTGGGTCCCGGCTCCGAGAGTCGGCGTTCGTGACCCAAGGCGCGCAGGCCTGCGATTCTCAGCAGGAAATCACAGCCGATGTTTAGCACTTACACTTCCACGCGTTTTGCACGTTTCTACTCGCGAGGATGAAGCTTGAGTTCGTCGACTGTGAGCCGCTTGCCAAAGGCATCTGCCGACAAATCGGCAGTTGACGTAAGCAGATGCCAGGGTGCCGTCAATGCACAGCAAGTAGCGGCGCTTCACGCGTCCCAGGTGTTACAGTGACCAGCACCTCGCGACGTTGTCGACCAGAATGGAGCGCAAATGCATCGGGCCCGCTTCACCCGGGCGGCCGCCACTCCGCTGACTGGAAAGGCTATGGTCGTGCAAGTTCGGTTAACTATCCCGGGACCGTTGAAATTTCATAAACGGCGGATCGGACACACCTAATGAAACAAGTGATTATTGCCATTCTTCTGGCGGTTGCAATCGGGCCCCCTGTGACCAATGCCTTGCCCGCTGAAGAGCCCAACGATGCTTCGAACGACCGGTCGCCAGGCACCGTCGTTGTTGTGGCCGACGCGAGGTCGGACTGGCATGGCGTGGCAACGAACAGAATCGTCACTGAATTGACTGCGAAGCTTGGCCGTTCGCAATCGGTCCAGGTGGTTCGCTTCGATGCGGAACCGGCGTTTCAAAATGAACAAACGGTGGAAGGTGCGAATCGGGATCTCATTGTGGTGAGGCCACGAATGCCGCTGAAAGAGGTCATCGAAAAAGGGCTATTGGCGCTGATCACAATTCCCGGCCCACGCACTATGATTATCGTCGGCCACGACCAACTCTATCCGTCTATTGTTTCAGCTGATCGTTTGTGGGATTTGGCAAGGCAGTGGGAGATCCAGGTCCACACCATTTACGTGGGGTCTAACGGCAAAGAAATCGGAGTGCGGCGCCTGGGACGGGGAATGAGAAATCTTTTTAAGCCGGACTCGAAAGAACCTGGAGAGTCGGCCCGCGACACGCGTCGCTTCTTGCGCCTGATGGCCGACGTCACCGGTGGAGAGGCGTGCGTCGCGAACGACGGAGCGACGGGAATTGCCGCCGCCGATGCAATTGCGACCGAAGTCTTGAAGATCCCGGGCCGCGAGCCGCAACTGGATTCGCGATCGGAATGCGTTGCCTGGTTGGCGGAGCTCTCCGCAAATAAGACCAAGCCGACGCGGTAGGAATTCCTCAACTCCGCGTCGCTTTTGCGCGTGATTCGGCGCAACGCTGCCGCGACCGGCCTTTTCAAAATGGCCCCATCACAGCCAATTCGAGGGGAGCACGTAAAATACACCCCAGGAAACAGCCGTGAACGTCCGGCTGCTTATGATCACTTTGATTTCCGGGCGGATCCCCCATTTGTCGCTTATGAAATTCACCCTTAAAGTCTTGCATGTCCATGAGTCTACTCTCCGGACCGGTGGGAGCGCGGTAGGCGTTGTAGAGTAGACCCGCCCCGATAATTCCATAGGGGGCCCAATGGTCTCGAACCGGGAAGCGAATATGAAAACTGAACCCCAGGTTAAGCAGATACGAATCGCGTGGCTGCTGAATATCCGATCTGTGCCAGAGGATCTGCTGACCGAATGGAATGTACATTCCTTCCAGCACTGCCACACCGTGCCGCGATAAAGCCACTCCGGCGCCCGCACCGACGAGGGGATGAGTCCCGGCGCCAAAGGAGCCCCCGGCAAATCCGTCGACCTCTCCCACATCTTCTTCGGCCGACTGCCCGAAGAGAGGCGTTACGGCAAGCGCAAACGTAAGAACGGCCAGAGTGGGCCCGCACGTGATGCGAGCGGCCGGCTGGATATTCCATTCAATCGGCATTTTTCTCCCTAGATCGCGCACCGGCCTTCTCCTGCCAGCCATCTAACCAGATCTTAATGCAGATGGTCACAATCAGCGTGTTTTGGCTTTGCGTCAATGGCCGGATCAGAGCTACTCGACAGTGGACCTGCGCGTCGTTACCGATGAACAACGGCAGCTTCTGGCGGTCGACAGACAGCTGGCGTCGGGACGTCGCGGTGACCTTCTATTCCCGAAACTTCGGTTTGAGGCCCTCCGATTTCACTCCTCTTTTAAAACATCGATTTTCAGATTGACGGTGGCCTCCTTGCGCGAATCGAAACGGGTTAGAGTCTTGGCCCTTCCCCACACGTTCTGGTAACGCGCTCTTATCGTGTAATCTTGGTCGGGGCTCAAATCCATAAAATAGTAGACGCCGTCCTTTCGCGTGACGAATGAGCGGATACTGAGCGTACCCGTGTCTTCGATTTGCACCACGGCGGATGCTAAAGGAGTTCCCTCGCGATCGGTGATGATGCCCCTGACGGAACGGGTTAACGATTGAGCGAACCCGGACGCAAATCCCGCAAAGAGAGTGACGATGATCGCCACTGCCGTTTTACTTAGATACCGCACGTTCATCTGTCTCTCCTCTGACCGCGCCCACCGGATTTCGACCTACTGGCATCTTTCGTTGAATCGGCATCGCGTCGTCACGTCTCCAGAGCTAAACTGATTCCCTCGCCTTCCCCCCGCGCCCGGCGGCTGCTGGCTTCCGCACCAGGGGTACTTCGGTTTTCGCATGGCGTTCCTCTGAAACTCATGGTGCATGTGAGATACCTGACGAGAGCACTAGATATTAGAGCTTGCGAGAATCCAGTAACGGGTGCTGCTCGGCGCCGATTCGTGGCATCTTGCTCGGCAGATGACGATCGTCGTCGATCACCGGTTACCAGCCTGGACGTAGCTCGCCGGCCTGTAACCGTATATGGGCTGCAGTCGCATCGTCATCGTGCCGTGGCAGCCTACGTGCCCTCGCCACACCGAGGAGCGTTACACGATGCTGGCCATCGCAACGCAATTGAATCTAACGACCATTGTGACGACGCTGCACTTCTGTCGCTGGTGCCGGCATCATACACGGCATGAGCTGAGAGGAAGTGAGATGGTTTGTCTTGACTGCGCTGACCAGGTATTGCTGCGCGAACTTGACCGTGACTAAACCAATAATCCCAACGGCCGCGATTGCCTTGGTTTGCCTGAGCTTCGCGAGCCCGGGCGTCTTTGCAAAAGACAAGAAACACGATCCGGAGGAGATCGGAAACCGCGACGTCGGCAAGGGAATGAATTTCTATTCGATTGAGAAGGAGATCGCGCTTGGCAGGGTAATAGCCGAGGAAGTGGAGCGTCAGTCAAAAGTCGTTGATGATTCCATCATTGCGGAGTATGTGAACCGAGTTGGTCAAAACCTGGTTCGAAATTCCGACGCCAAAGTACCTTTCACCATAAAAGTGCTCGACTCGGATGAAGTAAACGCATTTGCTCTGCCAGGAGGCTTCTTCTTCGTGAACACGGGTCTGATTCTGAAGGCAGATAGCGAGTCCGAGCTGGCCGGCGTCATGGCGCACGAAATCGCGCACGTGGCTGCGAGGCATGGAACGAGGCAGGCCAGCCGCGGCGAACTGGTCAACATTGCGTCGCTGCCGCTCATTTTTGTTGGAGGCTGGACTGGCTATGGCGTCCGGCAAGGCGCGGGCTTGGCGATTCCGCTAGGCTTCTTGAACTTCTCGCGTGCTTTCGAGCGCGAGGCGGACTACCTCGGTGTCCAGTATCTCTATAAATCAGGGTACGATCCGACCTCGTTTGTCGATTTCTTCGAAAAGATCCAATCGATGGAAAAGCGGAAGCCGGGATCAGTCTCGCAACTTTTTTCCACTCATCCCCTGACTGACGACCGGATTACAGCGGCGCAAGCCGAAATCCAGAAGATCCTGCCGGCGAAGCCCCAGTACGTCGTGAACACGTCCGAATTCAATCATGTCAAGCAGCGCTTGGCGATGCTCCACAATCGTCGCAAGATCGATCCTGGAACCGATTCGAACCGCCCTGCGCTGCGAACCAGATCGGGAACAGGCAGCGGGCCAGTGGGGGAGAACAGCGGAGATGACAAAGAGAAGCCCGGCGAAGACGAACGCCCCACGCTGAAGCGCCGGGCGAACCAATAAAATCGGGAGCCTGTCCGCGATATGCGGGGTCTTGCCAATTTTCTAGCTTTCCTCGTTGTTGGGAGCCCCTCTTCGAATGCCAGCGCGTCGAAGAGAAAACGGCCGGTCACATCGACCCGGAGCCATCTTGCTCGCACGAAACGCCCCCAAGTCATTATCGCTGGCGGCCCATGGACGGCAGATACGCGGTGACAACGAATTGCTCCATAGAACGAGCCTCCACCGGTTTTTGCAACTGAGTCCCCATTCGCCTAACGCAGGTAGACGACAAAGACTGGAGGCACTCCGCAGTGCCGATCGGAGCAGACAGGATTTGCAGAGACACTACCAACGCTTCTGTATTTCGGTCCCGTACCATCGCTGCGCAAAGGTTCTCCACTTATGGAACTCCCATAGAACAGCATTGGGGGCTCGATTGCTAACAATCAGTGGAGGCTCTTCCGATGAAAGGATCCGTGATCGTCAATAGACGCAGCACGAACAAGCACGTCAATAATGCCGTTTCCCCGTTCCAATTCAAAGCAGGCGTCGCATGAGGGCGAAGCGAATCGGTATCCTGACCGGCGGCGGCGACGTGCCGGGGCTGAATTCGGTCATTAAGACCGTGGTCTACCGCGGCGCGGAGATCGGGTGCGAGTTGGTGGGCATTCGCCGCGGGTGGGGAGGGTTTAACGCATGTCGACCTGCAGGATCCAGACAGCCGCAGCCGCTATATTATGTCGCTGGACCGTCACAACACGCGCACCATCGATCGTACCAGAGGAACGTATCTCCACACCTCGCGCACCAATCCTTCAAGGATGAAGCGCCTGCCTCCGGCCGTCGCGCAGCAGACTTTTCCCCAAAAGGAGACCAGCAAAAGAGGCGTCACGAGTGCCGTGTACGATGTTACCGCGGCGGTGCTTCGCAACATCGAGAGCCTCGGGCTGGATTACTTGATCGCAATCGGAGGCGACGACACACTCAGCTACGTGGCGGAACTGGCGCGGCAAGGCGTGCGCGTGATTGCTGTTCCGAAGACGATGGACAACGATGTCCGCAATACCGAATACTGCATCGGATTCTCGACCGCGGTCACGCGCGCCATGGATGCTGTCGAGCGCCAGCGAAACCACAGTCGGCTCCCACGAGCGCATCGGCATTTTCCGGGTGTTTGGCCGCGACGCGGGCTACACAGCTCTTTACACTGCATACGTGACCTCCACCCGCTGCGCCATTCCTGAATACCGCGTCGATTTGAGAACGCTGATTGATCTATTGATGACTGACAAGCAGAACAACCCCAGCAAATATTCGCTGGTGATCCTCTCGGAGGGCGCCCAATGGGTGGGTTATGAGGTCAAAGACTATGGAGAGCCGGACGCGTTCGGCCACCGCAAGAAGATGAGTGTGGCCGAAGATTTGAGCGCCGAAATCCGAAAGACCACAGGGGAGGAGGCGATTGTCAGCGATTTGACCTATGATCTGCGCTCTGGCAGCCCTGATTTCGTGGATCGGATGGTGGCCGCGACTTTCGCCGGCATGGCAATGGACGCCGTCGAAGAAAACTGCCATGGAGTGATGACTGCCATCTGCAACGGACGTTTTGTCCGCTCCGATTCCGGATCCCGTTGGGACCGCGCCGCGTGGACGTCGCCACCATGTACAATACCGAGCGCTACCGCCCGTTTTACGATCACAAGCTCGGGCTTCCCATCTTCCTGACGCGGGCCTAATGGCGTGACCCGAAATTCGCATGCATCGGTTTGTGAACCCGCGGCCGATCGGCAAATCGGCCGCGTCGCTTACTGATATAGACGGGCGATGTTGTATTTCCGCATCCGGGATTGCAAGGTCGTCCGCTTCAGACCCAGCCGCGCCGCGGCGCCGCCCATTCCCCCGACCATTCCCTTCGCTTCCTTCAGCGCCTGCAGGATGCGCGCGCGCTCGGCGTCCTCCGTAACATCCGACACTGCGTTGTCCAGCGCAGCCGGGGCGGGCTTGCCGCTAAATTCGGGCATGGTGACGTGGAGCTCAGGACCATTACTGAGGATTACCGACCGCTCGATGACGTTCTGCAGCTCGCGGATGTTCCCAGGCCAATCATACTTGGTGAGTGCTTCCAGAGTCGTGGAAGGGATTTCCTCGATAGCCCGATTCAACTTCCTTGCGTATTTCTGTGTGAAAAACCGGATCAGCAGCGGGATATCTTCGCGCCGTTCCCGCAATGGTGGAACCGTCATCGGGAAGACGTTCAGCCGGTAATAGAGGTCGCTACGGAACTTGCCTTCATCGACCATTTGCTTGAGATTGCGATTGGTCGCGGCGACGATGCGGACGTCCACGTGAATCGTCCGGTTGCCGCCCAATCGTTCCAGCTCGTGCTCCTGAAGAGCTCTCAGCAGCTTGGGCTGGAGTTCTAGTGGAATCTCGCCAATCTCGTCGAGAAACAACGTGCCTTCGTGCGCCATTTCAAAGCGCCCAATCTTCTGCGCGAATGCCCCCGTGAATGCACCCTTCTCGTGACCAAACAGCTCGCTCTCCAGGAGCGTGGCCGGGATTGAAGCACAATTCACCTGGACGAAGGCCCGCTTGCTCCGGCGGCTTAGGTCGTGAATGGCGTGCGCCACCAATTCCTTGCCCGTACCCGTTTCGCCTTGGATCAGGACCGTTGAGTCGGTCGGCGCCACTACGTGAATGGCCCTTTGGGCACGCTGGAGTCCCACACTTTCGCCGACCATGTTTCCGATGTTCTCGGCCGGCGGGACGTCGTCCAATTGGTAGGCGATCGATTGCCGGATCGCATTCAACAGGTCCTCATCGTCGAAAGGCTTCGTGAGGAAGTTTGCTGCACCTGCCTTGAGCGCGCGCACTGTCATGGGGATGTCGCCGTGCCCCGTGAGGAAGACGATCGGAACTTGAGAGCCTGATTTTCCAAGCTCCTGTTGCAGGTCGAGTCCGTTTACCCCTGGGAGGTTCACGTCCAACACCAGACAACTCGGAACTTTTGCGCGCGGAGCAGCCAGAAACTCCTCCCCGGAAGCAAACGTCTTCGTCATCAGACCGGCGGAGCGAATCAGACGCGCCACACCTTCGCGAGCGGAAATGTCGTCATCCACCACGTAAACCAGAGCTCCTGTGTTAACCATGGGATCTCCTTGGTTCTTTATTTCTTACCTTAGTCGGCAGGCTTCCGTTTCAATGCCGCAGTGACGGCATCGAGCAATTCATCTGCATTGAATGGTTTGGTAAAATACGCCACGGTCCAATCCGAGGCGGCTTCTGATCTCGCGCGGTCGTCAGATCCATGTGCCGTAATGAAGATAACCGGCACATTAAACTGGCGGGCCAGCAGCCGCCGATGGAGTTCGATGCCACTCATCCCCGGCAGCCGCACATCTAATATGAGACAGTCCGCTTTGCGAGGACCGTTCGAGTCCAAAAACTCTTCCGCTGAGGCGAACAGTGCTACCTCCAGGCGGGCAGATCGGATCAACCTGTCCAGCGATTTGCGGACCGATGCGTCATCGTCCACTACTGAAATTAGGGGCACCATTAAGGGCTTCCACTATTTACAGTACAGCCTGGAAAGAGAAAATCTACTACACCTTGGTGGTGGATCTGCCAGCTTACGTGATACTCGGGGGGTGGAAGCGGATTCCCAGGTTTTCCGCCATCCGGACCAGGTCAGCCAAAGAGTCGGCCTGCATCTTGCGCATGATGTGCCCGCGATGAAACTTGACCGTGTCTTCGGTGATCTTCAGTTCGGCGGCAATTTGCTTATTCAGCAGCCCGGAGATCACCTGCCGCATTACTTCTTGCTCGCGCGCGGTCAGGCACTGGTACCGGTCTCGGAGATCATTCAACTGCGCGTGCTGTTTGCGCGTCCGCCTATCCCTTTCAATGGCCTCCTGAATGGCTCTTAGGAGATCCTCCTCATCCACCGGCTTGGTCAGAAACTCAATCGCTCCCGCTTTCATGGCCTTTACGGAGGCCGGGATATCGCCATGGCCTGTCAGGAAAACGATTGGGGTCTCCAGCCCGGCCTCGGCCATCTGCTTCTGCAGGTCGAGCCCGCTTAGACCGGGCAGTTGCAAGTCCAACACCAGACAACTTGGCGTCTCAGTCCGACGGCGGTCCAGAAATTCCTGAGCGGAGCCAAATGTCTCCGGCTTCCATCCCGCCGACCGGATCAGCCGCTGAAGACCCTGCCGAACCGACGGGTCGTCGTCCACAATTGCAATAATTGCGTCAGACTCCCGCACGGTTATTCGTCCGCAAACTTTTCTGACTCTTCATGCGTCATCCGACCGTACCGCTCCGCCTTCAATATGCGATCTCGCAGATCAGTCACTTCCGCGTGCTGTTGCCGGGACCTCCGATCGCGCTCTATCGCCTCCTGGATTGCCTTTAGAAGTTCCTGCTCATCAACCGGCTTGCATAGAAACTCAACCGCCCCCGCTTTCATGGCCTGCACCGACGCCGGAATATCGCCATGCCCTGTAAGGAAGACAATCGGAATCTCCAACTCGACCTCCGCCATTCGCTTCTGGAGGTCGAGCCCGCTCAGACCCGGCAGTTCCAGGTCCAACACTAGGCAACTGGGCGGCTCCGTCCGAGGGCGGTCCAGAAGCTCCTGAGCGGACGCAAATGTTTCGGTCCGCAACCCCACCGAACGCATCAGCCGGCTCAGCCCCTCCCGCACCGAGGGGTCGTCGTCCACGATCGCTATGATTGCGCCAGACTCGCGCAAATCCGGGTGCTGCTCTCGGTTGCGCCGATCGCGTTCGATGGCCTCCTGAATTGCCTTTGACAGCGCCTCCTCATCGACAGGTTTGGTCAGAAACCCGAGCGCACCGGCCTTCATAGCCTGAACCGAGGCTGCGATATCGCCATGACCTGTAAGAAAAACGATTGGGGTCTCCAACCCAACGTCCGCCATCTGCTTCTGCAGGTCGAGCCCGCTCAGACCCGGTAGTTGCAAGTCCAACACCAGGCAACTTGGCGCCTCACCCTGAGGGCGGGCCAGGAATTCCTGAGCGGAGGCGAAGGCCTCAGTCTTCCACCCCAATGACCCGATCAGCCGCTCCAAACCATGCCGGACTGACGGGTCGTCGTCCACAATGGTGATAAGAACGTCAGACTGCCGCGGCTCCCGCATTCTGTTCCTCTTCCTGACATTTCGGAAGCGTAAAGTGGAAACTTGTGCCCGGTCCATCATTAACCGTAGCCCATAGCCGCCCCCCGTGGTTTTGAACGATCGAACGGCTGATCGAGAGGCCCATGCCCGTGCCGGTGGACTTGGTCGTGAAAAAAGGCTCAAAGATCCGCGACATCGTATTGGGGTCCAGCCCGATGCCGGAATCTTCAACTGTCACCTGCACCTGGTCCGGGTCAATGTTCCGGGTCGTGATCACCAGTTGCCGCTCCCGCTCAGCCACACTACTCATCGCTTCCATACCGTTCATGATCAGATTTAGAACCACCTGCTGCAACTGCACCCCATCTCCTGAGACAGGCGAGAGATCGTCCGGGAACACCGTTCGGATGACCACGCTCTTTCTCTTCGCTTCGTCCCCGACCATGGCGAGGACTTCCCGGACTATTTCGTTCACGTCCAGCTTCTCTCGAGGCGGTGCAGCTCTTTTTGTTAGCGCGCGGATCCGAGCTATGACTTCACCGGCTCGCTTCCCGTCGCGAACGATGTCGCGCACCGCTTCACGGGTCTCCTCCACGTTCGGCTCGTCTCCGGCCAACCAACGCAGGCAAGCGCTGCCGTTGCTTACAATGCCAGTTAGCGGCTGGTTGACCTCATGCGCGATCGAGGCCGCCAGCTCTCCCAACATGCTCACCCGGTTGATGTGGGCGAGATCTGCTTCGAGTTCGCGCAGTCTCTCACGTTCTTCCTCGGCGCGTTTCCGATCCGTGATATCGATCGTCGTGCCCACAACTTCAACGATCTCTCCATCCGCATTCAAAACGGGATGGCCCAGGCCGTAAACCTGTTTCACTGTTCCATCGGGCAACACGATCCTATATTCGACATCCACATCGATCTTCCGATTGAGCACCCGTTCCCAGGCCTGCTTGAACCTATCGAGATCTTCAGGGTGTATTCGCTCCAGCGGTTGCTCGCGGCTAGGTAATCCGCCTTGCGGATCGAATCCGAAAATTCGGAACAGTTCATCCGACCAGTACAGGGGCGCACTGGTGCAGTCAGCCGCAAAAGTCCCGGTCTGAGTCAGCCTTTGCGTTTCGGCCAGGTAAGCCTCGCTTCTCCTTAGACCCTGCTCCGCACGTTTTCGGTCATCGATATCCGTATTCGCCCCATACCATTTGATGATGCGCCCGGTCTCGTCACGCAGCGGCACCGCACGGACCAGCAGCCAGCGATACTGCCCATCGGCCCTGCGGTACCGCGCTTCCGTCTCGAGCGGCTCCCCGGACTCAATGGCCGTGCGGGATACCTCGAGGAAACGATCGCGGTCCGCAGGGTGAAGAACCGTTTCCCAACCATGGCCGAGCGACTGCTCCAGGGAGTGACCGCTGAATTCCAGACAGCGTTTATTGAGGAAGTCGAGCGGCCCGTCCGGCGACGCGCTCCACACATATGCCGGTATAGTGTCGATTACGTCCCGAAGCTGCCTTTCGCTGCGTCGCACCGCTTCTTCAGCCCGCAAACGGTCACTGATATCTCGGGCGATCTTCAGCAGGAACCGGCGCCCGGCATTCCAGAACAGGCTGGTATGTACTTCCACCGGAAAGACTGTTCCATCCTTTCGCCGGTGCCAGTGTGTGTCGATGACCATCTCGCCGGCCGCAGCACGCTCCGCGATGGATTCCAGCGCCGGCCGATCCGCATCCGGATGAAAAGCAAGCCCGCTTTTTCCGACCAGTTCCTGCCGCGTGTGACCCAAGCTTTCACAGGCCTGCGGGTTCACATCTACAATCGTCCCTTGCTCGAAATCATAGACGAAGATCGCATCCGCGACGTGGTCCACTAAGGTGCGGAAGCGGTTTTCACTCTCGCGGAGCGTTTCTTCCGCGCGTTTGCGATCTTCGATGTCCGTGAGAATGCCATGCCACCTGAGGATCTTGCCGTGCTCATCGCGCAGAGGCGCGCCCCGGGCCAGAAGCCAACGGTATTCCCCATTCGCGGCGCAACGAAAACGCGCCTCGAACTCGAACGCCTCGCCGGCAGCAAGGCACGCGCGCCATTTCTCCGAATACGATTGAAGATCGTCGGGGTGAACCGCGGCGGTCCAACCGGCCCCGGCCGTTTCCACGGCGGACAATCCCGTATATTCCGCCCAACGCCTGTTCACGAAATCATTGGTCCCGTCCGGAAGAGCCGTCCAGGCCATCGCCGGAATGCTCTCGATGACGTTCCGAAGGCGCTGGAGGGCGCGTTCCAGTTGCCGGACGCGGAACTGGTACGCCACCCACAGGAGTGCCAGAAATCCGATAGCGCCGAGAGCCCGAAACCAATTCGTCTGGTATAAGTGCGGCAGCAACACGAAACGGACACCCGCCCCCCGAGTGTTCCAGATGCCGTAACTGTTCGCTGCAATCACCTGGAACGAGTATTCCGCGGGCGGCATGTTCGTGTAGTGAGCGGTGCGCCGCGTACCGGCGTCCACCCAGTCCTTGTCGAACGGCTCGAGCCGATATTTGAACCGCTGTCTTTCGGGCGCGGAGAGGCTCAGCGCCGTGAAGGTGAAATCAAATGTGTCGCTGCCGGGTTTTACCGAAGCCTTTCCGTCGCGGCCCAGGATCGATTTGTTTGCCGACGCCTCCTCCAGCACGACCGGAGGAGGACCATTGATGGCATTGGGATCAATCGCCACCACGCCGCGCATCGTCGGAAACCAGACCCGTCCGTCTCGCGCCTGCCACGCGCCGGGGACCCCGCCATTGCATTCGCTGGCCTTCATGCCTTCGGCCACAGCATATGAGACGGGAGGAATGGAAGAGACTCTTCCGTCGGCAATATCATTCAGCTCTTTGAGACTGATGCGAAAGATCCCGTGCTCGGAGGGCAGCCAGAAATTGCCCTTGCCATCAGCCAGAATGCTGGTGATTTCTGTGGTCAGGCCGTTCTTCGCGGTAATCGCCCCGAACCTGCCGTCCCGTAAACGGTATAGGCCGGTAGTGGTCGAAAACCAGAGATCCCCGCTCGGATCCTGGTAAAAGCTATGCACCCCGTTGGGGGGCATACCTTGCCTCTGATCGTACCGGACGGTTTTGCCGCCGCGCACGAACCGTAGCGCCGGCGGGGTCACGCCCGCAAGCCATAATCCACCGTTCCGGTCTTCGGCCATGTGGACCACGTCGGCGTCCATCTGCTCGAATTGCCCCTCACGAAACCGGTAAAGCCGCCACTTTTGTTCGTAACTGGGGGCAACAGTCCAAACAGTACCTTCCCGGTCCTGAAGAATTTGGAACACTGCGGGTGATTCAATCCTGAACCGGCTCACCACGCCCGAGCGCCAGCGATACACAGCGCCCGATCCCCCGAACCACAGGTCGCCATCCTTTGTTTGGGCTATCGTGCCAATCTCCGTCAACCCGGGGACGAGGTGAAACTGACTCCCATCGAACCAGTAGAGTGCGGCATCTCCACCGAGCCAGATGCGGCGTTCGCGATCCTGAAATACCGCACGAAATGGTGAATCTGACAAGCCCTGATCCTTACCGTAGGCTGTCAACGGAGCTCGACGGAAGCGAAACAGACCTCTTCCGACCGTTCCCACCCAGCGATTGCCCTCGCGATCTACGATCAGACTGAGCACTTTCGGCACATCGCCGATGTTCGTAGGCAGCGGTAGGTCCTCGAGCGGACCGAGCTTCCCATCGATAACCCGAACGAGTCCGGCCGGTAAAAGCAGCAGCAACGCGCCATCGGTGTCCGTCGCCATCGCCAGCACGGCTTGCCGGGGATCCCCCGCCATGGCTACACCTTGCGGGGCATCCGCGCCCGCCCACTGGCGCACTCCGGCCGCTGGAAGCGCTACCTCGGAAAATACGCCACCGTAATAGCGCACCAGCCGGTACTGATGCTGAAACGCAACCCAAACGCTTCCGTCGGCGGTTTCCCGCAGCATAAAGCCGCCGCCGAGGGTCGCGACCGAACCATCGGCACCAAAACGCACGACGTCCGTTCCGGAGCGGAACCACATACTTCCATCTCGCGCCTGCAAGAAGAACTCAGTGACCGCTCTTCCCCGGTAAGTGGGATAGGCCTGCAATTTCCCGCCGGCACAACACGCTATTCCGGTGGCAGTGTTGATCCAGAGCTTGCCTTCTGCATCCACACGGACGGACCGGATATTTCTGCCCGGCATGCCGTCGCGCTCCAGGTACGAGGTGACAATACCGTCACGCAGCCGGATGAGACCGCCATTCCTGGTGCCGATCCACAACTCTCCAGAGCGGGTTGCGTACAGCGTTTGGAATCGGCTGGATTGAAGACTGGGAAAATCCTCACCCCCGTAAACCCTGAAGCGCACGCCATCGAAGCGAGCCAACCCCGCATTCGTGGCCAACCAGAGGTAACCTTCGCGGTCCTGCGCCATCGCATTGACCGAGTTGGCCGGCAAACCTTGTTCCGTTTGCCAAACGGTGGGAACGTATTGGGTCGGATATGACTGTGCGGGGACGCGAGCGATCAACAGTGCAAGCAAGCCCGTGCCAAGGCCAACCGCGATCCGATGCCGCCATGGATACTGCACCAGTTCCACCCCCAAGATTGTGGTTCGGGCACTGCCGAACACGCGTCCTCGTCCAAAAATTGCGATAGCAGTCGTTAGGGTTCCGTAACTCCCATTTTATTCTCCTCGCTGCTACTTCGGAAGCGTGAAGTGGAACTTTGTGCCCGGGCCGTCATTGGCCGTAGCCCACAGCCGCCCGCCGTGGTTCTCAATGATGGAGCGGCTAATTGACAGTCCCATGCCCATGCCGCCGGACTTCGTGGTGTAGAACGCATCAAAGATCTTGCCCATCGAATTCGAATCCAGACCTGTTCCGGAATCCTCCACCGTTACCTGCACGCGGCCCTGGTCGATGTTCTGGGTAGTGATCACCAGTTCTTGCGCGCGGTCCGTGACACCGCTCATCGCTTCCATTGCATTCATGACCAGGTTCAGTAGGACTTGCTGCAACTGCACGCGATCTCCTGAAACGGCGGAAAGGTCCTCCGCAAACTGCGTTCGGATGACCACGCTATTTCTGCTCGCCTCGTCCCGCACGATCGCGAGAACTTCCCGGACTGTTTCATTCAGGTCCAGCTTTTCTCTCGGCGGCGCCGTCGTTTTGGTCAGGGCCCGAATGCGGGCGATCATCTCACCGGCCCGCTTCCCGTCGCGAACGATATCTTTGAGAGCTTCGCGCGTTTCCTCCAGATCAGGCGCATCGCCGGCTAGAAATCGCAAGCAAGCGCTGCCGTTACTCACGATGCCCGCTAGCGGCTGGTTCACTTCGTGCGCAATCGACGTGGCCAGTTCCCCCATCATGCTCACCCGGTTAATGTGCGCTAGATTCGCCTCGAGCTGGCGAAGACGCTCGCGCTCCTCCTCCGCGCACTTGCGATCTTCGATGTCCGTGAGAATCCCGTACCACCTCATAATTTTTCCGTGCTCATCGCGCAGAGGCACGCTACGAGCCAGGAACCAGCGATATTCCCCACTGGCTGAGGATCGGAAGCGCCCTTCCGCCTCCAATGGCTTGCCAGTAGCCAGGGAAGCGCGCCACAACTCCGAGTAGGGCTGACGATCCTCGGGGTGAATCGCAGCCGTCCAGCCGAAAACCGCGGTTTGCTCTGCCGATAGCCCTGTGTATTCCGTCCAACGCCTGTTTACGAACTCCTTGGACCCGTCCGGCAGGGCGGTCCATGCGATCGCCGGAACCGTCTCAATCACGTCCCGAAGCTGTTTCGACTCGCGTTCCAAGTGCCGGACACGGAATTGGTACCCTGCCCACAGCAGTGCAATGAAACCAGCCGCCAGCAGGGCGCGAAACCAATTCGTCTGATAATATGCCGGAGCTATTGAGATATCG
>Ga0070734_10003487_pt1 | contig 16378 bp, 17 predicted proteins | sample Coa_R1_8_FD_66444 | JGI IMG/M metagenome (GOLD analysis project Ga0070734, IMG submission 66444) | Surface soil microbial communities from Centralia Pennsylvania, which are recovering from an underground coalmine fire - Coalmine... | ecosystem: Environmental > Terrestrial > Soil > Unclassified ...
CCACATGAACGAGACGCTTACGAAGTACCTGCGCGCGGCGCGGGAGTTGGAAAAGGAGTTGGGGCACACCCCAAAGAACGAGGAAATCGCGGAGCGGCTCGGAACCACCGTCGAGCGCGTCCAAGAGTTGCGGTCGATTTCGCGTGATCCGGTCTCGCTCGATCTGCCGGTTGGCAATGACGGCGAATCCGTGCTCGGGGATTTGATCGAAGGGCAGTCCGCCGCCGGATTGATGGCTCCATTGATCAATCGTGACCTCAGAGAAGAAGCAGCCGGCGTTCTGAAAATGTTAAGCCCGAGCGAAGAGAAAGTGCTCCGGATGCGTTTCGGTATCGGCTATGATCGCGAGCACACCCTGCAGGAAATCGCAGCCGATTTCGGGTTGACTCGCGAGCGAATCCGGCAGATCGAAGTCAAAGTGTTGCAAGTCCTGCGGAGTTCCGATTACGCGCGACGGCTCCGCCCGCTGATGGCTATTCAGTAAGGCGCCGGTGGCCCATGCCACCGGCCACCTTTATAAATGACTGCTATTCCTGCACGACTGCGTCTGAAGTCTGGTACTCGACTTCACGCAGCGTCAGGGATAGGACGCGCGCGTGCTGGCCTTCGGCCATCCGCTGCAAGAGTATTTCCTGGCCGTTCGCAAACCGGATGCCGTCCCGGTGTCTCCCCACGTCGGCGCTCAACTGGATGAATGTCACTTCTTCCTCCGCGCCAACGCCGAGCTTTTGCTGGATGCGTTCGGGAATATCGCTCAAGCGCAGCTGCGAACCGTGGGGAATACAAACCGCGCAGGGAACCTGCCTGGCGTCAAATGACGACCACCAGCCGTGGAATTCCGGTTTGTACATCTCCAGTTCGGACGGCGATGTCATACCCAGCGAGCCGGTCGGAAACCGGTACATCACCAACTCCTCGCCTGTCTCTGCCAAGCGAGTCCGCAAAGCCGCTAGCGAATAATCACACATACCTTGCCCCTTTCTCCTTTCGTCTCCGGGTGCAACCGCTTTCGCACTCAGGCCGGTAAACAGCAATTCCCGAGCCATCCACCGATCCGGTGCTGGGCGGTACCAATAAGGCGGACGTAGTTTGATGGCCGCGGGTTCCCGGTACTAACAGAACCCACCATTCGGCTAAGCCGGCCCAGCACCGGAAGGGGCGTTTCCCCCGACTGTCAGGAGCGCCCGTTTCCGTTATGCTCATGGAGGCTGGCAGTTCATTGCAGCGCCGACAGTCCGGGCTCACTGAATCGGAGTTCGCTAGCTCCTGCCAGCCTTCCGTTCCGCACTTCAGGGATGCGCAACACCCTCGAAGATGCCGTCGGCGCGATTCTTGCGGACGGCGTGCGCGGGAAAGCACCGGCCGTTCATGGCGATGTAGACGCCGGGCGGGAGAGTTTGCACAAACGCCAGCGCGCTGCCCAGATTAAACAGCCCGTCCGAACTGCCGAATTTGTAAGGCACCATGGCGCCGGTCAAGACCACAGTCTTGGTTTTCACGGCTGCCGCCAGCGTGCGCGCCGTAATCTCCATGGTATCGGTGCCATGCGTAATGACGAGGCGGCGTTCGCGCGACCTGCGGCACGTCTCCACAATCCGCGTCCGATCCTGATCGGTCATCTCGAGGCTGTCGATCATCAGGAGCGTCTGAATCTTCACCTCAAGCTTCGAGCGGCCCAAGGCGAGCATTTCGGCCACGTGCGATCTTTTAAAGAAAAGGCGGCCGTGGATCTCGTCGTATTCTTTATCGAAAGTGCCGCCCGTCACGAGAATCCGGATGCGCTGGGAAGCCGGCCGCGACTGCGCCATCAGTACAGCCCCTTAACGAATCCGCCGTCCACCGCGATCGAAGCTCCCGTGATATAGCTCGCGCGCTCCGACGCCAAAAACACCACCAGATTGGCCAACTCCTCGGGCTGGCCGAGCCGGCGCAGCGGAATCTCGGTGGTCCAGCGGGATTCGATTTCCGCCGTTGCCACTCCTTCTCTTCGCGCCAGTGTTTCGGCAAGCCCGACCAGCCGCGCGGTCGCCGTGTAGCCAGGGCATACATTATTCACCAGGACGTTATACGGCCCGTATTCATTCGAGAGCGACTTCACCAGCCCGCTGACGCCGCTCCGCACCGCGTTCGAGAGAACCAACCCTTCCAGCGGCTGCTTGACCGACACTGAGGTGATCGCGATGAAGCGTCCCCATCGCTGCTGCTGCATCACGGGCAGCGTCTCGCGCGCGAGGCAGACCGTGCTCATCAAATTGAGATTGGCCGCGGCGTGCCAGTCCTCCAGCGTGCTTTCCGCGAACGGCTTCGCCGGCGGCCCGCCGGCATTGGCGACGCAAATATCGATCGTGCCAAAGCGCTCGACAGTTTCCGCCACGAACTCCCGCACGGCATTCGGGCCGGTGACATCCAGCGGGCGCGCCAGCACTTCGGCTCCCGTCTCGCGCCGAATGGTTTCCGCCGTTGCCTGCAGCGTGGATTGCGTACGCGCGCACAAGGCGAGGCGGGCGCCTTCGCGCGCAAGACCCTGCGCGATCGCTTTGCCTATTCCCTCGCTGGACGCAGCCACGAGCGCCACCCGAGCCTTAAGACCCAGATCCATCCGTCTCTCCGCGGCGAAGATAGGCGTCGTCCTTCTTGATCCAGTCATGCCGGATCGGGCTGAAGATGTCCAGGTCCAACGTGTCTTCCAATGCCACCGCGCGATGCGGCACGTTGGAAGGAATCCGCAGCACCTGCCCTTTGCTCACCACCACTTCCCTACCCTCCAGCTCGAATTTCAAGGCGCCATCGAGGATGTAAGTGATCTGCTCACTTTCGTGAAAATGTTCCGGTACCACCGCGCCCTTGGAAAGAAACACTTGCGCCACCATCGCTTTCTCACCCGCAATAATCTTGCGGCCGATCTGCCCGCTCAGGACCTCCATCTCCATCGCGTCCCACGTGTAATGTTCCATGGGTGCCATTGTACAGTGGCGCACGGCTCCAGCGGCCGTGTTTGGAACGATACGGTTCTCCGACGCCCGCGGGGCTTACCATAGACCACGGGAGCGTTATGGGAGCTGCACTGACACCGGATCCGAAGAAGCCGTTCTTGAGCGACATCCAGGAGATTCGCCGTCGCGCCCGCCAGCATATCGAACGCGGAGCCGTCACCGACAATTACAAGGCCGATCTCCAAACCGCCCTGCGTGTGCTGAATGAGGCCCTCGCCACCGAGCTGGTTTGTGTGCTGCGCTACAAGCGGCATTACTTCATGGCCAGCGGCATCGACGCGCAGGCCGTGGCCGAGGAATTCCTCGAACACGCCAACGAAGAGCAAACCCATGCCGATCGCATCGCCCAGCGCATCATCCAGCTCAATGGCGAACCCAATTTCAATCCCGAGGGCCTGATGATGCGCAGCCACTCGGAATACGTCGAAGGAAGCACGCTCACCGAGATGATCAAGGAGGACCTTGTGGCCGAGCGCGTCGCGATCGAGTCCTATTCCGAGATCATTCGTTTCTTTGGCGATAAGGACCCCACCAGCCGGCGCCTCATGGAGGAGATTCTCGCCAAGGAAGAAGAGCACGCCGACGACATGCACACGCTGCTCGAGCGCGTCGGCAAGTAACCGCCCGGCCCGCGCGTTTTGATACAAACGTGTAGGTGCCGATTTGATCTTCCACATTCTGAAGAAGGCCGAGTGGCAGGAGGCCCTTCGGCTCGGGTGCTACGCGCCTCCCAGCCTCCAGAACGAGGGGTTTGTCCATTGCTCAACCCTGGAACAGATTCTTGGGACGGCCCACCGTTTTTTCCGCGGACAATCCGATTTGAACCTGCTTGGCATTGACCCGGCGCGCCTGACCGCGGAGGTGCGGCTCGAAGCTCCCGCCAGCCCCAATGACGAACGCGGGCACGAACTGTTTCCCCACGTATACGGCCCCATCGACCTCGATGCCGTGGTCCGGACGATCGACTTCCCGTGCGAGGCCGACGGCTCGTTCCGATTGCCGCCGGCGTTGGCGCCGCGCGCCACCTACAAATACCTGCTGTCCTTACCGGAGCGCGTCATCCGCTCGCTGAGCGCGCTCTCGGGAGGATTGCTGCGCGAAATCGGTAATGTCGCGGTGCCGGCCTCCTTGAGACGCACCACGCTTTACAAGACCATGGTCGAGGTGACTCTGCGGTTCTTGATCGAAGATGTCGGTCAGGTCGAAGGCGTCTATCCGCCCGAGGGCAAGCTGGCGGAGAATTTCCTCCTGCAGCGTACCGCCAGTCACGGAATCGAGCTGCTTGGCATCCTCGCGTTCCAGGCTTCGCCCGTGTGGGTGCTGGCGGCGCTGGCCGATGCAGCCGGTGGTAGCAGCAGGCTCATTCGCGAGATCGCCGACGCCCTTCAGCAGGATGGGCTCCTCAACAAGGAAGAGCGCTTCGAAACCATGGAACAGGTGTTGGACGGCCTGGAAAAGAGCAGCGGCCAACTGGCCACTACCCTCAACCTTCCCCCGGTCGACATTCCCGGCTTGCGGCGCGAATGGGACCGCCTCAAGCAGGACCTCCGCACCATCCCTCCGAAAAACGTGCCGTCGGTTGAGCGCGTCGAGCGCATCTGGAAGAACCTACAGGCGTCCGCCCGCGAGCAGGGCAAATCCGTATTTCTTCTGTCGTCGGTGATGGCAGTTTCCGCCATGGCGCACGTGCCCGCCAATCTCCTCTGGCTCTCTCGCGCCGCCCGGTCCGCGGCGCGCCGCACCGGCAAGGTTTTTGGGGGAGCGATCCTTGACCACTACTCCGCCGCGCTGGCCGATATCGCACAACAGGGATTCGTGGCTTATTGGACGCGCGAGTTCCGCCCGTACTTGCGGGGCGCCGCCGAACAGTTCGCTCCGGATCATGAATCACTGACCGAACATCTGTTGCGCCGCAGATAGACGCCCGCACCGGCCTTTGCACCCCGGGCGCGGTGCCACTCGACACAGCCCTGAGCGGCCAGTGTTTCCGAACCCACCGTAGGTTTTCCCCAAGCGCGCTAAATTTGGGGCGAGGAGTTTTCATGGCAAGTCAATCAGCCGCCGATCTGATCAAAGCGTATCTGGAAGACGCGATCGCCGCCGAGAAGAATTTCGAAACCCAGCTGCGCGCGTTTGCAAAAGAGGGCAATGATACCACCGCCCAAGCTATGTTCGAGAAGCACGCCAACGAGACACGCAGCCAATACGAGCGGCTTACGGGCAGGCTCGAAGCGCTGGGGGGCGGCGCCTCCGGCTTCAAGACCGCGCTCGCGCACATGTTGGGAATGATGCCCAAAACCGCGCAGATCGGTCACGAGGAAACCGAGCGCGTAACCCAGAATCTGATCATGGCATACACCGTGGAACATGCAGAAGTCGCCATGTACGAAGCATTGGCTTCTATCGCCAGCGCCGCCGGCGATACGGTTACCGCCCAGCTTGCCCGTTCCATTCAGCAGGAGGAGCGGCAGACGGCGGAGCTGGTTTGGAAGCAAATACCGCTTTCCGCCATCCGCCCCTTGAGTACCGTTTCCGGGGAAGAACGCGTGAGAAGGGCCGGTTGAGCGCCGGAAAGGCCCGCAACACCGATCGGAATTCCCGATTCCGCCCCTTCTTGACTGCAAGCTTGAAAATAACCGCGTTAACGAAAGGAAGTAGACCAGAATCATGGCAACCGAACAAACCGCGGAAGTCGGCCGCCGCAATGTCCTGGAAGGTGGTGGAACCCGCGCCTCCCGCGACGGCCGCGGCTCGGAAAAGCTGGCCACTGCTCTCGGCTGGTTCAGCATCGGTCTCGGGATGACCGAAATTGTGGCGCCGCGCACGCTGGCAAAGGTGATCGGCATCCCGGAGCGGCCGCTCCTCACAAGGCTGATGGGGCTGCGCGAGGTGGCGGCGGGAGTCGGCATCCTCAAGCGCCCGCGCCAAGCCGGGTGGTTGTGGGCACGAGTCGGAGGAGACATCCTCGATCTGGCCGCGCTCGGCGCGGCAACCGGCTCGCGCCGCTCCAAAAGCGAGCGCGTCGCGGCGGCGGCGGCAGCCGTGGCCGGCGTTACCGCTATCGACGTGCTCTGCGCGCGTCAACTCAGCACCGGCGGCCGTCCCGTGTCTCTGGGGGCTACGGTGGCCATTAACCGCCCCGTCGAAGAGTGTTATCGGTTTTGGCACGACATCGAAAACCTGCCGCGGTTTCTCACCCACCTGAAATCGGTGCGGATCGCGGGAGAGCGTCAGTCGCATTGGATCGCGCGAGCGCCCGGCGGACGAACGTTTTCCTGGAGCGCCGAGGTCACCGACGACGCGCCCAACCAGCGCATCGCCTGGCGTTCGTTGGAAGGCGCCGACATTCCCAACTCCGGTTGGGTTGAATTCGAACCGATTCGGCGGGGCAAAGGCACCATTGTTCGCGTCTCGATGCGGTACGAACCGCCGTTGCGTGCAGGAGGTCCCCTGCTGACGGCCGTCTTGGGCCCCGATCCGGGGATGCAAGTCCGCAAGGATCTCTTACGGCTGAAGCAGCTGCTGGAAACCGGCGAGATCGCCACTACCGAGGGGCAGCCCGCCGGCCGGCCCTCAGGCGCAACCTGGCTCGACCGGCTGGCGCGGACTTAACGCAAAGGAGCCCGTCATGAAAGCAAACTGCTGGTATGGCACCCACGACGTCCGGGTGGAAACCGTTCCGGATCCCGGGATTCTCAATCCGCGAGACGCTATCGTCAAAATCACCTCCACCGCCATTTGCGGCTCCGACCTGCACCTCTACGACGGCTACATTCCGACTATGCAGGCCGGCGACATCCTAGGCCACGAATTCATGGGCGAGGTGGTCGAGGTCGGGCCCGGTGTCAAGAACCTGAAGGTGGGCGAGCGCGTGGTCGTGCCCTTTCCGATATCCTGCGGTCAGTGCTTTTTCTGCGAGCAGGGGATGTCGTCCTTGTGTGAGAACTCCAATCCCAACGCGCTGCTGGCCGAAAAGCTCTGGGGGCACTCTCCTTGCGGCATCTTTGGCTATTCACACTTGCTCGGAGGCTACGCCGGCGGACAGGCGCAGTATGCGCGTGTTCCCTTCGCCGATGTCGGTCCCATACCGGTGCCCGACGGCCTCGACGACGAGAAGGTTCTCTTCTTGTCCGACATCTTCCCGACCGGCTACATGGCCGCCGAAGCCTGCGACATCAAACCCGGCGATGTGATTGCCGTGTGGGGCTGCGGCCCGGTCGGCCAGTTCGCCATCAAGAGCGCGTTTCTGCTGGGGGCCGAGCGCGTGATCGCCATCGACCGTTTTCCCGAACGTCTGGCACTGGCGCGGCAGCATAGCGGCGCTGAGACACTCAACTACGAGAAAGCCGATGTCCGCGACGCGCTGCTGGAAATCACCGGCGGGCGCGGCCCCGATGCCTGCATCGAAGCCGTCGGCATGGAGTCGCATTCGCCTGGCGTGCTCGGTGCTTACGACAAGCTCAAGCAGCTTCTTATGCTGCAGACCGGCCGGCCGGCGCCCCTTCGCCAAGCCATTCTGGCGTGCCGCAACGGAGGCATTGTCTCCGTGCCGGGCGTCTATGGCGGCTTCCTGGACAAAATGCCGTTCGGCTCGATTATGAACCGAAGCATTACTATCAAAACCGGGCAGACGCATGTTCACCGGTACCTCAAGCCGCTGTTGCAGTACATTCTCGACGGTAAGATCGATCCCAGCTTCGTGATTACCCACCGCATGCGCCTCCAGGATGCGCCCGAAGGATTTCGCAAATTCCGGAACAAAGAAGATGGCTGCGTCAAAGTCGTGCTCAAACCAAATTGAAAATCTATTTCTCCGAGGGTGACCATGGGTCACTTACCGGAGATGACGTTGTGACAGGAGCGTCGAGCGCTGCGGGTGTCCTTGTTTCTGCGACACTCGCAGTATGCCCGATAAAGTCCGGTGGGCCGTGCTCGGCACGGCCCGCATCGCCACCACGAAAGTTATTCCCGCCATGCAGAAAGGCGAATGGTCGCAAATCGTGGCGATCGCCTCGCGCGATACTGCCCGGGCTCGGCACGTCGCGCAGGAGCTGCGTATTCCCAAGGCGTTTGGATCCTATGAGGAGGCGCTCGCGGACCCCGACATCGAAGCTGTCTACATCCCGCTGCCGAACCACCTGCACGTGCCGTGGTCGATTCGCGCTGCCGAAGCCGGCAAGCACGTCCTGTGCGAAAAGCCCATCGCGATGAGCACCGCCGAATGCCGCGAGCTGATAGCGGCGCGCGGCCGCACCGGCGTCCTGATCGGTGAAGCGTTCATGGTGCGAACCCACCCGCAATGGCTCCGCGCCCGCGAACTCGCCCGCTCCGGCCAAATCGGCGACTTCCGCGCCGTCAGCTGCACGTTCAGCTATTTCAACCGCAATGCCGCCAACATCCGCAACATCGCCGGGTTCGGCGGCGGCGCCATCATGGATATCGGCTGCTACCCGATTCAGATCTCCCGGTTCTTATTTGGGCAGGAGCCGGTAGCCGTCACGGCTTTATTGGAGCAGGATCCCGAATTCCACACTGACCGGCTCAGCTCCGCGGTTCTCGCGTTCCCGTCCGGACACTGTATTTTCCTCGTTAGCACTCAACTGGTTTACCAGCAGCGCGTTCAAATCCTGGGAACCCGCGGCCGCATCGAGCTGCAAGAACCCTTCAACCCTTCGCCAGACCAGGCCTGCCGTTTACTGGTCGACAACGGCGCCGATTTGCGCGGCGGCGGTATCCGCGTCGAAGAAATCCCGCTCTGCAATCAATTCACGATTCAAGGCGACCACTTCTCGCGTGCCGTGCGCGGCTTGGCCGAAGTGCCGACTCCGCTCGAGGATTCACTCGCCAACATGGCGGCGATCGAAGCCGCTTTCGAGTCCGCGCGCCGCGGCGTCACCGTGCGTTCCAACCACGCCCTTTGAGAACACTTACCGCATCGGCGAAGTGCCGATCGGCAGCCCGCTCAGGATCGGTATCGGGGACGCCACATAATGGAAGTCCGTCACCAGGAAGTCCGTCTTTCCGCCCGGGCCGTCCAGGATTTCGAGCGTCGGAACCAGCGAGCAGTAAAATATCGGCATCAAGATGGTCGATCCCGGGGCCGGCGTCATCATCGCCGGACGCGGAATGGCGATGGTTACCCGGAACTGCTGCCGGCCCGCCGCTGACGGCGATGTGTATTCGACGCTGACGCTCTTTCCCGGATCCACCGTGATATCAAACGGCTTGAGCACCCCGCCTTGTTCATTCAGAAATTCGATGTGCGCCGCACAAGTCGCAGCACTTCCCGCCACCGTCGCGCTGGAAAGGTTCACGACATTCAAATGCGCCACCTGGGTCGCCAGGATACCCACCGTTCCGGTGCTCTGCGTCTGGGAGTAAATCGGAACCGGCGCCGTCTGCTGCGCGAATGCAATTCCTGCAAATACCACAATCAAACCGAGAATAGACGCGCTTCGATAGTACATATCATTCCTCCGGCGGAAGCTATATGTACATTTTCACGCAATTCGGCAGCAAAGAATAGCGCTTTGTCCGAAATAATGCCCGGTAATCCCCTGCTTACTTTTGCCCTACTCGGGGATGGTGAAACGCTTCGCGATCGCTTCCCGAATCTTGGCCCGGCTTTGGTCGGCGCTCAAGCTCTGGTCGCGCTCCACCGCTTCCGTTTCGGCCGCCAGTTCGTCGTTATGAATTTCGGTGCGCACCCAACGCGAATAATCGCCCTGACGCAGATGATGCTGCCATGTATCGTCGTCCACGCCTTCGGCCATACGCAGAAATGTGGTCAGGTTGTCTGCCCGCAGCTTTAATTTGCCGTCTGGACCGCGGAAGAAGAAACTGCGTTCGGGGGGAAGCTCGCCGGAAGCGTATTTCCGGCTATGGCGCTGGCGATCTGTCTGACTCTCCGTGACCTCGAACAGGACCGGACGGCCTGCCTGTTCGCGCCGCCACAGAACCGCATGCCCGCGATTGAGCCGGGTCTTCACCGGCGTTGCCGGAATTCCGGTCGCCGCTGACCACGCCTGCGCCGTAACATCGGGCTCGCTCCCGACCGCGATCAGTGCATCCGTGAGGGCTACCCCGTCGCGCGCCACGTGCTCCGGCCGAACCGTGATCAGCGCGAGGTTCATGAATCCTTTGCCGGGAAGCAGCGTGGGCAGCGTGCCATCCACCGGCAGCATGTGATGAGCCTCGTCCACGATCGTCCAGTGCGGACGCCCGCTCCGGATCGTCAACTCCTGTAGCCGCGGCAACAGGCGCTGGAAAAAGGCCGGCCGGTCCTCAAAACGCAGCCCCACCAGGTTGAGCACCGCGCTGCGCTCCGGTTTTTCCAGAACCGTGAGCGCGGCTTCCACCGTCGGCGGACTCTTCGGTTCCCCGAGCACGACGGCGTCGCCCAGCTCTTTATAGTCGCCTTCCGGATCAATCACGCATACCTGGTAATGCGCTTCCAACAGACGCTCTACAAACGAGCTGGTGATGCTCGATTTTCCCCCACCCGACGAACCCGCAATCAACAGGTTCCGGCCGTACACTGGGAATGAAACCTGGTTGCCTTCACCGGATCGCCCCAGAAGGATGTCGTGACGGCACAGAGAAGCGCCGGCGCCCGCCAGATCGTCGCGAATCAGCGCATCAATCAGTTCCACTACTCCGTCGCCGTGGTCACCCTTCGTCACAATATCCGCCCGCGCCTTCAAGGCCGGTAACGCATTGGCCACAGCGGCGCTGCACTCGCAGGATGTCAGAAAGGCGTGATCGTTCTCGGCATCGCCGATTCCGACCACGTTATGCGGCGATAGGCAGAGATGGTTGAGGGCCGCCGCCAACCCGCTCGCCTTGTTTACTCCCGGCGGCAGCACCATCACAGAGCCTTTATTGAAAATCACCTGGAGTTCGAGGCCAATTTCATGAATTGCGTCCAGAATTTTGGACACCTCTGTCTGCCAGGTCGCCACCACGACGCGGCCCACGCTCAGCCTGGCTACGCCTCGCTCGCGACACGCCTCCACGAATGACGATGCCGGCGCATCGGCTAGCGCCTGCTCCCGGCGCGCCGCCGGAAAATATAAGGTGCCCCCGTTCTCCATCACGGCCAGGTCGAACAGGTCCAGGCGCGGAAAAATGCTTTGCAGATCGCCCAACTCCCGCCCGGTCACCAGGAGGAGGCGCCGTCCCGAAGCCTTGAGCCGCTCCAGCGCGGCTAGAGTGTTCGTGCTCACAATTCCGTCATGCGCGAGCGTTCCGTCAAAATCCGTCGCTAGGGCAACAAATCGCATTGGAAACAGCGTAGCCGCAATCTCGCCGCCAAAGCATTCAAGAGTTAGAAACAGTACGAAATCTTGCTCGCCCTGGCAATTAGAGTGCACCGCGGCCGTCGATGTCTCAACCGATGATCCGCCAATCCTCCGGCAGCGTTGTGAACCCGGCCTCCGATCCGCACGTCAACGGCGAGTATCTGCGTAAAAATCCTACCTGGCACGTAGAGTATTCTCCCGCGAAAGCCGGCACCATCTTGCATCTCCTCGCGCGAAATAAGCTTGAGCCGCGCCTGATTTGCGAGGTCGGTTGCGGCGCCGGCGAGGTACTCCGGCAATTGCAGTTGAAATTGCCCTCCGATCGGCGGTTCTGGGGATATGATGTTTCGCCCGATGCCATCCGCCTGGCGTGGGGGCGCGAGAACGACGGCCTCCGCTTCCTGCTGGCCGATTTCATCGCCGTCGATACCCCGTGTTTCGATCTGTTGCTGGTGCTGGAGGTGGTCGATCACATCGAAGACTACTTGGGGTTCCTGCGCCGTCTCAAGAATCGAGCCGAATGGAAGGTATTTAGCTTCACGCTGGATATTTCGGCGCAAAGCGCGCTGCGTCGTGGAGCGTTCGCCACTGCCCGCAGACAATTCGACCACCTTCATCACTTCAACAAGGAAATTGCCTTGGCCACGCTGCGGCATGCCGGCTACGAAGTGGTGGATTTCTCTTACGGACCGAACCACGCCGGTACGACGGCCGCCCGGCTGGCGAAACCGCTGCGCGCCCTGAGTTTTGCACTCAACCCGGACCTGTCCGTCCGCCTCTTCGGCGGGCACAGCCTGGTAGTCCTGGCACGCTGATTCCGCCCGACGTAATTACGGCTTGCGTGTGAACCGATAGTCCCCGGAAACGTGTTTGACGAACAGCTCCAGCGTGCCGGAGACGTTTTTGCGGAATTCGACGCCCAGCCCATAGAGACCGGAAAACGACGTATTCGATTGCGCGGTCAGCGGCGTCTTTCCCCTGCCGTCCATATCGCCGTACAACTTGCCGTCCGCGACCGAGATCTGGACAACCCGCGGCTCCAGGCGCCACAACTTCGGCTGTTCCACGTACGTCCCCACATATGTCGCCAGCACATCGGGCGGCACTTTTACGGCATTCTTCTCCTCGTCCGAGGCCTTGCCCACCCAGTGCTCGTGATTGATATCCCTCTCGTTGCAAACCCACTCGATCATTTCCGTATCCGGCGCCAGTTCGGCCCGCACCGCCACCGTAAACGGCTTCGGATAAACGGCCGTGTCGGTAAACGTCACTTCGATATCCAGGTTTCCGAGGTCCCGGCGATGGTAGCGCTCCGTGGTGCGCAGCGCTTCGGTGTGCGGGTGCCCGACGTGATCGAGCCACGTTTTGTCGTTGTACCCGTTGCTCTCGACCACGAGCGTATCTCCCTCCCAGTGCCCCACCGAATATCCCATCCAGCTCGGGTTGGGAGCCTTCTCCAAAGCGCGGCCGTCCATGTAGATCTGGCGATACGTCAAGTCGGGGTTGAGCATTACGATGAGCGACGGCGTTTGAACAATCTTCATCATCTCCGAGCCGGTGGCGTCGGCGGAGGTGGCGTAGCCGGGGCCCAGCGGCAGGCATAGCGCGTTCATATAGTCTTTCTCGAGGTTTTCTTCGCGCTTCCTCACCAGTTCTTCCGCCCACGGCTGCACTTCTCCCGGCTTCAGATCGGCCGCGATATTCCGCGCGAACTTCGGAGAAATCTTGTTCCACAATCCGGACAGATCGGGCTTGCCATCGGAAGTCCGCGGGGCCGGTGCCGTGAGGTTCGGCTTGCCGTCCGGAGTACGGGGAATCCCCTTGGTGGGCTGATGCAGCCACTGCGCCCCAAGCGCAGCGCTCCATGTAATCGTAAGTACCGCAACAGCCGCTCCCCTCATTGATTTCAACCTCCCGGACGATTCTATCGAATCTTCCGCAACTTCCGCGATGCGCCGCCCGGATTTGATACAGTGAGGTTCCGATGATTCGACACTTGAAAAGCGGCCAATCCGCCGCCGCAAAAGCGGCCGCGAATCTGCAGGTCCGCCAGACCGTGGAGGCGATCCTGGATGACATCGCGGCGAACGGCGAAACCGCGCTGCGCCGGTACTCGGAAAAGTTCGACCAGTGGTCGCCTGCGTCATTCCGCTTGTCCCCGGCCGAAATCGATGTCTGCCTGCGCGCCCTCCCAAAACAGGTAATCGACGACATCCGCTTTGCGCAGACGCAGATCCGCAACTTCGCGCTGGTGCAGCGCGAGGCTCTCCGCGACGTCGAAGTCGAAACGCTCCCCGGTGTCGTGCTCGGACACAAGAATATTCCCGTCAACAGCGTCGGCTGCTACGTTCCCGGCGGGCGATACCCGATGGTCGCCTCCGCGCACATGAGCGTGGTCACCGCCAAAGCCGCCGGCGTCAAACGCATCATCGCGGCCGCGCCCCCCTTTGAAGGCGCGCCTCATCCGGCCATCGTCGCCGCCATGCACCTGGGAGGCGCCGACGAAATTTACGCCATCGGCGGCGTGCAAGCGGTTGCCGCCATGGCGCTCGGCACCCAGAGCATCGCGCCGGTCGATATGCTGATCGGCCCCGGCAATGCCTACGTGGCCGAGGCCAAACGGCAGTTGTTCGGCCGGGTCGGTATCGATCTGCTGGCCGGCCCCACCGAAACCCTCATCATCGCCGACGATTCCTGCGACCCCGAGATGGCCGCCGTCGACCTCATCGGCCAGGCCGAGCATGGGCCGTCGAGCCCCGCCGTGCTGCTCACCAATTCCGCTGCCCTCGCCGATAAGACTCCCGCGGCCGTCGAAGCGCTCCTTTCGTGGCTTCCCACCGCCGCCATCGCGCGCGAAGCCTGGCAAAAAAACGGTGAGATCATCCTGTGCGATACGCTCGAAGAGATGGTGGCCGAGGCTGACCGCATCGCCTCCGAGCACGTCCAGGTCATTACCCGCGACCCCGATTACTTCTTGAGCCACATGACCAATTATGGAGCCCTCTTCCTTGGCGCCCGCACCAACGTCGCCTACGGCGACAAAGTCATCGGCACCAATCACACCCTGCCCACCATGAAGGCAGCCCGCTACACCGGCGGCCTTTGGGTCGGCAAGTTCATCAAGACTTGTACCTATCAGCGCGTCCTGACCGATCAAGCTTCTTCTTTGATCGGGGAATACTGCTCTCGCTTGTGTGCCATTGAGAATTTCTCCGCGCATAAAGAGCAGGCCGACCTGCGCGTGCGCCGTTACGGCGCGCGCGCGAGTTAAGCCATGCCTTATACGGATCGCGCGGTGGCAGTGGTCACCGGCGGCGCCGGCGGACTCGGCTCCGCCATTTGCCGCAAGCTTGCCGATGCCGGGATGTGCATTGTGGTCGGCTATAACCGCTCCGAAAAAACGGCTCGCCAGCTCGCCGATTCTCTGCCGGGCCGGGGCCACTCTGCCCGGCCGGCCCTCGTCACCGATAGCGCGGCTCTCACAACCCTCGCCCGCGGCATCGAACAAGACCATGGACGCTGCGACGTGCTCGTTAATTGCGCCGGCACCACCCGCTTCGTGCGCCACGCCGACCTCGACGCGCTCGACGATACTTTGATCGACACCATCCTCGCCACCAACGTGCGCGGCGCCTTCGCGGCCGTGCGCGCGTTCCGCACGATGCTGGAGAAGAGCCCGCTGCCCAGTGGGGGCGTAGTGGTCAACATTTCGTCGGCCGCCGCCACCCTCGCCATGGGCAGCAATGTCATCTACTGCGCTTCGAAAGCGGCCATGGACAACATGACGAAATCCCTCGCTCGCGCGCTGGCGCCGCGCATCCGCGTCATCTCCGTTTCCCCGGGGCTGGTTGATACCGAATTCGTCAAATCGATGGATCCGGCTTGGCACGACGAACAGGAGGCCCGCACCCCCCTCGGCCGCCTCGCCACTCCGGAAGAGATCGGCGATGCGGTCGCTGCCGCCGTCCATCACATGACCTCTGCGACCGGTTGTGTCTTCCTGGTCGACGGCGGCCGTTCCCTGGCCTGAGCACAGGCGTCCGGTTCGCGGGCACTCGGCATTTCACCGGTATATACTTATATGCCAACCGGGAGCCCACGCAGCCCCGGCGCGTTTCCAGAGGAGGAAGTGATGGAACACGTCATCGCCAAACTTGTTCACGAATTCGAACAGGGTCGACTCTCGCGGCGGCAGCTCATCCAGAGCCTCACCATCGCAGCAACCGCGGCCGTGAGCGCTCCCGCGTCGGCGGCCGAAAATAAGGTCATCACCGCCACCAAGTTCAATCATGTTTCCTATTCGGTAACCGATTACGCCCGTTCGCGCGATTTCTACGCCGGCCTGTTCGGTATGAAAGTCACCGAAGACGACGGCAAACAGTGCCGGCTTACCTTTGGCGACGACATCCTGATCGTGCGCAACCGCCCGCCCGCCCCTAGGGTCGATCACATGGCCTTCACCCTCGCCGATTGGGACCAGCGCAAGGAAGAAGTTGCCGCTGAACTGAAGCGCCGGAACTTGAAGATCGTCCAGGGCGATACCAAGACCAGCCTGCATGTCCTCGACCCCGATGGGATGGGCGTGCAGATGGGCGGTTTGAAGCAATAGGAGACACCTCGATGCGACTGCAAATCCTGTCGGCCGGGCTGCTGGCTGCCGGCGTTGCGTGCGCCGCGGACACCCCCGTAACTTTCAATAAAGACGTGCTGCCCATATTGCAGAAGAACTGCCAGGGCTGCCACCGTCCCGGCCAGATGGGGCCGATGTCATTCCTCACTTACCAGAGCGCGCGTCCGTGGGCGAAGGCGATGAAAGCCGCCGTCCTTACAAAAAAAATGCCGCCCTGGTCGGCCGACGAACAGTACGGCCCCTACCTGAACGATCGTTCTCTGCAGCCCTCCGAGATCGAAATAATCGCGAAATGGGCCGATAGCGGCGCGGCCGAAGGCAATCCCCAGGATGCGCCGCCGCCCGTGCAATGGGCCGACGGCTGGGTGATCCAACCCGACGTCATTGTCGATGGCCCGGTCACCGAAGTTCCTGCCAAAACCAAAAACAACGTCGTCGAGTGGATCACAGTCGTT
>Ga0070734_10003488_pt1 | contig 16374 bp, 17 predicted proteins | sample Coa_R1_8_FD_66444 | JGI IMG/M metagenome (GOLD analysis project Ga0070734, IMG submission 66444) | Surface soil microbial communities from Centralia Pennsylvania, which are recovering from an underground coalmine fire - Coalmine... | ecosystem: Environmental > Terrestrial > Soil > Unclassified ...
TTGTTGGGCGGTGGAAAAGTGGAAATCCAAACCCAGGATTCCCACTTTCCCACCGCCCCGATAGCCTGCGGCGCAAGGAAGAAACCCAGGCCGTTTACACAAACCACTTGACGCGCCCCAAGCCAGATCACGATCGAGAGCTTCCGGCTTCCGCTTGCGTCGGGTTGCGCGCGCGGCTCTCGCTGCGTGAAAGCTTAGGTTCCCCATCCCAACCCGGCGCATGAAGTCAGGTCTGGTTGGGGGTATCTTCTCTTTCGTAGAGCTGTTTTAGTTCAGCCGCGCTGGGCGTGTTTCGCACCATCTCTTCCGCGTCATGGGCGAAGCTACGCATGATCTCGAGTAATTCCCATTCGCGGCCCACGGAGACATACAATTCTACACCGCCAAGCAGCATCGCCAAGCAGTCGTCTCCGCGTTGGCTGACTTCTTCTCGGAGCTGGCGTAATCCGGCCAGCGAATCGTTATGTGGCGGGCGGCAAGCCATCCAATAACCCTCCTCAAGCCGAAATCTCAGCTCAATCGTAGCAGATTTTTCTGATTCAGACTACTTGACAAAATTGCAGCCTCATGACACTATGGTGTTGGAAATTCTCTGAGAGGATGGGCCGGAGCCCTCCGGCGGCGGCTGTAAGCAGCCCGAATCTGGAGCTCTTGGAAATCCCTCCAGCGAATGCGTGCCGGACATCGGCTGTCCGCCCTTCCTCTCATCCAAATCCAACGAACTGAGTTGAGGAGCTTATGTTGAACACCGTTTTCACCAATGATGTTCGGCAGACGTTGGATCAGTTCCGACGGTCTGTCGACCAGATGTTTGAGAACTTCTATGGGTTCCAGGGCCAACCCGCTGATACGGGCACGGCCGGCGAGCGGAAATGGACCTTCAGCCCGCTAATCGAGTCGGGCTGGACCGAGAATCATCTGAACCTGCGTGCCATTCTGCCGGGAGTCGCCGAGAAGGACGTGCAAGTGTCGGTGCATAACAACCAACTGGTGATCGAAGGCGAGCGTCCGGCGCCGCAGGGCTTCGAGAAGAATGCGTACACGCAGCTTGCGTATGGCAAGTTCTACGCGGCCGTGACGCTGCCCACAGGGTTGGATCTGGAACACGTGAGTTGCCGGCTCCAGAATGGCATTCTGGACATTCAGGTGCCCATTGCCGAAGCCAGCAAGCCGCGCCAGATTCAGATTCAGGCCGGTCCGGGGCAGAAGAGCATTAGCGCATAAGTCTGGTGGGGGTAACGGGCCGCCAACTCGGGAGGCGGCCCGCACACTCTTTGGTGGCGTACCATGAACTTTTACGCCGTTCTGGGGATTCCTCAAGATGCGGATGATGCCACCATCCGCGTTGCCTACAAAACCCTTGTTCGCCGGTATCATCCCGATCGAGGTGCCGGTTCCTCCCTTGAAAAATTCCGCGCAGTAACCGAAGCCTATGAAACTCTGGGCGACCCGCGTCGCCGCCAGTTGTATGACCGAACGCTGGCAGTTAGGCGGCCGGCGCCGCGAGCGCCTGTCGAGCCGATCGGCATGTGGGCGGAGCCGATTGCGGGGCCGGAAATCCAGCCGGTCGATGTCCTTCTGGAAGAACTGCTGAATCTATTCTGGGACGGGTCACCGTTTTTCCGTCGGCGGTAGTGTGTGTCCGGGACCGGGGCAAAGCCGGTGTAAGCTGGTTGTCGGCGTATTCCGGATGGAGGGCAAAGTATGAAAATCACGCGGCGGGATTGCGGCAAAGGCGTGCTGGGGCTCGCCGCGCTCGCGCAGCGGGCGGGTCGCGCCCAGGAACCGGCTATTCCTCCCGAGGGGATTGGACAACGATTGCGGCACGTTTCCTATTCCGATATTGGCGGCCGGCCCGACAGCGTGCAGGTGATGCGGAACCGCGGGCACCTGTATGTTGGGCACATGTTCAGCAACGGAGTCACGATCCTCGATGCGGCCGATCCGCGCAAGCTGAAGCCGGTCGGGTTCTTTACGGGCGGCGATTACACGCGAACGCATCACCTGCAGGTTTCGAACGATCTTCTATTGCTCGCGAATGGCGCCAATATTGTGGCGATGCAATCGTACGACAACATCCGCGGTTACTTCGAGAATGCGTTGGCCGATAGCATTACGAACCGGAAGAAGTTCCGGTCGGGGCTGAGCATTCACGATATTTCCAAGCCCGCCGAAATGCGGGAAATCGCGTTTCTGGAGATGCCGGGGTTGGGCATCAACCGGCTGTGGTGGGCTGGGGGACGCTACGCCGCGGTGGCCGCGCACTTCGACGGATTCACCGACCATTTCTTGTGCATGGTGGACCTTCAGAAAATCACCAAGCCCGAGATTGTGGGGCGGTGGTGGATGCCTGGGATGAACCGCGCGGCGGGCGAGCCTTCCACGCTTGCGCCCGGGCGGCGCGTGGCGCTGCATCACATGATCACGGCGGGGAATCGTGGCTACGGGGCCTGGCGCGACGGAGGCTTTACTGTGCACGATCTGAGCGACCCCACGAAGCCGAAGCTGATTTCGCATATTAACTGGTGTCCGCCGTTTCCCGGCGGCACCCACACGCCCCTGCCACTGCCCGGACGGAAGCTCGCAGTGGTGGCCGACGAGGCGAATGCCGAGAAATGCGCGAAGGGGATGTTTTGTACGTTCATCGTAGATTTGCGGGCGGAAGAGAACCCGATTCCGATTGCGACTCTGCCGGCCCCGAAGGAACGGGACTTCTGCGCGTTTGGAACGTTTGGGCCGCACAACCTGCATGAGAACCGGCCGGGGACATTTCAGAGTGAGGATACGATTTTCGCGACGTACAACGTTGCAGGTGTGCGGGTGTTCGATATCCGGGACGCGTTTGCGCCCAAGCAACTGGCGTACTGGGTCCCGCCGCCGCCCAAGAAGCTGATTGATCCGCGGCCCAATGTGGCGCTGGCGGCGAAATCGGCGGACATCCTGGTTACGGCCGACGGGCTGGTATATGTGACCGACTGGAATGCCGGGCTCAACGTGCTGCAGTACGAGGGGTGAATGCGACGGGGGCGAGCCGGAAACCGCTCCTTACAGTCGCGGCTCGGAAAATATACCGGCTGAGGAGTGATCGCATGTGGAGACGCACAGTTGTAGGGCTCGGCTTGGCCGTTCTTCTGTTCTCTGGCGCAGGATGGAGCGCGGATAATCCTTTGGTGAGTGTTTGGAAGGTGGATGCCGGGTCCGGCGCGGCGGGAGTATACATGTTTACCGGCACGCATTACAGTATGATTGCGGCCACGACGAACCGGCCGGACATCGTGGATAGTTCGAAGTCCACTGCGGACGAGCTGCGCGCGCTCTGGGGACCGATGCTGGCCAATGCGGGCGCGTACGAAATTGAGGGGGATCTGGTGACGATCCGGCCGATGGTAGCCAAGATCCCGGCGGTGATGAAGCCGGGCGCTTACGAAGTGTACCGGTTCCACGTCGAGGGCAACACGCTCACGCTGACGCAAGTCCGGAACGTCCGCGGACCAGTGGAGCGCGGCGCGACTACGAAACTGGCGCGGCTAGAATAGAGGGCTCTTAGCGCCGCCAGTCGCCTTCCGCAGTACCGGAATGCGTGTACTCGTTCTCTGTGTGGGTGTGGCGCACTTCCCAAAGGTAGATCTCGTTTCCATCCGGATCCTGCAAGTGAACGAAGCGGCCGGGCGCGTCTTCGACCACTGGACCCAGAAACTGGACACCCTGCCCGGTCAAGCGAGAGATCACGGTCTGGATCGGCTCGTCAATTTCGAGGCCCAGCATGGTGGCGCCCCTCGTGCCGGGAGCCGGATATTGCGGAGAAGCGGGGTGCAGGCCGATTGTCAGGCCCTTGCCGGCCTCGACGGTGGCCCAATGGTCACCGAAACGGTTGGTGAGCTTCATCCCGAGGACTTCGCTGTAGAAGCGAACCGCTCGATCCATATTGGAAACGAATACAGTAGCATTGCCGCCTGAGATCATGAGTTTCCTTTCTTTGGTATAGAATCGCCGAATTGGAGCCAAATGGAAAGAGCCACTGGATGGGGCCACTCAGGGAGGCGAGAAATCGCGATGCCGAAGATCGTCCTGGATCGGAATGGAACACGGCGGATGACCTTGCAGCGGCAGATGCGAGAGCAGATCGCGGCGCAAATCCAGAGCGGCGCGATCGGCCGCGGCGCGCAGCTGCCTTCTACGCGCCTGTTGGCCAAGTTGTTGCGAGTATCGCGGAATACCGTGATGGCGGTTTACGATGACCTTGCGGCGGACGGGCTAATCTGCAGCGAGCGGGGTACCGGCATGCGTGTGAGCAGCCGTGCCGCGACGCCATCTTTTAAGCTGGAGCGGTTACTTCGTGAAGCGCGCTTCCCCGCGCGGAGTCTGGTAATGGAGGACCCCGACGGGAACGGCGTGCTGCTGAATTATTAGCCCTGCATTGGACACGCGTGTCCTGCTTCACTGGATCGTAACCGTGACAGTATTAGCTGGCTGACCGTCAGCGGTGACGACGATTGGGACAGTTCCGGAGCCGGACAACGTGTGGGGAAGCTGAAGGTTGATTTGATCGAGGCCGGGGTACTGGCCCTGTGCGGCAAACAGGGCCGGCATGCTGACGCCCTTCACTGTGGCAGTTACGCTGCCGGCATGGCGAATCCCACTACCGTAGAGGACGAGGAAGACCTTGTCCGTGGCGGTCCCCAAGTTTACCGGCGTCGCTGAGCCAGCCGCGGTTTGGGACCCATCCGCGTGCGCGTACACCACTTGGCCGGCGAAGGTGCCTTGACCGTTCATGCCGATGGAGAAAATGCCTGGGGCGGTGTTGGCGATGTTCAGAAGGTTGGAAACCGAACTGCCGGAGGGCAAGGTGATGGTCAAGGCAGCCGTGCCGGCGGCGGTCTGGCCGGGAACCATGAAATTGATTTGGCCGGCAGAAGCGAAAGCGCCGTACAACTGCGCCGGTCGGCTCACGCCGGCGCTATCGGTGACCTTTACTGATACGCCCGCGAGGGAGGTTGGTAAGGGCAGGGAAGCCGGCGTGTCGCCGGAAAGGCCGGTAACGTTGAAGATGCTGGCGGCTTCATCGGGAGCGAATCTGGAGGAGATGTCCGCGGCCGCGTTGATGATTTGGAGCAGGGGCGCGGAAGTGCTTGCCTGGAAATTGGGGTCACCGGAGTAAACTGCTTCGATCGGGCGGGTGCTAAAGCTCGCTGCCGCAGTCACGGATGCAGTTCCGCCGGACAAGGTTGCGGCCGCGAGGATGGCGTTGTTGGACGTATCGACAAACTGCACGCGACCGGTGGGCGTGCCCGTTCCGGGCGGAACCGGAGCGATTGCGGCGATGAGTTGGTATTGGCCAAATGTGCCGGGCGCGAGCGACAAGGTAGTTACGGTAGCTCCGGGAGCAACTGTCACGCTGATGGATGCGCGCGAGCCGGCCCAATTGGTATCCCCACCGTAAATCGCGGTGATCGTATGCGTGCCGGCGGAGAGGGTAGCGACGCTAAGGGCGGCGGCGCCGGAAGATAAGGGGGTGGTTCCAAGGGCGAGCGGGCCATCCTCGAAGGTAATCTGGCCGGAGGGTGGGTTGAAGCCCGCGGGGGGCGTCGCCGGACCAATCGCCGCAGTCAGCACGACGGATTGGCCGAAGGTCACGGAAGCCGTCCCACCTGGACCAGCGGCGGCAAGCGACAGTGTGGTCGCGAGCGAATTGACGGTTTGGCTGATGCCTGTCGAGGCCGGTAGGAATGTAGCGTCGCCGCTGTAGGCTGCCGTAATCGTGTGGGTACCGGCCGTCAAACTGCCGGTGGTAAGGATGGCCTGGGGAGTGGACTGAAGATTCGAGAGCGCGACGCTTCCCAATGAAACGGCATTATTAAAGAACTGCACCGAACCGGTGGGAGGCGCCGTGGTGGGGCCGGGCTCCACCAGGGCGGTGAAGGTGACTGCCTGGCCCAGGTTGGACGGATTGGCAGAGCTGGTCAGGACCACGAGGACAGCTTGACCGGCACTCCCCGACCCGGGGCTGTTCACCACGACGGGGGCTGAGGTGCTCGAGTTGAAATTCTGATCGCCGGAGTAGAAGGCCGTAACGGAGCCGGTAGTGTATGGCGGTATGGCTAGCGTGGCCGTGGCACTGGCGTTCAGCGCGGCAGAGCCCAGAGAGATCGAACCACTACGGAAATTCACGGTGCCGGTAGGGATGGCGCTGGCGCCCGCAGCGGGAGTAACCACCGCGGTAAGGGTGGTGGAGTTGGCGGTGAGGGCCGTGGAGGTGTCCAGCTTGGCGGCCTGCGCTGAAACCAAACCAGGGAGCAGCAACGCGGCGAGCCGCCATCCGCGCAGCCAAAGGGCGCAAATCGTCATCAGGGTCTAACCAAGGATAATACGCCAGGCGGAACCAAATAGGACTATCTCGCGGCGGGCGCGCGCGGGCAGAATGAGGTTCGGCGGTTTCCTTGATGAAGGTTTCGGTTATCCTGCCGGTGATCGACGAGACCAGCGCGCTCCAGCAAACCGTGGAGATCCTGCTGGCGCAAAACCGCGCGCACATCGGCGAGATTCTCATTGTGGCGTGTCAAAAGACGACCGAGGCGGCCTTGCAGACCTGCCAAAGGCTGGCCGTGGATTACCCGGAGCTGGTGGAACTCCGGTTTCAAAAGCGTCCATACCTGGGTGGCGCCATGCGGGATGCGTTCGAATGGGCCACAGGTTCGCACGTATTGATGATGGCAAGCGACATGGAGACGGACCCGGCTACGGTGAAAGAGCTGATCGCCAAAGCGCGCGAAGGTTACGATGTGGTGACCGCAACGCGCTGGAGCGCCGACGGCGGCTTCGAGGGCTACAGCCGCGCCAAATATTGGCTGAACCTGGTATTTCAAAGAGTATTCCGGCTGCTCTACGGAACGGGACTCTCCGATCTGACTTATGGATTCCGCCTGTTCAAGGCTGAGTGGGTGAAGAGCATCGCATGGGAGGAGCAGCGGCATGCGTTTCTCCTGGAGAGCATTCTGAAGCCGCTCCGTCTGGGAGCGCGCGTCGCGGAAGTGCCTTCGGTATGGAGGAACCGCGCCGAAGGGGCTTCGCACAATCAATGGAGCAATCACCTGGCCTACTTCCGGATCGCGATTCGCACACTGCTGCGCGACCGGCAGGAATTGCTCGCAAGGACCACATAATGCCTACCAGTCTGGTTACCGGAGGCTGCGGCTTCGTCGGCCGGCGCCTCATTCACAGGCTTCTCGAACAGGGGCACGACATCTGGGTCGTGGACGATCTGAGCACGGGCCTCGATCCGGAACTGTGGCTGGGAGCCGGTTTTGTCCGCCAGGAACTGGGCAGCCTGGTGCGCTATCGCAGCAACGGTCGAACCGTCACGTTTTTAAAAGAGGATGCGACTGTCACATTTTTAAAACAGCTCGGGACGATTCGTTCGCAGCCGCGTCCGGTGTTTCCGGTTTTCGATTCGGTATTTGCGTTGGCATCGGTGGTGGGCGGGCGCGCGAAGATCGATGGCGATCCCATTGGCGTGGGAATCGATCTGGCGATCGACGCGTTGTTCTTTCTGTGGCTGGTTCGTAACCGCGAGCGCGTGGGCCAAGTGCTGTATGCGAGTTCGAGCGCGGCCTATCCGGTGAACCTGCAAAAGAGCGAGGGGCACGTGGCGCTGCGCGAAGAGATGATCGACTTCGCGAGCGGCGAATTGGGGCAGCCGGACATGACGTACGGCTGGAGCAAGCTGACGGGCGAGTATTTGAGCCGGCTGGCGGCAACCCACTACGGCGTGCGCATTGCTTGCGTGCGGCCATTCTCGGGTTACGGAGAAGACCAGGACCTCACTTATCCGGTGCCGGCGATTGCGTATCGCGTGGCGCGGGGCGACGATCCGGTGCGGGTTTGGGGCACCGGCGAGCAGGGCCGCGATTTCGTGCACATCGACGATTGCATCACGGCGATGTTGCGCGTGATCGAAACGGTGCACGACGGCTCGGCCGTGAATATCGGAACCGGGCGGCTGACGTCATTTCTGGAAGCGGCGGCGCTGTTCGTGCGGCTGGCGGGACGGACGGCTAAGGTGCAACCGATGGTGGGGCAACCGGTGGGTGTGCAATCACGGTACTGCGATCCCTCCTATTCGGAGCAGTTGTTGGGGTGGAGGCCGCAGATTTCGCTGGAAGAAGGCTTTGGACGCGTGCTGCAGGCGGCGTACGAGCGAGTGGCAGTTTTAGGCGCGGAGGCGGTTGCATGAAGACCACAATTGTTACAACTACGATCAACGTTCCGGTGCTGCTCGAGAAATACGCGGAAAATGCACGCGAATATGGCCACAAGGATGTGGATCTGATCGTCATCGGCGATCGCAAGACGCCGGCCGAAGCGCGCGATTTCTGCCGGAAGATCGAACGCTTTTATCCCTGCGCATACTGGGATATCGAAGCCCAGAAGCAACGGCTGGCGCAGTTTCCGCAGCTTTGGGAGCACTTGCGCTTCGATTCGATTCAGCGGCGCAATATTGGGATGCTGCTCGCGTGGGAGAGCGGCGCTGACGTGGTGATCACGATCGATGATGACAATTTCGTCACAACACAGGACTTCATCGGTGCGCATGGCGGAGCCGGGACGGTGTGCGAGGTTACCGCGCATGGTTCGACTTCCGGCTTCTTTAACGTGTGCTCCATGCTGGAAGCGGATGACGGCGTGCGCTTTCACCATCGCGGTTATCCACAGAAGCAGAGGTGGACGGAGCGGGACTACTTTATCACCACGCAGCGGACCAAGCGGCGGATCGCGGTGAACGCGGGATTCTGGCTGGACGATCCGGATATCGACGCTTTGACGCGCATGGAACGGCAGCCGGTAGTGCGCGGCTTTCGGCCGGACTGGACTGGCAACATTGCGCTACAACCCGGCACGTGGTCGCCGTTCAATTCCCAGAACACGGCGCTGATGCGCGATGCGGTGCCGGCATACTTCCTGAGCCCGTATACGGGACGCTACGACGACATTTGGGCGAGTTACATCGTGAGCCGGATCGCCGGGCACTTGGGTGACGTGATTGCGTTCGGCGAGCCGCTGGTACGGCAGAAGCGGAATCCGCACGACTTGTGGAAGGACCTGGACGCGGAGCGCAACGGCATGATCCTGACGGATGGCTTTTGCGAGGCGTTGCGCGCGGTTTCGCTCACGGGCACGACCTATCACGACTGTTTCGGAGAAATCGCCGCGCATCTGCCTTGGACGTGGACCCCAGACGCCAAGTGGACCGATTCGCAGAAAGAGTGGCGCGCGCGCCTGCTCGAAGGCCTGGAAATCTGGCACCAGGTGTTCGACAAACTAGGCGCGGGGAAAGTGCATGCTCACGCAGCCGATGACGCGCGCCGACGCGTCGCCTGACGCGGGCCTCGAGACGAGTCTCGATGCAGCAGACACGAGTGTCTGCGCCACGGCTTGGCTGGCATGCCTGGCTGTGGCTGCTGCCCTCATTTCGGTGACGGTGGGGATGAACCGGCCGATCTGGGCGGATGACGCCAATGCCCAGTGGATGGCGCGGCAGGGTTTTGGCGGGCTGATTGCGGCGCTGAAGCACGATAACAACTTTCCGGTTTATTACATTCTGCTGTCCTTCTGGATGCGCATTTTCGGCGATTCGGAAGTGGCGCTCCGTTCGCTGGCGACGGCGTTTTATTTGGTTGCGGGAGGCGCGACATTCCTGTTAGGGCGTGCAATTTCGGGAAGCACGAGGGTAGGGCTCTACGCGGCGGTTTTTTACCTGGGGAGTACGCAAGCCATCGCGCAGGCGCAGAGCGTGCGCATGTACAGCATGATGGGTTTCCTGGCGGCGCTCTCGCTTTGGCTCTTCTGGCAGGTATTCATCGAGCAGAAGCGGGGCAGGGTAGGGGCGTACGTCGCGGTGAACACGCTCGGCGCGCTCACGCAGATCTGGTTCTGGTTTGTATTGCTCGCGCAGTTTGCCGTGCTGCGGCGGGATCGCAAGAAGTTCGCCCTGCTGGTGACGGTCCCAGCGGTTGTGTTTGGCGTCCTGTGGGGGCCGGTGTTCCGCGAGCAACTGCACAACGGGTCAACGCACTGGCTCCCGCCGTTCCAGCCGTGGTATGTGGCTGACGCGCTGCTGGAGTTTTATGGGTTCGCGGGAATTGGATTGTTTGGTGTTTGCGCTTTCTTCTGGCAACGCTCGATGCGGGTTGTCACGACGGTTCTGGCGGTGAGCCTGCTCGCGCCGCTGGCAGTCTCGGTCATTAAACCGATTTACTACCCGGGCCGGTACAGCATTATCGCGCTGCCGGCCTTGGCGGTTCTGCTGGGATCGACACTGGCACGCTTCGGCTCGCAGCGGTTGGGGATGGCGCTCGCGAGTTTCGTGCTGCTGGCCTCCGTGGGCGGGCACCTGCGGCAAAGCACGGCACCGAACCCCGAGGACGACAGGGCCACGGCCGCATTTATCGCGCAACATGCGGCAGGGGGCGATGCGGTGGTCTTTACAAGCTTGACGCGGGCGACCGGGGACTACTACTTCCAACGCTTAGGTGCAGAGAAGCGTTTTGTGGAGGCGAGCTTTCCGGCGGAATTGGATCAGCACCCCGGCTGGCGCGATGACGCGGCGATGCTGGAGCATCCGGAGGCGCTCGAAGCCGAAGCCGAACGGCTTGCCTTCTACTTGCGCGGCAAGCGCGTGTGGCTGTACTACGGATACGACGCCGAGGTCTCCGGTTTTCTGAAGCGCAGACTGGATGCGGAACTGCGTCTCGAAGCGGCTTATCCGTTGAGCGGGCCGTTTCACACGCAGTTGTTGGTGTATGGGCAATGAAATCCAGACGGCAACTCCCCTGCATTCTCGCCATCGAGTTCTATCTGATCGTGTGCGGCGTCTCGATCGCGTATTCGGTGATGCGGGCGCACGGCCATTTCCTGTATCCGCTGGATGACACCTACATCTCGATGGATATCGCCAAAAACCTGGCGCAGCACGCGGTGATGGGGTTGACGCGGTATGGGTTCTCATTTTCCAGTTCGTGTCCGCTGTGGATTTGGCTGATCGCTCTGGTTGACGCGGTTACGGGGAGCGCGTGGTGGACGCCGCTGCTGCTTGGGCTGACTGCCGGGCTGGCCGTTGTGTTGTTGGCATATCGGATCCTGGAGCGGAATCATGCCGCAAGTACCGCCGGCCTGCTGGCGCTCATCGTTCTGGCTCCGCTTCCAGCCATGGCGCTGAGCGGGATGGAACATGCGCTGCACATCGCGCTGGTGCTGTGGTTCGTTTCGGGCGCTTGCGAATGGGTGGCGGACGATTCCCAGCACCGTGGGTTCGCGGCCCTCGCGGCGGTAGTGCCCTTCCTGGTGATGACACGCTATGAAAGCCTGTTCCTGGCGGGGATCTTCGCTCTCCTGCTGGCGGCACGCCGCAAGTGGCTGCACGCAGCGGCAATCCTGTTTCTGGCGGTTGCGCCGGTTGTGCTGCTGGGAATGTTCGCGGTATCGAAAGGGTGGGAGTGGCTGCCCAATTCGCTGCTGCTCAAAGGCAACGTTCCGGATCTCTCCCTTTGGCTGGAGTGTTGAACTTGCTGGGGCTGCGCAGCCTGGGTATGTTGTTCGGCACACCGCATCTGCTGGCGCTGGTGGCGGCGTTGCTGGCCACGTTGCTCTGGCGGGCGGCGCGGGGAGAAGGCTTCTGGACACGCGGGCAGCTCATGACGGTGTTCTCGCTGGCGGCGACCTTTCTGCATCTACAGTTCGCTTCGGTGGGCTGGTTTTACCGGTATGAGGCGTATCTGGTGGCGCTGGGAGTGGTGGTGCTGCTGGTGAACCGGTTCGATGAATTGGTGCGGCAGGTTTGGCAGATGCCGAAGCTCCAAGCGGCGGCAGCCGGGCTGGCAATGCTGCTTGCGGTGTTCCCGGTGGCGGAGCGCGGAGCGGAGGCCATTTGGGGATTTCCGACGGCGGCGCACAACCTGTTCGAGCAGCAATACCAAATGGCGCTTTTCTTCCAGAAGTATTACCCCGGCGCATCGGTGGCCTTGAACGATGTTGGGTTGGTAAATTACCTGGCCGATATACGGTGCCTGGATTTGTACGGACTGTGCGACCGGCAGGTGCTGGCACTGAAGCGGCACAAGGTGTACGACACGGTGGCGATGGCGAACCGGGCAGAGGCCGCGCGAGTGCAGGTGGCGGTGGTGTACGAGAAGCGGTTCGGCGCAGATTACGGACCGCCGATTCCGGCCAGTTGGACACGCGTAGGCGCCTGGCAGATTTCCGACAATGCATTTCTGGGCGGCGATACGGTTACCTTTTATGCGGTGAAGCCTACGGAGGTCGAACGGCTGGCGGGCTACCTCCGCGAGTTCGCTCCGAAGCTGCCGGCGGAAGTCACGCAGACGACCGTGCTGTAACACGGCCGAGCACAGTATTCAGGACGCGACTCATCTCTGCCTCTGAGGCATAATCGGCGGTCTGGGCGCGCCAGGCGATGAAACCATCGGGGCGCACGAGCACGGCGCCGGAAGGAGTGATGCCGCAGGCCGCGGGGAAGCCCTCGTCTTCGATCGGCTCGGCATCGAGTTCAATGCGCGCGCGGATGGCAGCTTGCGCGGCAGCGTGGCACCAGTGGTAACCTTGCGGTCCGAAGAGCAACGCAAACCGATGCCCTAACAGATCGAGCGTGGAGATGGTGCGGCCATTCCTCTTTAGCCAGACGTGCGGCGCGCGCGTGCCCGGCCGTCCATTGGTCTCGCGGGCCGGTCCGGCAATTGCGCCATCATCCGCGCCATCGGGAATTACAGACGCGGATCGGTAGCGGTAGCCGAGATCCACATCGAGATCGTTGACGATCGGCTCGATGCCTTTCTCCTTGAGGTGCGGGGCCCAGCGCATCACATAGCGGGAGTAGGCCTGCTCGACGGTGAACGCCCCTACCGGGCGGCGCTCGGCCTCATAAGTGTCGAGCAACTCCGGCCCGGCAGTGCCCTGGAGGACGAGAGCGAGCTTCCAGGCGAGATTGTGGGCGTCCTGGACGCCGGTGTTGCCGCCAAATCCGCCGGTGGGCGGCATGGAGTGAGCCGCATCGCCGGCAATAAAGATGTTCCCATCGCGAAAGCGCTCGGCGGTATCGGCGGTGGCCTGCCACTTCATGACGTTCTCGATGGTAATGGGGATATCATCTACGCCGAGCGCGGCGCGCATCCACTGCTGGCAGCGCTCGTCGTTCAAGCCGGTCCAGACGTCGTTATTGGGGCGGTCGGGTGGGCCGATGGAGTTGATGGCGAGGAAACCGGAGTCGAACGGTTTTTCGATGCGGAAGAAGCCGGTCAGCTCGGAATTGGACACGTAGATGACGCTGAGATTGCGTCCGCGGAGGAGCGGGCCCACATTCCCGCGGAAATAAATCGTAACGCTATTGGAGAGCAGGCCGCGGCCCAGCATCGGGATGCCCAACGAGTCACGGACGCGGCTGTGCGTGCCATCGGCGGCGATCATGTAGGGCGCGCGAACGGTGGAGGTCTTCCCGCTGTCGCGGTGGCGAATTTCGGCCGTAACGCCGCCGGTATCCTGCTCGAAGGAGATCATCTCCGTGGCGAAGCGGATCTCGGCGCCGAACTCTTCGGCGCGACTCCTCAGCAGCGGTTCCAGCAGGTTTTGGGTGAGGAAGACACGCACGCTGGGGCTTACGTCCCGGGTGCCTTCGTTCAGGTTGGGGACGTACCAGGCGAGTTCCTTGCCGGCGAGGGTTTCCACGGCCATCACCGCGCCATCCTGGACGAACTGCTCTTCGGATTTTTCGAGCGCCATCCGCTCGATTCCGACGGAGCGTAGGATCTCCATGGTGCGCTGGTACATCTGAGCGGCGCGGGGATGGATGGCGGTGCCGCGATGATGTTCTACGGTAAGCGAGCGGACGCCGTGCTGTCCTAGAAAGAGCGCGGACGATAGACCAACGAGGCTGCCGCCAACGATAAGAACCGGAACGTCGATATCAGCCACGGGCCGCCGGTACGGCCTTAGCCTGTTCCGCGCGGTGTAGAGGCCACATCTTGAAGAACTCGGCGAAGAAGATCAGGAACGGGAAGGTCACAGCGAGCAGGGCCGAAGCGAGCCAGATCTCGAAATCGTAGCTGGGCGGCCCGGCTTTGACCTCGCCTGTGACCAGGGGCGCAAGGGAGCCGTAGATCAGCGAGAGCACGGTTCCGATCACCGCCGATGCGGCGACATTCAATACGCCTTTGAGCGGCTGTTGCAGCCTGGCGAAGATGGAGCCGTGCATCATGTTCAACACGATAATGGTGCCGAAGATGAAAGGTATGGGGACCTTGATCATGAAGACCACCGGATCCATATTCATGAGGCCGACGCCGAGGTAGAAGACGCCGCCGCCGATGACGAAGGCGACGATGGTCCAAACGATGCCGAGCGTGGGCTGCTTCATGAGGGCCGGGGAGGTGGTGAAGGGCCACAGATCGAAGTTGAGGGAAACGAACATGACGCCGATGATGGTGAGGTAGCAGACCAGGGCATTCCAGGCGTTGAACAGCCCGTGCGGGTCAAGCGCCGGGACGTAGACCGGGGCGCCCTGCATGAAGCTGTAATTAAAAAAGACGCGGAAGATGCCGTAATTGATGACGTAGACCGCGGCCAGCATTGCCAACCCGGCGGCGACGGGATTCTTGATGAGCGAAGTGAACGGCCAGCCGCCGAACATCACCGCCATCCAGAAGGTGGTGAGCACGGAGATGATCATGCACATGGCGAGCATGGGCGCGGGCGGGCTGACGCTGCCGCCGACCGTCGGATAATGCACGGCGGCGACGACGGCTCCCACGACCAGAGCCAACACGACCAGCAGGACGCCTTTCACCGGTTGCGTGCGCGCGGCGGCGAACGGCGGCTGCTGGCAACCCCACGTAATACCGATGACGATTTCCATGGGGATGAAACAAATCAGGAGGTACGAAACCCAGCCCGTGAACGTGCCGAGCGGGAACAGGGAAACGAAACCTAGCGAAATGGCCATCACGAGGACGGAGGCCACAATTCCGAGGGCCGGCTGTTTCATAGCGGTCTACCTGCGAAGGCGTTAGTGCGCGCCTTCGGCTTTCTTCACGATCTGCGACGGGTCGGCGCCTACGCGGCCGGACGCGGCGTCTCCGGCGACCGCCGCCAGTTGGAAATCATAATGGATACTCGGCAAATTGGGGATGGGGCAGTTGGGATCGTTGTCTTTGACGTGCACGATCAGGGTATCGGTCACACCGAAGACGGTATCGGATTCGATGTGCTCATCGCCCGAGAGGTAAAGGGCGGTCACAACCTCGCGATAGCCCGGTGCGCTGATCAGGAAGTGAATGTGGGCGGGGCGGTAGCCGTGGCGTTTCTGGGCGCGGATCATGTCGCCGACGGGGCCGTCCATGGGGATCATGTAGCCGGTGGGGGCGATGGTGCGCAGGTAGTAGCGGCCTTCGGCATCGGTATAGAAACGTCCGCGCAGGTCCATCTGCGAAGGGTCTTGCAACTGGAGGTCGTACCAGCCCTCATCATCGGGTTGCCAGATCTCGACGGAGGCATTGGGAACGCCCTTGCCATTGGAATCGACTACCCGGCCGTACATGGCGGTTTGTGGGCCCTTGCCTTTGGTAGCGATATTGGCGCCGAGCGGAAGTGTGGGGGCATCCTGGCGGTAGAACGGACCGAGCAAGCTCGACTTGGTAGTGGAGTTGACGGCGCGGCGGTCGTGCATGGCGTTGACCAGGGCGCTCATGCCGAGGGTATCGGACAGGAGGATGAACTCCTGGCGAAATTCGGTACACTTCTGGCCGACAGCGGTCAAGAACTTGATGCCTTCCAGCCACTCTTCCGGGGTGAGGTCCACCTCGCGCGCGAAGGCGTGCAGATGACGGACCAGGGAAGCCATGATCTCTTTGAGGCGCGGATTGGGCGTGGCAGCCATTTGATCCAGCGCGGCATCGGTGATGGTTTTTTCGTCAATAGCCAGCATATGATTTCTCTGTAGGGAGTCGTCGAGACGACTCCTGCGGACGGTATCACAGGGGTTGAATTAGTGTCAAGCTGAAGAGGGGAAGACGAAAAGGCAAAAGTCAAAAGCGATTTGGTACACTTCGCCTGACGGCCCGGTTGTTTTTGATGGGTTTGGTGCTACGCGGCGGGGGCCTCCTGGGGATTTTGGGCCTGTTTTTGGCGCCAGGCGCGAAATTCGGAGAGTTTAAAGCGGAACCGCTGGGCATTTTTGGCCTCTTCGAGGCGGGCGCGGCGGGCCGCTTCGCGGCTCACTTGGTCGGCTGAATAAACGAACTCGTCCTGCTGGGGGTCCCAGGCTTCGCCTAGCATTTTGTAGTAGTTGTGCAGAAGCACCGCCTCATCCATGGC
>Ga0070734_10003489_pt1 | contig 16370 bp, 12 predicted proteins | sample Coa_R1_8_FD_66444 | JGI IMG/M metagenome (GOLD analysis project Ga0070734, IMG submission 66444) | Surface soil microbial communities from Centralia Pennsylvania, which are recovering from an underground coalmine fire - Coalmine... | ecosystem: Environmental > Terrestrial > Soil > Unclassified ...
GGTGGTTACTGGGATATCTGGGGCAATCATCACGTTACTTCCACGCCGGTCAAACAGGCAATTCTGAAGTCCATCGGCCTTGACGCAGACACGCCGGAAACCCTGGTCCGTTCGCTGACGGACCGGGCGCGGCGGCAATGGGAGCGCCTGCTCGCGCCCGTGGCCGTGGTGTCCGAATCCCAGCCTCGGCTGCTGGCCCTTCAGGTTCCCGCCGAGTTGGCCGGCGAGCCCGCGGAGTTGCGCATACGGCGCGAGGACGGCGGTTCGGCCGAATTGCGCGTGAATCTATCCGAACTGCCGCAGACTGGATCCGCGGAGCTGGACAACCGCACGTGGATCCGTAAGGAACTGCGGCTGCCCGACGATCTGCCGCTCGGCTATCACGACGTTTCCGTTTCGGTGGCATCCAGCAGCGCCACGACGCGCTACATCGTCACGCCCGATCGCGCGTGGTCCGGCCCCGATCACGGGCACTGCCCGCGCACGGCAGGAGTTGCCATCAGTCTCTATGGTGTGCGTTCGGCGCGCAACTGGGGCTGCGGCGATTTTCGTGATTTGATTGCCGTAATTGACTGGGTCGCGGACCGGTTGCAGGCTAGCTTCGTGGCGCTCAATCCGCTGCACGCGATTCATAACCGTCAGCCGTTCAACACGAGTCCGTATTCGCCCAATTCGATCTTTTATCAGAATCATATTTACCTGGATGTGGAAGCCATCGAGGAGTTTAGCCGCTCGCGGCGCGCCCGCCAGCGGAGGCATCGCTCCGATATTTGCGCTGAAATTGAGGCGCTGCGCGCCGCGCCGCTGGTCGACTACGAGCGCGTCAGTAAGCTCAAGCTGCCCTTCTTAAAGCTGCTGTTTGCCGAATTCCTGCGCGAGCGGCAGGCCGGTTCGGCGCGCGTCCGCGAGTTTGACGAATTCCGTCTTCGGGAAGGGGATCTTCTGGATCGGTTCGCCGCCTACTGCGCGCTCGACGAATACCTTCACCGGCGCGACCCGAATGTCTGGATCTGGCCGCAGTGGCCGGCCGAATACCAGGATCCCGAAGGGCCGGCCGTGCAGGCGTTCGCCAAAAAACATTGGCGCTCCGTGCTGTTTTATCAATATGTCCAGTGGCAAATCGACCGGCAGCTCGAGCGCGCCCAGCAACACGCGCGGAGCCGCCTCTGCATCGGCCTGTATCACGATCTGGCGCTGGCGACCGACAGCTTCGGCTCCGACCTATGGGCGTACCGGCGGTTTTTCGCGCCGGGCTGCCGGGTCGGGTCTCCGCCCGACGACTTCGCGCCCAAGGGGCAGGATTGGGGCTTCCCCCCGCCCAATACCGAAAGCCACCAGGAAGACGGCTACCGCTTGTTCGCCGAATCGATTCGCAAAAACTGCCGTCATGGCGGCGCGCTGCGTATCGATCACGTCATGCGCCTGTTTCGCCTCTACTGGATTCCGGATGGTTACGATGCCAGCCAAGGCGCCTACGTGCGCGAACTCTCCGATAATTACCTGAAGCTGCTGGCGCTGGAGAGCGTCCGGAACCGCGTCGTGATCATCGGGGAAGACCTCGGCACCGTCGATCCGGCGATCCGCGATACGCTGGCGCGCTTCGGAATCCTGAGTTACCGGCTCTTCTATTTTGAAAAGTACGACGGGACCTTCCGCTCGAGCGATGAATACCCGCAACAGGCCCTGGTTTCATCCACGACTCATGATCTGCCGACCCTCGCCGGATACTGGATCCACGCCGACATCGAAGCCCGGCGCAAGGCCGGCGCCATCGATGAAGAGGGCTATCGGAAGCAATCGGAAGCGCGCGGGCAGGATAAACAGAAAATGCTGGATGCTCTGTTTCGCGCGGGGCTGCTGGCGGAGCACCTTCCGCACGCAGCTGGTGATTATCCCCAGCTTAGCGATGAGCTGCATCACGCGATCGCCGGCTTTCTGGCCCTGACGCCTTCGCAGCTGCTGGCGATCAACCAGGAAGATATCACCCGCGAGGTGGAGCAACAGAACTTGCCGGGAACCACGTGGCAATATCCGAATTGGCGGCGGAAGATGCGGTTCCGCATCGAGGAATTGCACTCAGACCCACAAGCGGTGGCGTTAACGGAAACGTTCCGGCAGTGGATCGTCAAATCCGGCCGCGCCAACATTCAATAAAAGGCTGATTCAAGGACGATACACGCGCGGATCCACCGGCAGCGCGCGATACGGCGCAGTGTCGGGAATGTTGGTGAAGCAGCCGCTCAGATCAGCGGATGATGCATCCTGCAGAGTCAGCGGCGGGACCCCGAGCAGCCGGAATATGGTCTTGCGCAATGCCGGGAAGCTGGCGTTGGCGTGAGAAACCGAATTCTTGCGCGCCCACGGCCCGGCACATAGCAGAATCGTGCGGTTCGCGTCGATGTGATCCACACCGCCCCCGGAGGAAGCCTCAGTGACAAACACGGCCATCCGGCTCCACCACCTAGTTTCGGACAGATACTCCAGAATTCGTCCCAGTGCGAAATCGTTATCGGCCAGATAAGATTCCGCGTACGGAAACCCGGAAGCGGGGTCGGACGGGGCCATGCGGTCATTCGGGAGGTGAATCATCACGAGGCCAGGCAGCTCTTCGCCGGGTCGGGCGAATTTCGCGTCGAGTTCTTCAATTATGCGGCGGGCGCGTTCGGTATCCGCGGTTTTCGGATCGAAGCCGTCACCGAAGCGGTAAATCGTCACACCGTGGCGCACCAGGTACCCCCAGGCCGCCAGCCAATGAACACCCTCCTGGTCCGCATCCGCATCGGCGTAGAAATTGTCGCTGAACGTCCATCGCGCCGCGATCGCGTGATGGTTCGGCGTGACATTGAGGTGGTGAAGGCTCAACCGTTCATGCCGCCCGTCGACATACCCATCGCGCCCGAAACGCGCCAGAGAGGGCGCCCCCATCGCGGTGCCGTTGCCGGCGTGGGAAACGTCTCCGAGGATCTCATCATAGGTCAGCCCGCTTTTCAGGATCAGCACCACGTGGCGGATCGCGCCGGGCAGCGGGGGCGGCATACCCGGCCGGGCCGTGAAACCGCCCGCGGCCAGGACCAAGCGGGTTGACTCGGTGAGCGTGTTGAGATCCGGCAGCGAAAACATAGAGACCGATCCCCGCGGGCCGGGACTTCCCCGAGTACTCGGCCCGACTCCCGCGCCCTTTCGATTCGCCACATACGCAACCCCGCGGCTCAACACAACCTGCGTCGGAAACCACCCTACCGGAACATGTCCCAGGGTCCTGCCGGTGTGAATGTCAATGATGCCCACCGCGTTGATTCCTGCCTCCGCCACCAGCAGCCAGCCGCGGGTTACCTCAAAGGCCATTCCCATCGGGAGCACCCCGCGCCACGCTTCGAGCCCCGGTACGCGAATCGCGATCTGCTCCTCGATCTGCCTGGTACGCGAATTGATTACTGCAATGGAATCATGAGCGGCGTCGGAAACAAACACGCGGTCAGGGGTCGCGACAAGGGCCGCTATAGCCGCGTCCGCCAACTCCTTCGCTCGAATCTCGGCTTCGACGTGCACGGCGCGCGGTTCCGCCACATCCACTACACAAACTCCGTCCCCGGGAGGACCGGCCTCTCGGACCAAATTGCGCGCCACCGCCACATAGAGCCTACTCCGATCCGGGCTCAGAGCCATTGCGCCAGGCGGACCAGGCAACTCCAGAGAAGCCAGTTTCTGCCGCGAACGCACGTCGAGGGCGATCAACCGAGAACGGGGCGGATCGGCAACGTATAAGATGCTGCGGAGGGCATCGAAGGCGAGATCGCCCGTAAAGCCTTTGGGATCGATTTCCAGCGCGCGCCGCCGCTCCCCGATCTCCAAATCAATGACCGCCACGCGTCCGGTGTTCCCCTCGGAAACAAATACAGAATGCTCTCCCGAAAACGCCAGGCCACGCGCCACGCTGCGCCAGCGATCATCCGAATCGCCGGCCGCGGCCGGCAATTGAGTGGTTTCCCAGGTTTTCCGGCGCTCCATGACGGTGAGCGAGGGCCGGCCCGAACCCTGATTCACCGTAACCAGTACTTTGCCTGATGCGCTGATTGCGAGCGCGATCGGGTCCGCGCCGGTTACATGTTGTTCTCCCGTCGGCGCAATCACGCGCCCGCCGGGTAAAATCGACACTGCCGAACCGACGCGCGCTGCCCGAATCCCCGCAGGAGGCGTGTACCACTGCGCGGGCGCAACCGCGGCGAACACGACTGTAGCGCCGACAAAGCGCCATGGGCCCGGCACTTTCTCATGATATATTCAGACGCGTCCCGAGCCTGTATTCGCGCAATCCGCGCAGGTTCGCCAGCGTGCAGATTCTGTCCGGTTCAGCCTCTAAGTTTCTCGGTTTGCGTAAAGATTTCCGCCTGGATGCGGCGTTCGTCTCCCCAGTTTCCCGGATTCCATCACCGAACTAAGCCTGCTACACTCGTGTTCTCAAGGTAAGATTTGGGAGTTCAAGCCTCACAGGCGTGCACTGAGCCGGGTGAGGAGGTTGAACTTACGTTGTCGGTTCATGCAACCGCAGTTCGGGTGACGCTATTCGGATAAATTGGCACAACAACTGCTGACTATTCACTCCAAAAACGAGATGCAACAACCAAATCTAGTGGAGGAGAAATAAATGGCTACCAGTTTTACAGCGTTGGCACCTCAGCGGGCGTTAGAAGATCCGTTAGCCCACCTGCCCTGTTCTAGTATTGTAGAGTACCGGCGGGGGCAATCGATCTATAACCAGACCCAGCCGTCCACTGCGATCTACCTCGTTATCGGCGGCAAAGTAAAGGTTTCGCGGCTGGCGGATGACGGCCGGCAGGTAGTGGTTGATATTTACCAGCCGGACGAATTTTTCGGCGAATCCGCCTTCGTGGGCGCCGCGCCGCGCGCGGAACAAGCCACGGCCCTGGAAAACACGAAACTGATGGCCTGGAGCACTGCCGAGATCGAAGATGTCGTCATGAAGCGACCGCGTCTGGCTGTCGCCCTCGTCCAAATCTTCGTGCAGCGCACCATGGAGTTTGCCGACCGCATCGAGAGCTTCTCTGCCGATAACATCGCCCAGAGGCTGGCCCGTTCCCTGATTCGATTCTCCGATCGGCTGGGGACCCGGCATGAGGATGGATCGGTGCGCATGGGGCCCTTCACGCACGAGTTGCTCTCGCAATATGTGGGAACATCGCGCGAGATCGTGACCCATTATATGAACCACTTCCGCAAACAGGGCTACCTCCAATACTCGCGCAAGGAGATTATCTTGTACCGGCCCGCCTTGCAGGAATGGCTGCGGCAGAATCCGTAAACCGTAGTTCAGAACTAAGCACCGCGCTACGGGCCCTCAGAAATTGGTACGGGCACTGAGCATCGTGCCTTCCGAATTGCCGACAGACACCTCGAACGCGGCGACTTGGGACGCGTCGCCTAAAACGGGGAACACGGCCCGTATCAGGAATATTCCTCCGAGATCGGACGTCCGGTAGTACTGTTGGAAAGCGGGCGCCGAATCGGTGCGGATCGGCCCGGGCGCGATCGGGTTTCCGGCACGGTCAAAGAAAGTGAAGGCCACCGGCCCAGCCGTGCGTGTATTGTCGAACCCGGTCAAGCGCACTTCCAGACTTCCGGCGGACCGGGCGGCCTCGAGGGTAGTGAGCGCGACGGGCGCCCGCCCGATCGCGATGATTGCTTGCGCCGATGCGCTTCCAATCTGGGCGGTTAGAGTCAAAACCCCCGCGGTGGTGCCGGTCTGAAACGCGGCCGCCTGGCCGTCAAAACGGCCCTCGGTAGCGCCTGCATCGAACGTGAAAGCGACGGCCCGGGTTCCCGACGAGAACACGATGGTTGGGTCGGCAGCGCCGGCCGATTCGGGAGTGAAGTCCAGTCTGACGGTGCCGGTTCCGCCGCGCGGCGCGGGCGCGTCGAAGTACACCGCGACAAGGCCCGTTTGTCCGCTGAGCCGGGACCGAAGCGATACCGCGACGTGCGGCGCCGGCAACGGCGGCCCGGTTTTCACGCCGGCGGTGAGAATCACTGCGATACCCTCCGAGTCCAGAGCAGCGCTGTAAGTGCCGGGGTCTGGCGCGCTGAACGTGACCGTGAAATCCACCGCCGCCTGGGCTGCCAGCGTTATGGGCAGTGGGAGTGGATTTTTCGGTCCGAAGCCGGTTCCGCGTACCTCCAGATAATTCAGAACCGCGGAAGCCGGCGCCGTGTTATGTAAACGAAACTGCACCTGAGCAGTGTCGCCGGCAAATACGGTCCCGAGATCGTAGCGGGGCGACGCCGGCACTTCAACAGTGCCGTTGACGACGAACAGCCGGAAATCCGCGCGCGCCGCCGGTAGCAATCCCGCGCTCAGCAGCGCGAAACGAACCCAGGAGCGGCTCATGGTTTCTCCACCGTGACGGTGGGCGGACCGATGCTCACCGTGGGCGTAGCGATTGCCGCTGCTGCACTCGGCCCGGCGGCAGCTCGGCCGCGCGTGGACAGCACTCCTGCCGCCGCTCCGCCCGCCGCGGCCGCGGCGATTACAATCCACCACGTCCGGCGCCGCGAGATTTTCGGCGCGGCCTGTCTGCGGGTTTCCGCTGCTGTGATCACCGCGCCTTCGCCGGCATTGATGGTTTGGAATGAAACGATGCCCGCCCGCGCCTGCTCCCTGGAAGCGACGATGCGAACCTGGAGGCGGCCGGCGACGCGGTTCCACCGCAAGCCGCGCGCGCTGGCGCGGCCGCGATCATCGGTCGTCACCACTTGGGTACGGAGGCCGTTGGCAAACAAGCCGCTCGGCCCTTCCTCCGGCAAATGAAAGCTCACCGCCGCCGCCGATACCGGACGGCCGGTCTCGTCCGTCACTTCGATCGTCAGCGGGCGCGCGCTGCGTGAGCCGGGCGCGTGCGCTGCGCCTTCCCCTTCGATTACCTGGATTTGAAGAATTGCGACCTGAGCAGTCGCCGTCGTCGAGAGCGCTACAGCCAGCGCCGCCGCGGCAACATTTCGTAACACGTGCGAGAGAGCGTCATGCGGACTTCCTCACCAGCAGAACGGTGATGTTGTCCGGGCCGCCAGCCTCCTTGGCTGCTTCTATTAAGTTCCGGCAACTGTCCTGGAGCGAGGTGCCGTTGCGCCCCCGGCGCAGAATGCGCTCCAGTTGGGCGCCTTCCACAACTCCATGCAGTCCGTCGCTGCACATCAACACCAGGCTGCCTTGTTTGAGTGGCACCGAGTAATAATTCACCGAGAGCGGCGCGCTGGCGCCGATGGCCATGGTGAGCACGTGCCGCATCGGGTGCGTGCGCAGGCTCTCTTCGTCGAGCCCCAACGGCCGCCCGACTTCGTTGACCCAGGTCTGGTCGTCGGTGATGGTGCGGAAGCCATCGTCATCCAGGACGTAAGCGCGGCTATCGCCGACGCTGGCGATGTCCAGCCCGTCTTCGAGTGCGAGCGCCGCCACCAGCGTGGTGCCCATCCCCTCCAATTTGGGGTCGTTGTGCGCGGCTTCGAGAACGCGGCGGTTGGCTTCTTCCACGGCGTGCAGCAGCACCTGCGAATCGCGGCGCGCGGCGCCCTGCACAATCTCCGCCACCGTATCCACAGCCAGCCGCGACGCCTGTTCGCCGGCGCGCGCGCCGCCCATCCCGTCCGCTACGACATACAGCCCGGTTTCCGGTTGGATGAGGCAACAGTCTTCATTATTCGACCGGACACAGCCCTTGTCGGTCGACGCGAATGCTTCCAGCACTCCCGGGGCTTCCTTTCCAAACGCTTCCGTTACGCTCAAGTTAACACGGTGACGCCAGGGTAAAATAGTAACACTCCCAGCATGTTATGGAAACGGCTCCGGCTGACGCTGGAGATGATTAAATTCGAGCACTCCGTGTTTGCGCTGCCCTTCGCGTTAACCGGCGCGCTGCTGGCATTTCGCGAAACCGGCTATCATCACGCGGGCAGCAAGCTAATTTGGATCATTGTAGCGATGGTGGGAGCCCGATCGGCGGCCATGGCTTTCAACCGTCTGGTAGACGCCGAAATCGACGGACGCAACCCACGAACCAAAATGCGTCACCTGCCCAGCGGGTTAATCAGCCGCGGCTTTACCTGGGGATTCGTGGCTGTATCGGCGGCCGTGTTCTTCTTCGCCTCCGGGAGGTTGAATCACCTTTGTCTGCGGCTGGCGCCGGTTGCCCTGGCGATCGTGTTTTTGTATTCCTTCACTAAGCGCTTCACTTCCTTTTCGCATCTGGTGCTCGGGTTTTCTCTAGGCATTGCGCCGGCAGCGGCGTGGATCGCGGTTGCGGGCTCGCTCGATCCGCGAATTTTGTGGCTCACCGCCGCCGTTACGTTCTGGACTGCCGGGTTCGACGTCATCTACTCCTGCCAGGACTATGAATTCGACACCGTGGAATCGCTGTGGAGCATCCCGCGCCGCATTGGCATTCGCGGCGCTTTGCTGGTGGCGCGCGCGCTGCATGTGCTGATGGTGGCGAGTCTGCTGCTGCTGGTCTCGGCGCTGCACCTCGGGGTGCTGGCACTGGCGGGCGTCGCGGCGATTGTGGCGTTGCTGATCTACGAACACAGCCTGGTCAAAGCGCACGATCTTTCGCGCGTCAATGCGGCATTCTTCACCATGAACGGTTACGTGAGCGTGCTATTCTTTCTATTCTGGGCTGCTGATATATTCTTCCTGCGTCCTGGTGCGTAAACATGCAAGTTCACATTGAAGATCCGAGCCTGGTCCCGATTCGCCGGAAAGTCGAAGCCGGCGAGCGATTATCGTTCGATGACGGTGTCGCCCTCTATCGCACAGCCGACATCCTGGCGCTCGGTTATCTGGCCAATATCGTGCGCGAACGCCTCCACGGCAACACGACCTATTTCAATGTCAACCGTCACATCAACCCCACCGACGTCTGCGTGGCGAGCTGCCGGTTGTGTGCGTTTGGAAAGCACGCCAAGGATCCCAAAGCGTACACGATGTCGCTGGAAGAGGTGTGGCACCGCGCCGGCGAGGGGTGGAGCGAAGCGGTTACGGAGTTTCACATCGTCGGCGGCCTGCATCCACAGCTGACGCTGGATTGGTATTGCCAGATGCTGCGCGGCCTGAAGCAGCGGTTTCCGCAGGTGCATCTGAAAGCGTTCACGATGGTGGAGATCGCGTACCTGGCGCGCCGCGACAAGATTTCGATCCGGGAAACACTCGAACGCCTGCGCGACGCCGGCATGGATTCGCTTCCGGGCGGCGGCGCCGAGATCTTCAATGAGCCGGTACGCCGCATCATCTGCGACCACAAAATCGACGGCAACGAATGGATCGAGACTGCCCGCACTGCCCACCAGCTCGGCCTGCGCTCGAACTGCACGATGCTATATGGGCATATTGAGAACGAGCGGGACCGTGCCGACCACCTGATCCGGTTGCGCGAACTGCAGGACGAGACGCACGGCTTCGTTACGTTCATCCCGCTGGCGTTCCATCCCGACAACACGCCGCTGCACCACATTCCGAAAACGACGGGCTTCGACGACATTAAAGCGATTGCGGTGGCGCGCCTGATGCTGGACAACATTCCACACATCAAAGCCTACTGGGTAATGATGACGCCCAGGGTGGCGCAGATCGCGCTGCGCTTCGGCGCGGATGATATCGATGGCACGATCGTGGAAGAGCATATCTACCACGATGCCGGCGCGACGACGAAGCAAGGAATGCGGCGGAACGAGTTACTGCAACTGATCCGCAAAGCGGGCCGCGAGCCGGTGGAGCGCGACACCCTGTACCGGCCCGTGCAGCGGACCGAAGCTACGTTTACGGTGCTGGTATAGCTGGTCCGGGCATCGCCCGGTGATTCCCGGTCGTGATACTGTCGAGCACGAACCATGAAATTTGCACTGTTTGCATTCGCGACGCTGGCTGCCGCCCAGTCCGGCAGCTTCATCCCCGTCACCGACTCGATGCTGCAGAAGCCGGATCCGGCCGACTGGCTGATGTGGCGCCGTACGCTCGACAGCTGGGGCTATAGCCCGCTCAACCAGATCAATCGCGCCAACGTCGCGCAATTGAAAATGATCTGGACGCGCGGCATCGGACCCGGCGTGCAGGAAGCCACGCCGCTGGTTCACCGGGGAATTATGTACCTGCCGAATCCGAGCGACCTGGTGCAGGCCATCAACGGCGCGACCGGCGATCTCATCTGGGAGTACAAGCGCAACCTGCCGGATGACGTCACCAAGCATCTGCTCGTCCCCAGCATCAATCGCAACCTCGCGATCTACGGCGACCTAATCATCGACACCAGCGTCGACGATTTCGTGTATGCGCTGGACGCGAAGACCGGCAAGCTGGCTTGGGAAAACCGTATCGTGGACTACCGGGAGGATTCCGCGCAGGAAACCTCGGGGCCGATCATCGCGGACGGCAAGATCATCTCCGGGCGCGGCTGCGAGTTTAAAGCCACGCCCAACGGATGCATCATTACCGCGCACGACGCGAAGACCGGCAAGGAGCTGTGGCGCACCCGCACCATTCCCCGCCCCGGTGAGCCCGGCGACGAAACCTGGGGCAATGTCCCCGATAAAAACCGGCGGCACGTCGGTACCTGGATGGTACCGAGCTTCGATCCCGAGCTGAAGCTCATCTACATCGGCACCTCGGTCACTTCGCCCGCCCCCAAGTTCTGGCTGGCCGGCAATGACAAGACGTACCTCTATCACAACTCGACACTCGCGCTGAGCCTCGATACCGGCAAAATCGTCTGGTATTACCAGCATGTGGTCGATCACTGGGATTTCGATCATCCCTTCGAACGCCTGCTGATCGATACGCCCGTGAATCCCGACCCGTCGCAGGTGACATGGATCAATCCGCGGTTGAAACCGGGCGAACGGCGCAAAGTGGTCACTGGGATTCCGGGCAAAACCGGGATCGTCTACACGCTCGACCGGCAAACGGGCGAGTTTCTCTGGGCGCGTCCCACGGTGCGCCAGAATGTCGTCGCGAATATTGACGGCGCGACCGGCAAGGTGACGGTGAATCCCGAAACCGTGTTCCACAAAGTAGGCGATACCGTTTTCGTATGCCCGACGGCGCAAGGCGGCAAAGATTTTCCGGCCGGCGCCTATAGCCCGGTGACGCACAACATGTTCTACCCGCTGCAGAACACGTGCGGCAATCTCACCGCGCTTCCGGAACAGCCCTGGACGGTTTCGCCCTACGACATCCGTTGGAAGACGCAGATCGCGCCGGGCACCGACAAAGTGGGCACGCTGCAGGCGGTCAACGTCGAGACCGGACGCATCGCGTGGAAGCACGAGCGGCGCGCCGGCATGATGTCGCTGGTGGCCACCGGCGGCGGCCTCATTTTCGGAGGCGATAGCAGCGGCCACTTCATGGCGTTCGACCAGGACAGCGGCAAAGTACTGTGGGAGGTGAACCTCGGTTCGCCGGTGACCGGCTATCCGATAACCTATTCGGCCGGCGGCAAACAATATGTGGCGGTGAGCACCGGCAATTCGCTGGTCAGCTCCGGTTTGAACACGCTGCTGCCGGAGCTGCACCCGAGCAACGCCAGCAACCTGTTCGTGTTCGCGCTGCCGTGATATAACAGCGGCTATGCGCAAAGCATTGGTGTTGGCGCTCGCGCTGGCTTCACTCGGCGCCGCGGCCGCCACGCCGCCGAAGGTACGGGCGATCACGGCATTCATCCGCATCGACGCGAAGAACTATCAGGCACAGGTCGGCGAGGCGGCGAAGTTTCTCAACGCCGCGCGCGATGAATACCGCGCATCGGGCTTCGAAGTCGAAACCATTCGCATTGCGGCCCAGCCGGTAGCCGATTCCATCAAGGGCATGGCGCGCGCCGATGCCATCGCGTTTTTGCGCCAGTATGGTGACCTGGTCCAAAAGCTCGGCGCCACGCCGAATATGGGCGCTCTGCTGCTCGACGAAAATGAATCACAGGATCCGGTCAATGTCGCCATCGAAGTTCTCGCTTCCACGAAGATTAATGGCAGTCTGATCATTGCGTCCGAAAACGGCATCCATTGGAAGGCGATTCGCGAGGCGGCTCACGTCATCAAAACGGTGGCCGCCAAAAGTCCCAATGGCGGCGGCAATTTCAACTTCGCGGCGATCGCGATGGTAAAACCGTACGGACCGTTTTATCCTGGCTCCTATCACACGGGCGCGGGCAAAACTTTCGCGGTCGGACTGGAGAGCGCGAACGTGGTCGCAGATGTGTTCGCCCACAATCGCGAAGCCGGGCCGGCTGAAGCGAGCCTCACCGACGCCTTGACCAAATATCTGAAGCCGGCTGAAGAAACGGCGCGCCGCATCGCCGCGAAAAGCGGTTGGACCTACGGGGGAATCGATCCCACGCCTGCTCCGCTCGGCGATGTATCGATCGGCCGGGCCATCGAATCATTCACCGGCGCGCCGTTCGGCTCGGCCGGCACCATGACCGCGGCCGGAATTATCACCCGCGCGGTCCAGGCGGTGCCGGTCCAACGAGTCGGCTACTCCGGGCTGATGGTTCCGGTTCTGGAGGACAATGTCCTGGCCCGCCGCTGGGCTGAAGGCGCATTTCACCTGGATTCGCTGCTCGCGTATTCCTCGGTATGCGCCGGCGGCCTGGATACCGTGCCGCTGCCCGGCGACGTCACCGAGGACCAAATCGCCCGCATCCTGGGTGATCTGGCCTCGCTCGCTTATAAGTGGCACAAACCGCTGGCCGCGCGCCTGGTCCCGGCGCCCGGCAAGAAGGCGGGCGATCGCACGGCGTTCGAGGATTCAAGGATGGCGAATACAATCGTGCAATCAATTAGATAGGCGAACTCCGAAATCTCCCTTATCCTGATCGGATTTCTGTAGTATGATGGCTTCGTGCCGTTCCTCGTGGGGTTTTTCATCGCCCTGGCCGTGGGCTTGACCGGCGTCGGCGCCGGTTCTATTACCGCGCCCATTTTGATCCTGTTCTTTGCGATTTCACCCGCCGTGAGCGTCGGCACAGCCTTAATTTTCGGCGCCATCATCAAGCTGGTGGTAGCCCCTATGTACCTGCTGCGCAAACAGGTCGACCGGCGGGTGATGACGCTGCTCTGCGCCGGCGGCATTCCGGGTGTGTTCCTGGGCGTGTACCTGATCGGCGCGTTGAATGCGCTGCATTATGAACGCATTCTGTTTGTTCTACTGGGCACGACCATCGCCGCCACTGCCCTTTACAGCTTCTACCGCACGTTGCAGAAGGGCAAAGTGTCCGGTGGAGTGGACCGGCACGGCTGGCTGCCGCTGATTGCGGCGGGAATCGGAACCGAAGTCGGGTTTTCCTCGGCCGGCGCGGGAGCGCTCGGTTCGCTCGCGCTGCTCAATCTGACTTCGCTTGCGCCCGGTGAAGTGGTGGGTACCGATATGCTGTTTGGCCTGGTGGTATCGCTGATCGGCGGGGGCTTCAACCTGACCGCGGGGCATTACGATTCGGCCCTGCTGTGGAAACTGACGGCGGGCGGTATCGTCGGCGTACTGATGGGCGCGAACCTGGCGGCGGTGCTTCCCGCGCGGGCCTTGCGCGCCGGGTTGGCCGTGTGGCTGTGCCTGGTCGGAGCGCAACTGGCCTGGAAAGGGCTGTTTTAACCGAGAACGCGTTTCAGCGTTCGGCTCAACACCGGTAGCGACCACGGCTTGGGAATGATGGCGTCGAAGCCGTACCGGCGGAACTCCGACATCACGGGCGCGTCCGAGTAGCCGCTCGAGACAATCAGCTTGACAGACCGATCGAGCTCGCGGATTTTGGCGGCCGTGGCCACACCGCCCATTCCGCCGGGAATCGTCAAATCGAGCAGCACCGCCTGGAACGGCCGGCGGGCCTGCCGGGCCTGCTCAAAAAGTGTGACCGCTTCCGCTCCGTGACATGCGGATTCGGATTCATATCCCAGATGCCCGAGCATCTGACCCAGCAGAACGCGCAAGGTATCGTTGTCATCCATTACCAGAATTCGGCCCGAGCCGGTCAAAATACCTTCGTCGCGCCCCAAGTCCTCCGGGGTGGCGGCCGGGGAGGCCGGCAGGTCAACCGAGAACCTGGTTTTGACGCCCGGCCTCGATTCGACTCCGATCTGACCGTTGTGCCGGGAAATGATCGCGTAAGCGGTTGCCAGGCCCAGGCCGCTGCCCGACGATTTCGTGGTGAAGTACGGGTCAAAGATCTTCGGCAGGTTTTCCGGCGCGATGCCGGGGCCATCGTCTTCGATCGTAATCCGAATGTGGGGCCCGGTGCGGCCGGCGCCGATATCGGCTGTCGCGCGGTTCCGGGCACGGACTTCGATCGCGCCGCCGTCGGAGACGGCCTCGCGGGCGTTCAGCAAGATGTTGTGGAGTGCCTGGCGAATCTGTTCGGGATCAACCTCGGCCGGCCACAGATCTTCGGCTACATCCAGCGTCCACGCGGTGGGCGAACCGGCGCGCACCAGTTCAACGGCGCTCTTGAGAATCTCGCCGACGGAAACGATCTGCCGCACCGGCGCCCCGCCCTTGGCGAAAGTCAGCAGCTGGTTGGAGAGGGAGGCAGCGCGCTGGCAGGCATCATTTGCCTGGTCGAGGATGCCGAGCGCGGCATGGGCCGCGGGCAGATGCACTTTGGCGAGCGCCAGGCTGCCCTGAATCACGGTCAGGAAATTGTTGAAGTCGTGCGCGATGCCGCCCGCCAGCACGCCCAGCGATTCGAGCTGCCGGGCGCGCAGCAGCTCATCTTCCACCTGCCGCCGATGGCCGATCTCGGACCGCAGGCGCTCGTTGGTCTGCTCCAGCTCGCGGGTGCGCTCGGCCACGCGGGCGGCCAGTTCATCATGGGCCTTGCGAAGCGCTTTTTGCGCTTCGGTCAGCTCTCGCTCGGTGCGCACCCGGCGCGTGACGTCAAGCGCGTGTCCCAGCACGAGCGGCGGCTGGCCCGGCCGGTCATAGCGGGTGTTGCGATAGAACCAGACGCGCTCGGTCCCGTCCCGCGCCACCAGGCGCATAAGCCCGCTGACAATCTGATGATTTTGGATACGGCGCAGATAATCGTCGAACAAATGACGCACCGAAGGCGCCAGAAAGTCCCGGAGGTTTCTCCCTATCCCTTCTTGGACGGCATAGCCAAGCGAGTGTCCGACAGCCGGGTTGACCGACAGCAGCACGCCGTTCATGTCATGCACACATAAAAGCCCAAGGCTGTTTTCCACCTGGAGGCGGTGGAGGTCGAGAGGCTGCTCGGCGGGAGGCATGCAGGCGGTTTCCAGGCTATGTGTATGAGACGTGTGCGGGAGACCTATGGAACTTTAATTACCATATCCGCGAAGCCAAAGATATTAGGGGAATTACCCGCCCGGGAAAGCGCGGGTTGAGAACGTTCGTCGAAGCACATCCGGGCGTTTCTGCTCGGAAAACACCGGAAGCTGACCCATCTATTTCGTCGTGAAGTAATTCGGCTGCGCCGCCGGGACGGAAGCCTCCTCGGGCGGTACGGCGGCAAGGCTCGCCTGCGCGGCCAGAGCCGCTTTAGCGATGGTCCGCGCAACTCGTTCGGCCCTGCGCACACTGACCAGCTCAAACCCGAGGTAGAGGCCCAGCACGATGGCAAAGAAAGAATAGAGGAAACACAGTAGGAAGAGCATAGGTTCGACCGCTCTTAGAATGCCGGGAAACCCCGCACGCGACAAGCCTGCAATGGTTACGGCGGCGGGAGTGCCGTCGCGAAGCACGACGTTCCCGTCGAAGGTTAGCAGCGAGACGTCTATTCCCGTTTCGCCGCGGCATACGCCTCACGGATGCCCCCGCACCCTATCGGGCCAGGGCGATCGCCAGCAGCAGGCCCCGCTGGGTTCCAAGATAGGAATCTTTGATGTTGAAGTCTTCGTTAAGGGAGTGCGCACCAGAACCGGCGCCGCCGCTGCCGATGGTCACGGCAGGAACGCCGAGATTCATCGGCACGTTGGAATCGGTGGAACCCTCGCGCAGCGCGCCCGGAGCCCCAAAGAGTTTCGTGACCGCAATCGTGATTTGCACGATGGACGAATCCGGCGGCGTCATCCCGGCCGGCCGGTAACCGACGAGCGCGTTGTCGACCGCGACCGGCCCGCGGCCGCTCCAACGGCGGTTTTCTTCCTCCACCGCCCGCTGGACAGCGGCTTTGTATTTGCCGTGGAGGGTTTCTAGCGAATCCTTATCGGAAGAGCGCAGGTCCACCTCCATCCAGCATTCGAAGGGAATGGCGTTGACCGAAGTGCCTCCGCCGACGCGGCCGACATTGAACGTCGTCTTGGGATTCGCGGGCACTTCAAAAGCGTCGATCTTCGCAATCGCCCGGCCCATGGCTTGAATCGGGTTG
>Ga0070734_10003490_pt1 | contig 16367 bp, 13 predicted proteins | sample Coa_R1_8_FD_66444 | JGI IMG/M metagenome (GOLD analysis project Ga0070734, IMG submission 66444) | Surface soil microbial communities from Centralia Pennsylvania, which are recovering from an underground coalmine fire - Coalmine... | ecosystem: Environmental > Terrestrial > Soil > Unclassified ...
GGATGCGCTGTCGAACTGGAAGGCGTTTGCCGCGGCCGACGCCTGTCGCAAGGCGATCTTTTCGCTGGAGCTCGCGCAGAACGGAATGACCGGCCCGGGCAGCGTGTTCGAAGGGACTTACGGCTTCTTCAAGGTGATGGGCAAAAAGCCGGTGGGCCCGGTCCAACTCGGCGAGCCCTACGGCATCCGCCGCGCCTTCACGAAGCGCTTTCCGCTCGGCCAGTTCTCGCAGACGGTCGCGCAGGCCGCCGTCGAAGCGCGGATTTTTGCCAAGAGCGCCGACGAGATCGAGGCTGTCAACATCAACGTCTCACATTCCGCGATCAAGATCATGGCTGATAGCCCGGATAAATGGCATCCGCAGACTCATGAGACCGCCGATCACAGCATCCCCTATGCCGCAGCCGCGGTGCTGATGTATGGCAACATCGCCGGCGAATACTACGAGGATCCTTATCTGCATGACCCGCGCCTGCTCGATCTCGTCGGCCGGGTGAAAGTCGTGCCCTCCGAGGAAGCCGACCGGATGGAGCAGGAGTTCAATCTCTGCGAGCTCGAGGTCGTGCTGAGGTCAGGCCCGCGCAAGACCTTTCGCGTCGAATATCATCGCGGGCATTTCAAGAATCCGATGACGGACGCCGAAATGGAAGAGAAATTCCGCTCTATGGCGGAAAAGCAGCTTGGCGCCGATCGCGTCGACAATCTGCTGCGGGTCCTCTGGAATATTGAGACCGCGCCACAGGTCAACCAGCTCATCGCGGCGACGCTGCCGTGATCGCCACGCGCATCACGCCGCGTGCATCCGCCCTTCGCGGCCAGCGCCGCCCATGCGGCCTGCGAGCAGCACGGCCGCGCGCATCGCGCCCGGATTGGCCACGCCCTTGCCTGCGATGTCGTAGGCCGAGCCGTGCGCAGCGGTGAGCACCGGGAATGGGAAGCCGCCGAGCAAGGTCACGCCCTCCTCAAACCCGATCAGCTTCATCGCGATCTGACCCTGGTCGTGATACATGGTCAGCACCGCATCGAACTCGCCCTTGCGCGCGCGCACGAACACGGTGTCGGAGGGGACCGGCCCCTGGCAGACAATGCCCTCGCGCTGGCCCGCGGCGATCGCGGGCGTGATTACATCGATCTCCTCGCGGCCGAAATTACCGTTATCGCCGGCGTGCGGATTGAGGCCGGCCACCGCGATCCGCGGCGGATTGAAGCCGCTGGCGCGCATGGTGCGGTCAGTCAGCCGCAATGCCTTTAGCACATTGTCGGTCGTGATCAGCCGCGCGACGCCCGAGATCGGTACATGCGAGGTGACGCGCGCGTTCCACAGCTTTGGCAGGATGTTGAACTCGCTGCCCGCGCCCTGGATGCCCAGCATCTCCGTGAGGAATACGCCCTCGTCTTCATATGAGGGGTGCGCAAGGCGGTTTGCGGCTTTGTTGAAGGGGCTGAAGGTGACGGCATCGACCTCGCCCTTTTTGGCCAGCTCGATCGCACATCTGAAATTGTCGAGCGCGCTGCGCCCGGCCTCGACGGAGATCGCGCCGACCGGAATCTTCGCGACATCGGCATTGCCGAGATCGATGAACACGGGACGCATCGGCTTTTCAGGCAGCTTGTCACCGGAGCGGACAAAGTCGAGCGCGAGGATGACATCAGCGACTTGTGCGCCCCGTTCGATGACGCGGCGATCGCCGACGGCAATCAGGTCGCACGCCGACATCACGGCCGGATCGACCAGCATGCGCGCGGTCAGCTCCGGGGCGATGCCGGCGGGGCAGCCGATCGCAAGCGCAACACGGGGACGGGTTCTTTCGATGACTGTCATCTGCCTTCTCTCAAGCTGGCCAATCACTCCGCAACCGCGCAGCGATGACGGAGTCCGGTCTCGGACGCGCTGGGCGCGGCGGTCAGAATAGCCGCTCCTGACCTAATTTGCTTGAAGCCGGCAAGCTCCCAAAGCCGGTCAATCGGGAAGTTGCCGGCGACCATCGCGCGATCCCTGCCGAACCGGATAGGGCGACCGATCTGCTGCCGATCATGGGCCCCCCCTGCGGCGGTCACCCGGAGCGACTGGCGGGAGTTGCGGCGCTCCTCAGGCATCTCGCGGGCAACGCCCGGCCGACCAGAAACATTGTTTCAAGCGCGGCTCTAGCACTCACACTTGACGAGCGCCAATCGTGCCCTAAATTTATGCACCGTGTTCCAACCCACCGGAAGACTTAGGGGATTTCCGATGAAGGACATGGTGGTCCATTTGGAAAGGCTGCGAAAAGACGCTGCCGAGTGCGAACTGATCCGAGACCTGGCTATCGACAAAACCAAGCGCGAGCTATTCGACAAGCTCGCCAGTCACCTGAAGATGCTGGCGCGCGACGTTGAGCGCGCGATGGCTGCTACTCACCCGCCGGATACTTTTTTAGGCCGCAGGACATACGAGCCGTTCACCAAAGAGGAAGACCTCTAGGGGCGGCCCCGTACTCGAAAGGTCCTAATTCGGCCGAACTAATTCCGCTGATGCGCGTTAGGGGATTGACGGGCAGCGATGGACAATTTTCTCAAAAACCCACAGCACTGGCGGGACCGCGCCGAGGAGACCAGGGCGAAGGCCGAGAGCCTGTGGCGTGACGATGCCCAAAAGCTGAAGCTGCTGCGGGTCGCCGCCGAATACGACCAACTGGCGGAACGCGCGGCCCAGTGGCAGACGCTTTCCGACCTGTCGGACCAGCAATAAGGCCGCCTCGATTGGCGGCCTCTTCCGAACGTCGCAATTCTTTTGCCATCGCATGGCAGGAGGCGGCCTCAGCACACTGCGAGGTGCTGAGGCCGCTCGCGGTCCTGTTAAGGGGGTCGAGGCCCAGCCGGACCGCATCGGCATCCTTGCTGGATTGAGGCGAAAACGCATTCGCATATGTGAATCTCGTGGAGAACGCGCGGCTGCTTTGAGGGCCGATCATCAATGGCAATGCTGCACTCGATCATACCGGCGTTCTGGATCGTCTTCATCGTGTATTGGGTGATTTCGGCCCGTTTTGCCAAACGAACTGTCGGCGGGCCAGCGAAGTGGAAACACATCGCCATACGCTTTTGCATTCTGGTTCTGGTCGTCATCGCGCTGGCCAGTGCGACACTGCGCCACGGCGTGCGAGTGGTGCAAGCCTATCAGGCAAGGCACGCGCTCATGGAGGCGATCGGAATCGTGGTGGTCGCGCTCGGCCTCGCCTTCGCCGTGTGGGCCCGCATCCACCTCGGCCGAAACTGGGGCACGCCGATGTCGCAACGCGAGGATCCGGAATTGATCACTGGCGGTCCTTACGCTTATGTCCGGCATCCGATCTATAGCGGAATCATCCTTGCCATGGTCGGCTCGATGATCGGCCACAGTATCGCCTGGGCGCTGCCGCTCGTTCTGTTCGGACCCTACTTCATCTATAGCGCGCGCCGCGAAGAGGCGTTCATGTGCCGGCAATTTCCGCAAAGCTATCCCGCCTATATGAGACGGACGCACATGCTGGTGCCGTACGTGCTGTGAGCGGAAGTCGGATGTGATGGGTGTCTCTTCTCGCCGCGGGAACTCTCCCCAGTAGCGATTTCACGCCCGAAAGGTGATCTCGCAGACAAGCCCTTCCGACTGCCAGTCAAAGCGCGCCCTGCCGCCCAATTGGCTGATCGTTCGTTCGATGAGTCGACTGCCAAAACCCTGACGTTCCGGCGCTGTGACTCTCGGACCGCCCAATTCGGCCCAGCGGAGCGCCAGTTGATCATTCGCGGCGTGGGACCACGTCAAAACGATCTGGCCTTTCGCCTCAGACAGAGCTCCATACTTGGACGCGTTGGTTGCCAACTCATGCAAGACCACGGCAACCGCCTGGGCAGCGCCGGGCTCCAGCACTGTTTCCGGACCTTCCATCCGCACCCTCGCGGCCTGCTCATCGAGATAAGGAGCAAGCTCCTGCTTGGCGATGGCCGAGACTTCGGCGCCTATCCAGCGCGATTCAACGAACAGCGAGTGAACATTCGACATCGCCTGGATGCGTCCACTGATCACCTGCTTGAGGTCCTCGGACGTGTCGGACTGGGACAGATTGACGATCGCCTGAACGTTGGAGAGGATGTTCTTGCTTCGGTGCTCTGCTTCGCGGGCCAGGACGCGAATGTGCTCTTGATCTCGCTTCTGCTCGGTAATGTCTCTTGCAATCTTCGAAGCGCCGACGGTTTTTCCTTCCGAGTTTTTCACGGGCGACACGGTCAACGAAATTGCGACAAGGCTGCCATTCTTGCGTTGCCGGATCGTCTCAAAATGATCGATCCGCTCTCCTCGCCTGATGCGCGTCAGAATCTGGCGTTCTTCGTCGAGCCGATTCTGCGGAATGATCATGGTGATGGGCTCGCCAATGGCCTCTTCCGCCGTGTAGCCGAAGAGGCGCTCCGCACCCTTGTTCCAGCTGCTGATAATGCCGTCCAGGTTCTTGCTTACAATCGCATCATCGCTGGAGTCGACGACGGAAGCGATCCAACGCAGGCGCTCCTCGCTTTCGCGAAGCGCCGTTTCGGCCTGCTTGCGCTCGGTGATATCGAGACCAGTCGGATGCAGGAACATCACCGACCCCGACGGGGCCCGGATAGGATGCATCGCGAAATCCACGATCCGCTCGCGCCCATCACCCAGCCAATACGGAAGCTCCTCGCGAAAAACGCGGCCGGCAGCCGCCTGACCCGTGGCAAAGCGAATCCTTGCCTTGACCTCCTCTGAGCCGCGCCACCACGGCGTTTCCCAAAATGGCAGATCGAGAACTTGCTCTCGCGTGTAGCCACACGATTCGAGCGACAAATTGTTCGCTTCACGCAGGTAACCGTGCAAATCCGTGATGCCGGCGAAAATGCCGGACTGGTTGAAGAGCGCTTCGAACTTTACCGCGGCGGCCGAAAGCTCTTGCATCAACGTTGCCTGTCGAGCGGCGAGCCCTTTGATCTCCGTCACGTCGCGATTGACTTCGAGAACAGTGCCGTCATCCAGCAATTGCATCCGGCTGTCGACGACGACTTCGCGGCCATCCTTGCAAACGTGACGCAGTTCGCCCGACCAATGACGGTCGTTCCTGAGCCTGGACGTCAGCTCTGCCAGTTCGATCGGAAACCTGGTTCGTAGAAGCGCGTGGCTGACGTGGCCCAGCGCTTCCTCCCGACCAAATCCATAAAGTCGTTCCGCTCCGGCGTTCCAGTCCTCGATGCACCCATCGAGCCGCCAAACCAGGATCGGCTCGTAGGATAGCGTGAGCCAATCGATCGCGCGCCTGGCGCGCGCCGAAGAGGCCTTTGACCCCACAGATTGATCGTTCATCTTTCTCTCCGCCCGCGAGCGCCCATCGCGACAAAAGTCGCGTGGATCCGTGCTGCCCAAGTGATTTGAGAGCGGGAGCCGGAGCCTTCCCGTTTACGCCATCCCCGAAGCGGACCAGATAATGCTATCGCCTCAACTCGCCAGCTGTCGAGGTCGCGAAAATGGCAAAGCAGCCATGCGGATCAAGTGCTGCCAGCGACCGGGTAAAAAGCGGACGCGGCGCCGACGATCGTGCCGAAGGCTCGAACGCCGCGCTTGCCGCCCCGCGGCTGTGGGGGGTCAGACCGATAGGGCCATGCCATCGGTCGCGGGATCGGCGCCGCCTTCGAGGCCATCAGGGGTGATCTTGAGGCCATGGACCCAGGCAAACGTATGGCTGAGGGGGGAACGCACGGTCTGATATCCAAGGCCTATGAGCTCACGTTCGGTCGAGCGAGGGATGCGGTTCGAGAGATCGATCACGTTGCTCGTCGCGGAAAACCGCGGCGATGACACCGCCTCGAACATGGTCATTCCGAAATCGAGCACGTTGAGCGTCACCTGGAGCACACCCATCGCAATCTGTGTTGCTCCGGGCGCGCCGATCACCAATACGGGCTTGTCGCCTTCGAAGATGATTGACGGGCAGATCGAAGAGAACCTTGCCTTGCCGGGCGCCAACGATCCGGCGCGGCCGGGTCTCGGGTCGAACACCCCCATGCAACCGTTGTACATGAACCCCAGACCCTTGGTGACCACGCCTGACGGCATACCGAGCGAATGGGTCATGGAAATGCAGTTTCCCTCGGCGTCGCGAATCGAAACCTGCGTTGTTTCCTTGCTCGGCAGGCCCGCGTTGAACCGGGCAACCTCAACCTTTTTGCCACGCTTGATGGCATCGGCGATTTGCGCGCAATGATCCTTCGAGATCAGCCGCTCGGTTGGGACGTCCACGAAGGAGGGATCGCCGATGAAGAGATCCTTGTCGCGCGTCGCCGCCTTCATGGCCTCGGCGACAACGCGAACGTACTCCAAGCTGTTGTGACCGAGCGAACCCAGGTCGAAATTTTCGAGTGTGCCGAGCATCTCGAGCAGCATAATGCCGCCGCCCGGCGCCTGATTGGTCGTGACGCGGAAATTGCGATAGCTGCCGGACAGCGGCGCATTGCGGACAATCCCGAACGTTTCGAGATCGGATCGTCGCACCAGCCCGCCATGCGCGCGCATGTCCGCATCGATCGCCTCCGCAATCTCTCCCCGGTAAAACGCCTCTGCGCCACCCTTGGCGATTACCCTGAGTACCCCGCCGTAATCGCGATTGACCACCCTGTCGCCCACGCGTTTCGGCGATCCGTCGCCTCGGCAATAGAGCTCGCGGGCAGCGGGCGTGAACGCGATGCGTTCGGCGTTTCCGATCCGTCCCATGGTTCCTTCCTCGGTCCAGAACGTATGGACGTGAGGCCGGACGTCCCAGCCGCCTTCGGCGTAGGCGATGGCCGGGCCGAATAATTCCGCCCACGGCAATTGTCCGTGATCGCGATGGGCCTCCGCATAGGCTTTGAGGGACGCCGGCACGCAAATCGACTGATAGCCGATGTCGTTCACATTGCCCTTGAGAACGAAACCATAGCCGTCGCGGGCTTCGCTCTCGATCAACGACTCCCACATGTCGGCACGCACGGCCACCGGCGCAGGGGAATGGAAGTCATAGTAAGTATGGACCTTCTTGGACGGGAGATAAGCAGCCAGGCTGCCGAAGCCGGCGATGCCGCACATCAGCGGATCGACGACGGTCTGCACAAGCGCGGTCGCGATAGCAGCATCGATGGCGTTACCCCCCGCGACCAGGATATCTCTCCCCGCCTCGGTGGCCTCGGGCTGCGGAGTTACGACCATTCCCTTTTTCATCATCTCGTCCTGACCTCCAACGACTTGCCGGTGAACCTGACCTCAACGCGCCAGTGCGCGCTTTCCGCAGTTCGTGATGCATCGCGGCAACCTGCTATACGAACTTCGGAAAGCAAAGGGCATTAGCAAATCTTTGTTCTAGTGCCGCTTTGGACCTGAAGTCCCTGAGGAGCTTTTGCCGCAGGTGAATCAGGGACTTCAGACCGGCGGCACTACACCACGGGCGATCTCCCACCGTCGACGTTGATGGCCGTGCCGGTGATGTAGGAGCCCTGCTCGGAGGCGAGCAAGCAGGCGAGGTTGGCGAACTCTTCCGCCGTGCCGATGCGGCCGAGCGGAATGCCCTTGGCAAGCCCCTTGGCGAACTCATCGAAATCCATGTTCGGCGCCTGCGCGGCGTGACGCTTCACCCACTGATCACTCATGATCTGGCCGACGAGCAGCGCGTTCACCAGGATGTTGTGCTCGCCACCTTCATTGGCCATCACCTTCGTCAGCGCCATGCCGGCGGCGCGCGAGACCGAGGTTGGCGCGGACTTGCCGGCCGGCGCCTTCGCATATGTATTGAGCACGTTGATGATCCGGCCCCATTTGCGCTGTTTCATCCCTCCCCAGACCAGCCGGCTGAAGCGGATCGCGGCGAACAGCTTCAGATCGAGGTCCTCCTGCCAGGCCTCGTCGCTGATGGTCTCGAACGCCATCGTGCGCGAGGTTCCGGCGTTGTTGACGAGGACGTCGATCTTGCCGAAATCGGCGACGATCCGGTCATGGGTCTTGGCGATGTCGGCGGCCTTGGATACGTCGCAGACGTAATCGCGCACCGCGAGGCCGTCCTTGGCGAGAGTCTCGCGCGCGGTTTTCAGATCGGCGGCCCCGCGTGCGAGGATCGCCACTTTTGCACCGGATTCGGCAAACCGGCGCGCCACCGCAATGCCGATGCCCTTGCTGGCGCCGGTCACGACGGCGACGCGGTCTTTCATTGACAGGTTCATTGTTGTTCTCCCTAGGCCTTCGGGGCCGGAGTCCCTAAGTGAGGCGAAGGCCGGGAAGAGCGTATCAAAGCGAAAACACGGTCAACAAGGCCGTGCATATCAGATGCGCCATGACGATAAGTAGCGAGCGCGTGCGCGGCCCGAAGGGGCTAAAGGCGCGGCCAAGCTATTGAACAGGTTGCGGTTCACGTCTCAAGCCGCTGCCGGCATCCGATTGTGTTGCGCAGCTTTGTTGCTGCGCCTGTCCTGCTTCGCTCGACTTTCCGCCCTTGTACGCAAAAGGATTTCCCATTGACGCGTTAAGCCCCGACAAATCGGCTCGATCCAGATAAGTGATCGCCTCAGGACGAGTGGTGACCATCTTTCCGATGGTGGAGTCGGGGACACCTTGTTCTGCCCACAGCCTCGCCAGCTTGATCGTCAAAAGTTTCGACCCTGCGTCTTCGATATCTCGATAGTTGGAAACAGCATGAACACCGATCTTTGAATCTGCTTCAAAATACCGTTTGGCTGCAGCAAAAAAAACATCCGCGCAAACGGAATTGCATTGGTCGACAACATAGACGGTGAGCTTTTTGCGGCGGGTAAAATCTGCGATCCGGAGGCCCTCCTCGAAAATTCCCCCGTCAGAACTCAGATCAAAACCGACGATCGCTTCTTGTCCCCTGAAGTGCGACTTCAGCCGCGAAAAGTCGCCCTCCCTAATGTCACCGCGCAACCGCAAGACCATGCCTGAGCAGGTCTGCACGCGCTGTATTTCCAGAGCGGAACATGTGGGTGGCAGTAAAAGGCTGAGCAGCAGACAGAGGCTGCGTACCCAAAACCAACCAGCCATCATCCCAAGGTGTCGAAGCTGCAAGCTCGAATCCATCGCCGGGTGATCCTGAGCAATGAGTGCGGGAGCAACGCTCGTTCCTTCCGCGGCTTCATCATTTGATCTAGGTCAAGGGAGCGTCTTTGCCCGCTTACTCGATCCGCTCCAGAGTAATGACAAAAATGATTTCTCGGCCAGTAGCGACACTCTTGGTCGGAGCCGACGTGATCGCCATCTTGCCCTCGATCTCGGCCTTGCGTGTTGGAGTGCGGCCAGTCCACCAATGGTTCCAGGACACATCCCAGTGATCGCGATCGAGTCACTTCCATGGGCCGGCGGTGGATCCGCCTTTCAGAACTAACTTTTGTGTCAAAAACTAACTTATTCGTCATTTGCGATTTTGAAGTTCGAGCAGAACATCCTGGTGCGAAGCATCCGCGGTTCGCTACGAGCGCAGGCCAGCACTGCTTCGGTTGGATTTACGATGCTGCACGCGACACAAATCGCTGGGGCGGGATCGCCGTACGTAGTCGTCATCGGGAATGAAAAGGGCGGCTCGGGAAAGACGACTTTGGCCATGCATCTGGCCGTCGCACTCCTCAAGGAGGGCCAGCGGGTCGGGACGATCGACCTGGACAGCAATCAGAGAGGCCTGACGCGATACATCGAAAATCGGCGCATCTGGGCCCACCATCGGCAAATCGAACTGGAAATGCCGCTGCATCACCTCGTTCCGCGTGCCAAGGGCCCAAAGCTCGGCGACAATGAGGCCGAGGAACTGGCCGCCTTCGAAGCGATCATTTCCGGCGTCAGGACGTCTGTCGATTTCCTGGTGATCGATACGCCAGCGACTGATGCATATCCGATGCGCCTTGCACACTTGGTCGCCGATACGCTGCTGACCCCGGTCACCGACAGTTTTCTCGATCTCGGCACGCTGGCTTCAGTCGACCCCGTCACGCACGAGGTAACCGGCACCGGTCACTACGCAGAGATGGTCTGCGAAGCCAGGATGCGTCGGCGCCAATTTGACCAGGGCCAGATCGATTGGATCGTCATCCGAAATCGCTCGGCACGCGACCAACTCGTGGGTCGCAGCATTGCCGAGCTAGGCACAAGATTGGGGCTCAGAGATGTCGAAGGTTGTGCCGAGCGGATCGTGTATCGCCAGTTTTTTCCCTCGGGCTTAACCGCCCTCGATGCACTGGACGAAGCGACCTTTGGCGCCATCCCAGGTCAGTCACACCGATTGGCTCAACAAGAGATGCGCATTCTCATCGGCATGTTGAATCTGCCGATCGGCGAGCGTGGTCGACGCAGGGCTGCGGCCCGAAACGAGTGGTATGCCTCCGCCCAAGCGCCACTCGACGTTGACAATGTACTCATCGACTGGAATTTTCGGCCTATTCGATGACCCCGTCGGCACGGGCGAGTAAAGTCGTAGGCACCGTTAGTCCAATCGCTTCCGCGGTCTTGAGATTGACAACGAGCTCGTACTTGGTCGGCGCTTGCACAGGCAAGTCAGCCGGTTTGGCGCCGCGCAGAATACGGTCGACGTAGCTCGCGCCACGCCGGAAAAGGTCAACCACATCGACACCATAGGACACCAGCGACCCGCTCGCCGCCATGAAACGAAACGCTGCGACAGTCGGCATGCGATAGCGGATGGCGAGTTCGCCGATCAAGACGCGATTGGACACCGTGACGAAGTGCGGCATGAGGAGGAGCCCGGAGTTGGGCGCCGCGAAAGTTTCGAATGCCGCTGCGATCTCCGCCGCATCCTGCACGCCCACGTGGGCCACCGTGATCCCGAGAGAAATCGACGCCGTCTCGGCCGCGCGTAGGAAGGCGACGTTGGCAGCGGTCTGCGTATGCAACAGCACTACGGCATGCGTCACGGTGGGTGCGACTTCTTTGAGTATCTCCAGCCATTTTCCGCCAATTTCAGCTTCGAAATTGCTGAACCCGGTGATGTTGCCGCCCGGATGTGCCAAATTGTCGATGAAGCCGCTGCCGACCGGATCGGCAATCTGCGCGAACACGGCCGGGATGGTGCGGTTGACCTGCTGGAGCGCGGCAACGCCGGGATTGCTGTGCACAAATATCACGTCGGGCGCGAGTGCTACCAGGTCCGCCGCTGCAGGACGCATGTGCTCGACGTCGCCACTGACGACATATCGGAAGTCGATCTTTAGATTGTGGCCTTCGCTCCAGCCGAGCTCCTGTAGTTGCTGCCGGAACGCAGCGATGCGTGCCTTCCCTTCCGCATCGCTCTCGGTGAATGCCACCAACGCGCCGATACGGCGCGTCCGCTCGGTCTGTGCGTGTGCAACAAGTGGGAACGACACCGCGCCGCCCAATGTTGCGATGAACTCGCGCCGTCTCATGCGTCGCTCTCCCTCAGACCTGAGGCGGCAGCCTACCACATCGGATGAGGGCTGTTGTGCGGCACGGCGAGCTATCCGACCGAAATGACGCGATGAGTCATTTTCGATCGGCTCGACGAGGATCGTCTGCCGGGGTGACGTCCGCTATTCCCGAATAGCGGCGGATCGGGCGCATTGAGTTTCTTTGGATGCTACGATTTCAAACTCCCAAAGTAGGAATCTCGGGCCGCCCCCACACCGCTGCGATGGGTCGCGATTGATTTGGTCGCCATGTCAAGCAATATTTCTGCTTTTACGAATAATATTTTTCTTCCGCTTTTCAGAATATCATGGTTGTCTGGCTGCCGTCCCGCCTCGGCAAGAGGGGCGTTCGGCCAATCGTCACCAAACGTGGGGCGCGGGATGCGATGGACGCGCACGCGCCTTCAGACGAACGGCACGGGCGCGTACGGCAAAAGCGTGTGGTCCTGGCACCCCTGGGCTGGTGCTAAGTCTCTCGGATGATGATCTGCGAGGCGACGGTGACTAACAAGGTCATGGACACCGGGGAGAGCACGCAATAAGCGGTAACGCCATCGCGCAGGGAATGTCGATGTTTCGGCTTCATCTGCGGTGACTACGCTGGTGTGCCTTTCACTTTTGCACACTGGGCTGCGGGTGCGGCCAAGCACCCGGCATTCCCTGCGCCCTCTCCTTTCAGAGGGCGAACGACGCAAGCTCGGGCGTAACGCGCCGCGAGAATGCGGACGCGCGCCCTTCGGGCTGTTTGAAATTTTGAATCGGAAAGACGCACGAAGACGCACGGCTCTCGTAGGGTGGGCAAAGCGACTGCGACCGCCGAAGCTTCAACGAACAAAGGCGGAAGCGTGCCCACCATCAAGCGAACTGGTGGGCACGGCGCTTATGCGCCTTTGCCCACCCTACAGCTCAATACACCGATTGCCTCAGCTTACCTCGGCGGCAGATACATCGCGTGCGCACCGCGATAGACGGTCACCCCATACGGCGGCGGTGGCGGTCCGATGTCGCGCTGCCAAACGCGACCGTCGTCGAACTGGATGCGGATGCCGTCGGGCGAATAGACCGCGCTCTCGTCGCGCGCGTCGATCCAGATGCGGCTATAGGGCGCGTTCCAATCCGGCCACGCGCGGAAGGACTCGCCGGTCTCGGTCGTCAGATTGAAGTTCGATCCGTTCTGCGTGATAAAGGCCGGTGCGCCGAAATTGCCATCGCGGCAATTCTGGATGCAACGGTAGGTTCCGGTCAGGTTGACCGATTGGGCCGAAGCGCCGCTCGCTGCCAACGCAGCCACCGCACCAACAATCAGTGACAAACCTTTCATTTGATCACTCCATCGCTTGCATCGGCCCTGCGTGCGGGCCTCGGCCAGTCAATGATCGTCAAGAACCAGTTGTTCCGCGGGTTCAACCGTCCGTGATCCGGTCTGGAATTTTACTCCACCAAAATCACGTCGACGGCGACGTTGAGCTTTTGCTTGGGGGAACCGACGATGATGCCGTCGACCGGCGAGACGTCGGCGAAATCGCGGCCGATGCCCAGGATGATGTGATCGTTCTCGACCAGGAGATCGTTGGTCGGATCGAAACCGATCCAGCCGAGCTCGCGTCCGCACCACAACGATACCCACGCATGCGTTGCGTCCGCGCCTTGCAGCCGCGGCTTTCCCGCCGGCGGGATGGTGCGCAGGTAGCCGCTGACATAGGCCGCCGGCAGGCCAAGCCCACGCAAGCCCGCAATCATCACATGCGCAAAGTCCTGGCAGACGCCGTGGCGCTTGTCGAAAACTTCCCGAAGCGGCGTCGAGATCACGGTCGCCTTGGGATCGTATTTGAACTGGTTGCGGATGCGATGCATCAAATCGACGGCGCCGCCGAGGACGCCGACGCCGACGGGGAAGCTCTCGGCCGCGTAGGCCGTGACCGGCGCGACGATCGGCACGAGCGAGGACGCAAAGACATAGCCGACCGGCGATGTCGGCCCCAGGCTCGTCGCCTGGATCGCCGCATCGCGAACGTCCTGCCAGGCGGGGCTCATCGTGGTACGACCGGGCGCGGCGCGCCCCACCGAGACGCGTGAACGGGAAGCGATGCGCAAGTGGCGATGCGCGGCCTCGAACACCACGCTCTCGGTGTGCGTACCGAAGAAATCGCGGCGCGCGGTGCGCTCCGCCGGCCGCGGACGGATCTCGACAGAGTGCGAGATCAGCTCCTGCCCCTCGCCACTCCTCGGCTCCAGCCGAAGCGAGCAGCGGGCGAAGCTGACCGGAGATTCGTAGGCGTAGGTTGTGAGGTGACGAATGTCGTAGATCACGCGAGTCCCGTCAGCTTTTCCGGGCGGGTCGCGTTGGGGCCGTGTGGGAAGTAATGCGATCCGACGGCGTCGGCAAGGTTGAGCAGGTCCTGCTCGAGCGAGAACAACGATTGGGTATCGAGCGTCGTGGCTTCCGCGGCCGTCAGCGTCGCCTCAAGCGCGACCGAGAGCCGCTGCGGCCGCTCGATCAACCCGCTCTCGCGCAGCGCCGGGAGGCTTGCGATGTGCTCATTGAGCGCCTGCACCTGGAAGGCGACCGAGCGCGGGTTATAGGGATCGAGCACCACCAGATCACGCACCGGCGCCAACAGCGGCGCGAGCAGATAGCGCGATCGGTAGGTGATCTGGCAATCGACCAGGGTCAAGAGGATGTCGAGGTCTTCGCCTGTTGCCTCTTCATAGGCGAACTGTCGGGCAAAGCGGGTTGTGTTGATGGCGCGCTCCGCGCGGCGACCCATTTCGAGAAAACGCCAGCCGGCGGCGCGATTCATGTTCTCCTGCGCAAGTCCGGCAAAGCTCGCGAGCTCCTGCAAGGTCAGCTCGGCCGCACTGACGACGCCGTCGTCGTCCTCAACCTCCTGCGCCAGGCGCTCGTTCATTTCGGTGATCACCTGCCAGGCATCGGGCGACAGCCGCTCGCGGAGCGAGGTCGCGGTGCGTTGCGCGGCACGGACAAGGGAAAGACAGGAGCCGAAGCGCTGCTCCGCTTGCAAAGCCTCCGCCGCCACTTTTGCAGGCTGCGTCCGCGAAGCCTGCGTGACCGCGCCCCAGGCGACGAGGAGGCGCTGGATCCGCTCGGAGGTGTGTCGCAGGGTCGGCGAACCTTCACCCGTGTCACGCAGCTGGGTACCGAGCGCGCGCACCAGCCGCAAGGTCGCCTCCGCCCGCTCGAGATAGCGGCCGAGCCAGAACAGATTGTCGGCGGCCCGGCTCGGCAGCACCCCGGCGATCCGGCGGATGCGCACGGTGTCCGAGCCTGGCAACAATGTCCTTGTCGAGACCGCCTTGTCGGAGACCACCCAGACGTCGGCCGCACGCGCGCCGTCGCCCATCGAGACCGCGCGGGCATCGAGCTGCTCGGCAATCCGGCAGAAGCCGCCGGGCATGACGGTCCAGCCGTCTGGAGTAGCCGCGGCGAACACCCGGAGCACGAACGGACGCGGCGCGATCCGCCCCTGGTCCCAGACCGGCATGGTGGACAGCCTCACCAGCTCCTGGCCGACAAAGTCGATGCCGCGCTCGTTAATGGCCGCAATCAGCCGCTCCCGTTCGGCAGGCGCAAGCTCGCTCGCAAGCACCGGGCCATTCACGTCAAAGCCCGGCACGCCGCGGCCATAGGCGCCTTCGATTGCGAGCTCATCGAGCCGCGACAGAACCACGTCGTGCGCGGCCTTCTGTCCGCACCACCATGTCGCGATATGCGGCATCATCAGATGCTCGCCGAGGAGACGCCGGCAAAGGCTTGGCAGGAAACCCAGAAGCGCCCTTGCCTCGAGCACGCCCGAGCCCGGCATGTTGGCGACGACGACACCGTCCTTGCGCAGGACATCGATCAACCCGGGCACGCCGAGATGGGAGGAGGCATCGAGCTCGAGCGGATCGAGCGAGTTGGAATCGACCCTGCGGAGCAGCACGTCCATTCGCTTCAACCCCGCGACGGTGCGGATGTGGATGCGGTCACCGGACACGGCGAGATCGTCGCCCTCGACCAGGAGGAAGCCGAGGTAGCGCGCGAGCGTCGCGTGCTCGAAGTAAGTTTCGGAAAAATTGCCGGGCGTGAGCAGGCCGATACGCGGCTCGTCGCGCTCGGCGCTCTTGCGCAGCGCGTCGCGAAACGCCTCGAAGAACGGGGCGAGACGCTCGACATTCATCGATTTGTAGAGCGAGGTGAACGCGCGCGACAGCACCAGGCGGTTTTCCAGTGCATAGCCCGCGCCCGAGGGCGCCTGCGTACGGTCGGAGAGCACCCACCAGCGCCCATCCGGCCCGCGGCCGACATCGGCGGCATAGAGGCTGAGATACCGCCCGCCCGGCGGCTTCACGCCGCACATCGGACGGAGATATTCGCTGCTTCCGGCGATCGCAGCCGCAGGGATGGCGCCGTCGGCGATCAGTTTGCCTTCGCCGTAGAGGTCGCGGAGGACCTGTTCGAGCAGGTGCGCACGTTGCGCGATGCCGGCGGAGAGCTGTTGCCATTCGGCTTCGTCGATGATGAGCGGCAGGTGGCTCAGCGGCCACAGCCGATCGGCGCCCTCGCCGGGAGTCCGGTAGGTGACGCCGGCCTCGCGCAGATGCCGGTCGGCGGCGCCAAAGCGGCGCTCGATGTCGGCGGGCGCGAGGCTTGCAAAGGCCTCGAAGAAGCGGGTCCAGACTGCGCGCGGCGCGCCGTCCTCGGCGATATATTCGTCGGGGATGTCAGGCAGGCGGACATAGTCGCGCATCCACTGCGCGACGCGGCGATGGGAGGTCCGGGGCTTTCCCGCGCCGCCTGTCGCTTGGCCCGTCTCGGTGTCCGCCATCCCGACTCTCCCCCAACGCTATCTTTCAATGCGGAAGCGGCGTTCTCAAGTCGAGAGTCAGGGGAAATTCTATTGTGCGTTCTTCGCGCGGCGGATCGACCT
>Ga0070734_10003491_pt1 | contig 16362 bp, 15 predicted proteins | sample Coa_R1_8_FD_66444 | JGI IMG/M metagenome (GOLD analysis project Ga0070734, IMG submission 66444) | Surface soil microbial communities from Centralia Pennsylvania, which are recovering from an underground coalmine fire - Coalmine... | ecosystem: Environmental > Terrestrial > Soil > Unclassified ...
GCACGACAAGAATCACCGACAGGCCCTTCTGGACACGCCACATTTTTGTCTGGAAGCTCCGCCGCCACGGATTGACTCAATGAGAACAAAAGAAGAACATGTGTCGGCCGGCATCGATTTGGGACCTGGCCGGGAAAGCTGGCCATGCCCTTCAATTCACAGCCATCGCAGCATCAAGACAGCGAGTTGGAGGCCGCCGTCGATGAGGCGATCGCCGCCTGCGACGGCGATCTGCGCGCGACCATCCGCGCGCTCATCGTGGCCAATGACTTTCTCGAATGCGAGGTCAGCGAGTTGATGAAGGCCGTCTCCCACGCCTATACCCGCGGACGCTTTCACGCCTATTCCGGCTGAGGCGCGGGTCGGCTAGACCCGGCGCTTGAATGACCCCGACCGGGGGTCCATCATTTGCCAAATCCAAGTCACCCAGCCTCACCGAAGGGGTCATCCAGTGGCCGCAAACCCATCCGCCGTTGAAACGCCCACGGGCGACATGCGCCCAGGCACCGTTCAGGTCGCCACCACGCAGAAGATCGAGCTGTCGCGCGTCACGACGCGCAAGGAGCACGATCTGCTCGGCGAGCGTGACGTTCCCGCGGAGGCCTATTGGGGCGTCCACACCATGCGCGCGGTGGAGAATTTTCCAATCACGGGGGTGCCGGTCGGGCATTTCCCGTATTTCGTGCGCGCGCTGGTCTATGTGAAACAGGCGGCGGCTCGGGCCAACCGACGGCTCGGCTATCTCTCCGCGGTGAAGGCGGATGCGATCGAGCGCGCCTGCACACTGATTGCCAACGAAGAGAAGTATCACGATCAATTCGTGGTGGATGCGGTGCAGGGCGGGGCGGGCACCTCGACCAACATGAATACCAATGAGGTCGTCGCCAACGTGGCGCTGGAATGCATGGGCAAGGCCAAGGGCGATTACGCCGCGTTGCATCCCAATGACGACGTCAACATGTCGCAATCGACCAACGACTCCTATCCGACCGCGTTGCGTCTCGCGGTCATCTTTGCCGCCGATCCGCTCATCGCGGCCCTGGACGAGCTTGCCTACGCCTTCAAGGCCAAGGCGGTCGAGTTTTCCGACGTGCTCAAGATCGGCCGCACCCAGCTTCAGGACGCAGTCCCGATGACCCTGGGCCAGGAATTCGACGCCTTCTTCGTCACCATCAAGGAGGATGTGTCGCGGATCAGGGAGGCGGCCGCGTTGTTTCGCGAGGTCAATCTCGGCGCCACCGCTATCGGCACCGGCATCAATGCCGATCCGCGCTATGCGGCGTTGGCGATCGAGGAGCTGGCGCGCATCTCCAAGCAACCGCTGGTGCCGGCCTCCAACTTGATCGAAGCGACATCGGATATGGGGGCGTTCGTGCTGTTCTCGGGTGTCCTGAAGCGGGTCGCGGTAAAACTGTCGAAGATCTGCAACGATCTGCGGCTATTGTCCTCAGGCCCGCGCGCGGGGTTTGGGGAAATCCGCCTGCCCGCGGTGCAGGCCGGTTCCTCGATCATGCCGGGCAAGGTCAATCCGGTGATCCCGGAAGTGGTCAACCAGGTCGCCTTCATCGTGATCGGGCATGACATGACGGTGACCATGTGTGCCGAGGGCGGCCAGCTTCAACTCAACGCATTCGAGCCGACCATCGGCTATTGCCTGCTTGCCTCGCTGCGGCAGCTGACCGCCGCGATCGCCACGCTGACGACGCGCTGCGTCAACGGCATCGAGGCCGACCGCGACCGCTGCCGCGCGCTGGTGGAGGATTCGATCGGGCTTGTCACCGCGCTCGGACCGACGCTCGGCTATGAGGCATCCTCGCGCGTCGCACAGCGTGCACTGAACGAGAAGCGCCGGATCGCCGACATCGTGCTGGAGGAGGGGCTCCTCACGCGCGAGCGGCTGGACGAGTTGTTGAAGCTCGAGAGCATGACTGCGCCCTCGCGTCACCCCGCAAGGAAGGGTTAGGGGGGCATTTGTCAAAATCTGCGGGGCGGACCGGCAGATCGGCCATTGCCAGGCGCCCAATTTGCTATAGACGAGAATTGTGACCTCCTCGCCCGCATGCGAGAATTGCGGGGGAGGAAACCCCGCCCAAGGCTTCAAAATAACAAGAGCATGTTCACAAAAATCCTGATCGCAAATCGTGGCGAGATCGCCTGCCGCGTCATCAAGACCGCCCGCCGCATGGGTATCAAGACGGTTGCCGTCTATTCCGAGGCCGACCGCGATGCGCTGCATGTCGAGATGGCCGACGAGGCCGTGCTGATCGGGCCGCCGCCGGCCGCCGAGAGCTATCTGCTGATCGACAAGATCGTCTCCGCTTGCTGCGAGACCGGCGCCGAAGCCGTGCATCCCGGCTACGGATTTCTGTCCGAGCGCGAGGCCTTTCCGCGCGCGCTGCAAAAGGCCGGCGTCGTCTTCATCGGCCCCAATCCGGATGCGATCGCGGCGATGGGCGACAAGATCGAATCGAAGAAAGCGGCCGCGAAAGCCAAAGTCTCGACCGTGCCGGGCCATCTCGGCATCATCAACGACGACAAGCACGCTGTCAGAATCGCCGACGAGATCGGCTATCCTGTGATGATCAAGGCCTCCGCGGGTGGCGGCGGCAAGGGCATGCGGATCGCGCATTCCAAGGCCGAGGTTGCCGAAGGTTTCAAGCTCGCCAAGGCGGAGGCCAAATCCTCCTTCGGCGACGACCGGGTCTTCATCGAAAAATTCATCGTGGATCCCCGCCACATCGAAATCCAGGTGTTAGGGGACAAGCACGGCAACGTGATTTACCTCGGCGAGCGCGAATGCTCGATTCAGCGCCGCAATCAGAAGGTCATCGAGGAGGCGCCGTCGCCGCTACTCGACGAGGCCACGCGCCGCAAGATGGGCGAGCAGGCGGTGGCGCTGGCAAAAGCCGTCAAATACGATTCCGCTGGCACAGTCGAGTTCGTCGCGGGCCAGGACAGGAGCTTTTACTTCCTGGAGATGAACACGCGCTTGCAGGTCGAGCATCCCGTGACCGAGCTCGTCACCGGCATCGATCTGGTCGAGCAGATGATCCGCGTTGCCGCCGGCGAGAAGCTTTCGATGGCGCAAAAGGACATCGCTCTGAAGGGATGGGCCGTGGAGAGCCGCGTCTATGCCGAGGATCCGTTCCGCAATTTCCTGCCTTCGATCGGCCGGTTGGTGAAATATCGACCGCCGGCCGAGAGCAAGGCGGACGGCGTCACTGTGCGCAACGACACCGGCGTGCAGGAGGGGGGCGAAATATCGATCTACTACGATCCGATGATCGCGAAGCTGGTCACGCATGCCGCCTCGCGCGAGGCGGCGATCGAGGCGCAGTCGACCGCGCTCGATGCGTTCTATGTCGACGGTATCCGCCACAACATCCCGTTCCTGTCGGCGCTGATGAACCATCCGCGCTGGCGCGAGGGTAAGCTTTCGACCGGCTTCATCGCGGAAGAATTTCCAAAGGGGTTTTCGGCGCAGCCTCCCAAGGGCACGATCGCGCTGCGCATAGCGGCTGTGGGCGCCGCGATCGATCACGTGCTCGGCGAGCGCAAGCGGCAAATTTCAGGGCAGCTGATCGGCCGTCCGGTGAGGCGGCAGGGGCGCCGCGCGGTCTGGCTCGACCGCGACGAAATCATCCTCGACATCTGCAGGGACAATAGCGCCATCGTCGTGCGTTTTGTCGGCGCTGACGGCAAACCGGGCGAACCGCATCGGCTGGTGTCGAGCTGGGTTCCCGGCGAGTCGGTCTGGCAGGGGACGATCGACGGCTTGGCGATAGCCGTGCAGGCGCGGCCGATCGCAAACGGTATTCGACTGGCCCATCAGGGCGTCGAAGTGCCCGTCCATGTCTTCACCGAAGCCGAGGCCGAATACGCCCGCGTGATGCCGGTCGTCACCGCCTCCGACACCGGCAAGAAGCTCTTGTGCCCGATGCCGGGTCTCGTGGTATCGATCGCGGTTACCGAGGGGCAGGAGATCAAGGCCGGCGAGACGCTCGCCGTGGTCGAGGCCATGAAGATGCAGAACGTGCTGCGTGCCGAGCGTGACGGCACGGTGAAGAAGATTTACGCCGCGCCCGGCGCGACCTTGGCGGTGGACGCGCTGATCATGGAGTTTGCTTAGGAACGTCATTGCGAGCGAAGCGAAGCAATCCAGAATCCAAAGAAAGTGCTGGATTGCTTCGTCGCTTTCGCTCCTCGCAATGACAGCAGGGAGAAAACAATCATGGCCTTTCGTGCACGCCGGGAAAAACTGCGCAACATCCTCTTGGGGCTCCGATGCATCCGTCCCGGCTCGGTCTATGACGCGATCTCGATCCGGATTGCGGAAGATCTCGGCTTCGAGGTCGGCATGTTCGGCGGCTCGGTGGCCTCGCTCGCCGTTCTCGGCGATCCCGATATCGCGTTGATCACGCTGACCGAGCTTTGTGAGCAGATGCGGCGGATGTCCCGCGCCGCCGCGCTGCCGGTGCTGGTCGACGCCGATCACGGCTATGGCAACGCGCTCAATGTCCGCCGCACCGTGCAGGAGCTGGAGGCTGCCGGCGCGGCCGGCCTCACCATCGAGGACACGCTGCTGCCGCAGTCCTTTGGCGAACCAAAAACCCAGCTGATCTCGCTGGAGGAGGGCGTCGGCAAGATGAAGGCGGCGGTCAGTGGCCGCGGCGATCCCTCGCTTGTGATCATGGCGCGCACCGGCGCGATCTCGATCACCTCGCTGGGCGACGCGATTGAACGCGCGCGCGCCTATGAAGATACCGGCGTCGACGCATTGTTCTTCACCGGCGTCAAATCGCGCGATGAAGTGGAGGCGATCTCGGTAGCAACCCGCCTGCCGATCGTGCTGGGCGGGGCACCCGAAGAGATGATCGACCTCGATTGGCTCAGGAACAAGCGCGTGAAGATCGCGTTGCAGGGCCATGCGCCGTTCGCGGCGGCAACCCAAGCCGTCTACGACACGCTGAAAGCCTTGCGCGAGGGGACTTCGCCCAAAGCGCTGAAGGGGCTTGCGTCAGCCGAGCTGACTGGCCGCGTCACTCGCGAGGCGGAAACAAAGGCGCGCATCGCGGAGTTTCTAGTGCGGCGGATTTGACATTCGCTTCAGTATTTCCGCAAGTCCAGACAGCGAATGTCAAATCCTAGGCCGCACTAGTATCAATATTTTGCTAGTGTCCCTTTGGTTCTGACATTCGTAAACGAGGTCGCTGCAACATGATACGAATGTCAGAACCGGGACACTAGGCCTGAAAAAATGAACCCATCCATCATCCAGGTGGTCATCCAGGGCCGGGTGCAGGGCGTCGGCTACCGCGCCTGGATCGAACATCAGGCCCGTGCCAGCCGGCTGGAGGGATGGGTGCGCAACCGACGGGACGGCAGCGTGGAGGCGGTGTTCGCCGGCCACGCCAAGGCGGTCGCCGAGATGGTCGCGCTGTGCCGCCACGGGCCGCCGGGGGCAAAAGTCACCGCGGTGCTGAAAGAGAGTACGGACAGCGACCAGCTCAAGCTGCGCCACCCCAACGAAACGTTTTCGGTGCTGCCGACGGCCTGAAACCGTTCAACCGCCCCGACACTCTCACCCGTAGCCATCGCCGCAGGGCACGCCTGACCAGATCGCTCCCCGTGCGCAATGAAACTGCACCTTTCTCAATCAGGTCATTCCGCGTGAAATTTCGTTCGATGCTTCTTGCCGCAGCGTGCCTCATCGTGACCGCGCTGCCCGCTGTCGCGCAGACCGCACGCGCTGTCCTGGTCGAGTGGGATGACACCAGGCGCGCGGAGGATCATGTCGAGAAGCGTTACGACGGTTCGGTGACCTGGCGCACCGAGCGCGTCAAATCCGCCGATGGCCAGGACGACATGTTGATCCGAGCGGATGTCGACATCCCCGGCCGCAATCTGAAAATGGCAATGTCAGTGCGACGCAATCTCGATCCGTCCGTGCAGGCAGGCCATCTGATCGAGATGAAGTTCACAGTCACGCCGGATTACATTCACAGCGGGCCGGGCGAGGTGTTCGGCGTGTTCATGAAGGAGACCGAAGGGGAGAAACCGGCGCCGGAGGTGCTGCAGGGCACGACCGCCAAGACGAACGTGGCCGGTGCCTATGTGACCGCGGTGTGGAACACCTGCAAGAATCTGGCCCTCATGAAGGGTGATCCCTGGTTCGCCATCTACTTCACGCGCACGATCCGGCCGACCGCGTACCTCATGGTCGAGAAGGGACAGGCGGGGCAGGCGGCATTCGATGCGGTATTCGCCGCATGGGAACGAAGTGCAGGGGCGACGGCTAAAAGCCCGGCTTGCCCACGGGCTGACGCAGAGTCAGCGAACTCTCCGGGCTGACGGCCCCAAACACCTCCTCAAACGCGCGCCTGAGCGCGATGTCGGTCTCGGCCATGCTGACGAGATGGCCGAGATCGGCCAGCGAGGTCACGCCATAGCGGGGATCGGCGACGCCGCAGGGCACGATTGCGGAAAAATGCGACAGATCCGGCTCGACATTGATGGCGATGCCGTGGAGCGACACCCAGCGCTTGAGCCGCACGCCGATCGCGGCGATCTTGTCCTCGTAGCTCGCGCCCTTGTCTGGACGCTTGACCCAGACCCCGACGCGATCCTCGCGCCGCTCGCCGCGCACGTTGAACGCATCCAGCGTGCGGATGATCCATTCCTCCAGCGCGGCGACATAGGCGCGCACGTCCGGCCGCCGCCGTTTCAGGTCCAGCATCACATAGGCCACGCGCTGGCCGGGACCATGATAGGTGAGCTGGCCGCCGCGCCCGCTCGCAAACACGGGAAAGCGCGCATCGAGCAGGTCGGCCGCCCTGCTAGAGGTGCCGGAGGTATAGAGCGGAGGGTGCTCCAGGAGCCAGACGAGCTCGCCCGCTTCGCCTGCCGCAATCGCCGCGGCGCGCGATTCCATGGCAGCGACGGCAGTCCGATAGTCGACCGGGCCGTCCGAGACGCGCCATTCCACGATGGAGTCGCCAGAAGCGGCCGCAAAGTGGGTCAAATCGATGGTTTCGCGGGGGTTAACCATTGAATAACTATAACGTGGTGATCTCAGAGAATGCGCAATTTAGTCCCCGTTTGGCGGTGTGGAAGTGCCAACCCTCGATAAAGTCAACGTCGATCTTATGGTGGTGCTCGGAACCAGCACCATGCCTATCCATCAGGTCATGCGGCTCTCCCGCGGCGCCATCATCGAACTGGACGCCACCGAGGCCGACGAGGTCAAGGTGCTCGCCAACAGCCTGCCGATTGCCTCCGGCGTGGTGCTGGTCGATCGCAACCGGATCGCGGTCGAGGTCAAGCAGATGCTGCCGCGAAAGCCGGGCACGCGCTAACAAGCGCAAAAGATGCGGCAAAGGTCGGATTCAATGGGAAAGCGGCTCTTGTTCGGCCATGGTCGATTTGTTACATGGGCGCCGTTGATCCGGTCATGGCCGGACATCCCAAGCGCTCGTGGCGGAATTGGTAGACGCGCTGCCTTGAGGTGGCAGTGAGTAACATCGTGGGGGTTCGAGTCCCTCCGAGCGCACCAAGCTCGTAACTCATTGAAATGTAAGACATTTGCTTTTTGAGATTACTCTAAAGGCACTTCGGGCGATTGCAACCTGCTGAAAATGCCGGAGAGTGGTGCGCCGCCTGAGAAAATTTATCCGGCGGTTTCGGTTGCTACGCTTCAGCAAGTTTTCGTGCGCCAAGACTGCCGCATCCACGATCAGAGCTTCGTGGCTGTAGGCGAACCTGCGACCCCGCTTGTTGATATCGGTGCTTCAGGTCGCTCCGACCGATTTTCGAGAAGGTTCGCTCCATGCCTCGTCGAGCTGCCAAGATTACTCAAGTTGAAATTGCCCGCGTGATCCGCGCTGCGAAGGAGGCTGGCGCGAAGGAAGTGATCATCGACGGACAGGGACAAATGCGCGTTGTGTTGTCATCAAATGCGCCGGCGGCTTCGACGTCGTCATCCGAGGCGACCGAAGGTCCAGCTTGGACAATGTCCGTGCCTGCAAGAAAGGAGCGGTGGTCATCTCGCGATGCCACTTCTTGGCGCGATATTCCGAAACATCTGCTCAGATCTTGATCCGCGCTAAGCCTACAGCGTGAATGCTGCGGCCCTGTATCAGAGCCCCTGACTCTTAATCAGCGGGGTCCCAGGTTCGAGCCCTGGTGCGCCCACCATTTCAATGCCTTAGCGAGCAAGACCGTTTGACTAGCTAACTATTCAAACGGTTTTTTTTAGAAAGAGCGCGACCAGCCAGCGTGTTTGTCGCGCTTGCAATATGAAGAAGCTGCATCGCGTGTCCAGCAGGTTGTTGCGTTGAGTGTGGCCAGCTTTTGCCGCAGCCGGCGACGACAAGGCGTGGCGCCGAGATCTGTCCAATGATGGATTGGAGCGAGAGTTTAGGTTTTTCAATTGCTTAGAACGCGGCGTGTGCACGACGTGCGCACCGGGAGATCAAGAAAAATCTCATGATATCCAGAATGAGCTTGCGGACCGTCGACTAGCCACAAGAGCTGCCAAACCTTCGCTTTTTGACTCCTGATCACACCGATCGGTGCGGGGACAGCGAGCGCATTCAATCGACGGCGCTTATCTCTCACCCTACACACGCGATCGCAATCGAAAGCATCAGCGAAGCGAGCTCGTCGACGGGGGTCGGAGCCGAGGCTAAGTTGATACGGGAGAAGGACTCCAACAAACGCAGGAGTATCTGAGTTGAAAGCCGTCTACTCCGAATGTCACCGTAGCCACGATCCGCAGTTCTTCCTTGTCCGCGGCGTGGTTAAGCGCACGACTGAGCAGCCCGAGCGCGCGGACCGGTTGCTCGCCGGGCTCGCTGCGGGCAAGCATCAACTTATCGCGCCGACCGCGTTCGGGCAGGGACTGCGGATGCGCGTACACAGTGCGGAGTATCTAGACTTCCTTGCCGAAGCTTGGGCCGCTTGGTCGGCGCTAGGAGATGCTGGCCCTGAGATGATCGCGAACGTGCATCCGGTGCGCTATGCCGCGACTTATCCGACCCACATTGCCGGTCGGCTGGGCTGGCACACCGCTGACACCGGTTGTCCGATCGGGCCGGGCACCTGGGCCGCCGCCTGCGCGGCCACCATGCTTTCCGCGATATGGCCGGTGGCTTCTGTTTCCTCAACAACAGCGCGATCGCAGCCGCCCATCTACGCTTAACACACGAGTGCGTCGCAGTCCTCGATGTTGACGTCCATCACGGCAACGGCACGCAGGGCATCTTCTATGAGCGGCCTGACGTACTTACAGTCTCGATCCACGCTGATCCCGCATTTTATTACCCGTACGTCTGGGGCTATGCCCATGAGCGCGGTGAGGGGGCAGGCCTAGGCGCCAACTTCAATATCCCACTGCCGCTTGGCAGCGGGGATGACGCGTATCTCGCAGCCTTCGAGAGAGCGGTGAGGACCATTCGTGCCTTTGCCCCGGGCGCTCTCGTGGTTGCACTTGGTCTTGACGCCTCTGAGCACGATCCGTTGGCCGGGCTTGCTGTCACCACTAACGGATTCCGACGCATTGGTGCCGCGATCGCGCGGCTCGGTTTGCCAACGGTACTGGTGCAGGAAGGCGGGTATCTATCGGACATTCTCGCCACTAATTTGACGGAAGTGTTTGCCGGATTCGAGTTGACGCGCTGAGGCAACTGCTACCCCTGCAGAGCTTGCCATGCCAGCCGGTCCGCATGACGTTTTGGGTTCGGTGGACGAGCATCGCCGATTGAAGATCACCTGCAACAGCCTGTCGGTGACGGTGTTGAGCTCTCGAGGGACTCGCGAGCGGCCTCATGCCGATCTCGTGATGCAGGAAGCGATCGGCAGGGGCAAGGCGAAGCAGATCCCGACGTCCACGCCGGTTCCGGGCCATCGCGTGTCGCCGTGCTATCAGGCGAGCGTAGTTCGAGCCTCACATCCATGCTCGACATCATCGCGAGTTGATCGCGCAGCATCGCTTGTTCGTCTAACTCTTCCGGTATCGTACCCACCCGCGCGCATCCCGGAAAGAGCCCGATCTCGGTCATCTGGGAGAAGATGCGCGAGGTCTCGTTCGCCGTGTCCGCACCGGTCTCGCCGTAGTTCGCGATCAAGGAGAATGCGACCTTGTCGATCTTGCGGTAACGGAAGACCTCACGTTGACCATCTCCTGTATGTTGACGACGATGCCGAGCGGCGGGTTGGCGCGGACCGGTAGCGCCAGGAAACCGGCGACCGCGAATACGCCCCGCACGCCGTCGAGCACGTCGAACAGCTCGTTGACGCGAGGATATCGCCACGCATGAGCTTTATGTGTGGATCGTGCGCAAAGTCCTGCATCATGTCGGTCGTACTGAGCGTAGTTGTCGAACCGGACTGCGCGCGGCGGATGAATACGACATGATGACCCGGGGTGCGTTCTCGAACGTTCAGCTCAAGAACCAGATGGTCCCCCGGGCCGAAAGCGGCATCATGCCGTATGTCCTGAACGAGCTGACCAGCGACGAGCCGGCGCACGCGGCGTAGTCGGCAGCCTCACATCAGATGGCATAATGTCCCGCGGATCGGAATTCCGGTAGATGAAATCCCGAACGATCTTTCACCCCGATGATGGAAGCTGCTGCCACATTGCGGTACACTGATATAGACCTCAAGAAGCAGACGGGAACACCAGTGATCGTCGCCAACAGCCTCATGCGCCGCCGCGACGACATCGACCTCGCGGCGTTCCAGCAACATTGGCTCGATCCGCACGGTCCGTTGACGACAAAGCTGCCGGGCTGCCGGCACTATGTTCAAAATCACGTCCTCGATTCCGCGGGCACCAATACGCTCGCGCGTAGCCTGCGCATTGATGGCATCCCCCAGCTCGCGTTCGCGAGCCCGGAAGACCGCATGGCCGCGCACGGCTCGGCCGAGCTCAAGGCCTGCGACAAGGACTCCGAGCTGTTCGTCGGCGCGGTGTCGCGCCTGATCACTGCGGTTGAGGGTGATGCCGCATTCGAAGGTCCGCCAGGATCGGTCAAGCAGATCCTTCTTTTCGTCGCGCCATCGCCGCCATCAAAAGAGACTGCCGGAGAAGCGATCCTCGACGAGCTGCAGGGCGTCCGCCGCTTCGTCCGGCACGAGATCCTGCAGCAGACGCACGCGCCGGGCAGCCGCGTCCCGAACCTCGATGTTCCGATCGAAGGCTTGTGCGAAGTCTGGCTTTCAGACATGGATGCGGTCGTACGCAACGCCCCGTTGCTCGATCGTCATCGCGGCGTCGCGAGCTTCGCGGTGAAGGTCTATCGGTTCATCTAGGGCCGGCTTGTTACTTAGCGAACGTTATAAGGCGCGTGCGTCCTGTAACGCGCGAGAAGCTCCGGCTCGGCGAACCAGTCGATGATATTGGCCCCGGCCATCACCTCGCCGTTGGCCTCGACCAGAGTCTAGCCCTCCTCCTGCGTGAGCATTCGCGCAATCACGTCCGCGCACGAACGCAACAGCGCGGCGGCCTTGCGCATGATCTTGCTGCGCTCGAAGGCCGCAACGTCGCGCCACGCCCGGAAAGCCGCGCTCCGCGGCGGCTGCCGCTTGCTCGAGGTCGGCCTGTTCGGCATGCGGGAGCGTCGCGATCTCAGCCACGGTCGCCGGATTGAGGAGGGCGAGCGTCTAGCCTGCCGCGCCCGCGCGCTACATGTCCGCCTTCTATCCAACGCGCTTGACCGGTGCGCCGCACGGGTCGATGAAGAAAGTGCAGCGCGCTGTCCGCGCTGGATCTGCCACAGCCAAGGTGACGCGAATGTCGGTGCTCGAAGACAAGGATACGATCCGCGAGGTGATGGCGGCTTATTGTCATGCGCTCGATTCCGGCCGCTTTGGGGATGTCGCGAGCCTGTTCGCCGATGACGCGGTGTGGACCACCGACTACGGCGAGGCCAAGGGCCCGAAGGCGATCGAGGAGATGTTTCGCAGTGTCGTACCGCTGAAAGGCGAAGGGCCGCAGCGCAAGCATTACATCACCAACATCATCATCAAAGTCGACGGCGATCGCGCGAGCTCGATCTCGGACTATCTAGTGGTGCGCGAGAAGGGGCCGGATCTCATTCCGGTCATGGGCGGCACCTACAAGGATCAGTGGATACGCCAGGGCGGGACGTGGCGGTTCTGGCGCAAGGAGCTCCAGCACGACATCGCCGGCGACATGGCGCTCAAGAACAAGCGCCGAGCGTCCGTGCACCGACGCGCCGCGAATTCGCAGCCGCCGCCGCTTGATCGGGTTGATGAGCGTCGTCGATGAGTTCTCAGCTATTCTCAGCCGCTCATGGCAATCCTGTCGCGGACCGGCATTGCCGGCGTCTCCTCCTGCGGCCAGTCCAACCGATGCATCGGTGGCGGCTCCAGCAGGCAATGCGGCCCAAGCGACGCGATGCTGGCGCAGCCGATCTGCTTCATGTTGATGTCGATCTCGGTGCGAATGATGTCGATCGCGCGATCCGCACCCGCCTGGCCGAACGCCGCGACGCCATAGAGTGTCGGACGCCCCATGAAGACGAAGCGGGCGCCGAGGCACAGCGCGATCAGCACGTCCGAGCCACGGCGCACACCGCTGTCGAGCATCAGCACTGTTTTGTCGCCGACCGCAGCGTGGATCGCCGGAAGCACCTCGATCGGCGATGGTGCTGTGTCGAGTTGCCGTCCGCCGTGGTTCGAGACGATGATCCCGTCGACGCCGAGCGAGACCGCACGCACCGCGTCGTCCGGATGCAGTATGCCCTTGAGCGCCAGCTTGCCGGGCCATAGCGCCCGGTAGCGTTCGAGGTCGCTCCAGGTCTGCTCCGACGCGGGGGTTTGCGTGGCGAGAAAGAAATCCGCCACCTCGTCCGCCGACGCGCCCGCCGGCAGAAAGGGCGACCAGTTCGGCATCATCGGGGTGCCGCCGCCGGCGCGCAGGTAGCCCATCAGCCAGGCCGGGCGGCTCAGCCCATCGATCACGGTCGAGAGCTTGAAGCGCAGCGGCCGGGTGAAGCCGTTGCGCAAATTGCGCTCGCGGCGCGGCGACACCGGCACGTCGACGGTGAGGATCAGGGTCTCGACGCCAATGTCGCGCACGCGCTCCACCAGCGCGCGCCCGACGTCGCGGTTACGCGTGCTATAGAGCTGGAACCAGGCGTTCCCGGACGCACGCTTCGCGACGGCTTCGATCGAACTGTTCGCCGCGCAGGAGAGCAGGAACGGAATGTTCGCTTTGCTGGCGGCGTTGGCCAGCATGTCGTCCGCGCCGGGGCGCCACAGGCCGGCAAGGCCGGTCGGGCAGATGCCGAACGGGCTGTCATAGGTCTTGCCGAACAACGTCGCCTTACGGTCAATCTTCGAGACATCGACCAGATAGCGCGGCAGCAACCGATAGCGCGCAAAGGCTTCGCGATTGCGCGCGAGACCTTGCTCGTCCTCCACGCCGCCGTCGATGAAGTCGAAGGCGATGCGCGGCAAGCGGCGCCGCGCCGCCTTGCGCAGGTCCTCGATGTTGATGGCCTTGTCGATGCTCATGGCGGGTGCTCCGATAGCTGGCGCGCGTGCTGGCTTTAAGTAATATTATACGTCAAAATGAACGGCAATCGGGAGATGCGCATCAGCCCGCACGAAGAAGAAGCGACTCCGGTTAAACCGCTGGGATCATCTGCACCGGGTCTCAAAGGGCGGCGTCAGTTGGTTCGACTGCTAAGGAATCATACGAAATGGAGTCAGTTCGCGGACTGATAAGGTTTTATACCAAACCTTATCAGTGGTGCTTAGCTGCTGACTGATAAGGTTTTCATAAGATGTGGTCAGTTCACGGACTGATAAGGGACTCGTATCACCTCAAGTCTGAGGCCGCTTTCCGAGATGGACCAGGTGGCGGAACGAGGGCCTTCCAGGAAGGTGACCATGGATCTAGACCAGAGACGGCTGAAGGCACCAAAGATCACCTCATCAACGATCCTGCGATACCTACGGCCTATCGCAATGCCCAAAGCGGTATGCGTCAGGCGCATTCTGGTCCATCGCTGGCCAGTCGGGGCTCGCTACCGTATGATGGCCTGAAATGCATGCGCGGGCGCAGACTGCCCCTCATGGGAGCACCGGGAGGCCTAAAGAACAAGAAATGCAGCTAGCATTCGATATCGGCGGGACCTTCACCGACTTCGCCCTGAGAGATACAAAGACAGGCCTCGTGAGAGTCTGGAAAGTTCCGACCACCGCGCGCGCGCCGGCAAAGGCCGTCACCGATGACCTGAACGCTCGACAAAAAGCGGGAGAATTCGACGGTCGTGCGATAGAGGATGTGCTGCATGCCACCACGATCGCCACCAACGCAATTTTGGAACGCAAAGGAAGCCGCGTTGCTCTGATCACGACCAGGGGCTTTCGGGATGTCCTGTTGATCGGACGGCAGAAGCGTTACGATACCAACAATCTGCACCTCGACAAGCCCCAGCCGTTGACGCCACGGTCGAACATCTTCGAAGTTTCTGAACGGCTCGCCTCTGACGGATCGGTGATTGCACCGCTCGACGATACGGAAGTCGCCACCCTCGCGAAGACAATAGCTCAAGAAGGTTTTGACGCCGTCGCCGTCGTGCTGCTGCACGCCTACGCCAATGCGGACCATGAGCGACGGGTCGGCGAAATCCTTAGGCAGCATTTGCCGGGGAAGGTGATCTCGCTCTCGTCGACCATCTCGCCAAAATTCCGCGAGTATGAGCGCACCAGCACCACGGTCGCCAACGCCTATGTCGCGCCGCTGGTCGACAATTACCTGACCTCTCTTGAGGAGTCGCTGACACGACTCGACGTATCGGCAAACTTGTCCGTCATGCAATCGAATGGCGGATTGGTCTCCAGCGAACTGGCGCGATCGTTTCCCATTCGTATCATCGAGTCGGGACCTGCGGCCGGCGTGCTGATGTGCGCGGAGGTCGGCAAGGAAGAAGGTTTTGATCATGTCCTCACTTTCGACATGGGTGGGACAACGGCGAAGCTCGGCGCGATCGACGGGGGCGTGCCGGCGGTGACGCCGACCTTCGAAGTCGATGCTGTCAACTACAAGAAGGGCAGCGGACTGCCGCTCAATATCACGGCCATTGAACTGCTCGAGATCGGGGCCGGCGGCGGCAGCATCGCGCGCACCAAGATGGGCCTGATCACGGTCGGGCCCGACAGCTCCGGCGCAGAACCAGGCCCGATCTGTTACGGCAGTAGCGGCACTAACCCGACGATTACGGACGCCAATCTGGCGCTTGGATATCTCAACCCGGATTTCTTCAATGGCGGCGCGATGCACCTCGAAGCTGCGGGTGCGTCGAAGGTGATTGCGAGGGATATCGGCGAGCCTCTCGGGCTGTCGCTGGAAGAAGCTGCCTGGGGCATCCATTCTGTCGCGAACGCCAACATGGAGCGTGCGATGCGGATCGTTTCGATCGAGCGGGGCCGGGATCCGCGCCGATATGCGCTGGTGGCATTCGGCGGGGCCGGGCCTCTTCATGCCTGCCGGCTTGCGCGTGCGTTGGAAATTCCGCGGGTCATCGTCCCTCGGGGCGCCGGCGTTGGATCGGCGCTCGGCCTTTTGGTCGCCGACCGGAAAATGGACATGGGCCTTACCCGTGTCGTGAAGCTCAACGGCAAATCCGAACGTGAGATCGGCGAGATATTCGCCGAACTGGAGCATCGCGTCGGCCAGCAAATCGAAAAGATGCGGCATGGCGGCCACATCCGCATTGAGCGCAGCGCGTCCATCCACCATGTGGGACAGGGCTACGAAATCAGGGTCGAGCTTCCCCCCGGCAAGATCGTTCCTGGATACGAACGCGCGGTGCTCGATGCGTTCTACACCGCCTACAAAAGGGAATACGGTTACAACGACAATGAAACGGCCGTCGAAGTGACCGATTGGTATGTGCTCGCGAGTATCGTCGGGGATGATAAGGGACCCGCGCTCCAGCTGGACGGCGCCACGGCTGCGTCCGATCCAGTTGTCGGCGAGCGCAAGGCCTACTTCCCGGAAACCGGTGGGGTGACGGCGTGCAAGGTCATCAACCGCTATGCACTTCAGCCTCATCACAGGTTTCAAGGGCCGGCGCTCGTCGAGGAAAGGGAATCGACCACCGTCGTTTTGCCCGGCGACGCCGTCACTGTCACCAGCTCCGGCAACCTCATGATCACGATCGGAGGCACGACGTGAATCGCATCGCGAGCAACGTCGGCCGTATCGATCCGGTCACGCTGACAGTTGTGTGGAATAGCCTCGTCTCGATCGCCGATGAAATGGGAGGTGCGCTGCGCCGCACCGCGTTCTCGGAGGCCGTGCGCGAGGGGGACGATTTCTCGACG
>Ga0070734_10003492_pt1 | contig 16354 bp, 14 predicted proteins | sample Coa_R1_8_FD_66444 | JGI IMG/M metagenome (GOLD analysis project Ga0070734, IMG submission 66444) | Surface soil microbial communities from Centralia Pennsylvania, which are recovering from an underground coalmine fire - Coalmine... | ecosystem: Environmental > Terrestrial > Soil > Unclassified ...
CCGTTCTTCGTCCTGGCGACGCAGAACCCGATCGAGCAGGAGGGGACCTACCCGCTGCCCGAGGCGCAGCTCGATCGCTTCATGTTCCAGATCGACGTCGGGTACCCCTCGGCCGACGAGGAGATCCAGATCGTCAACCAGATGACGACCGCCTACCGCCCGCAGCTGCGCAAGGTGCTCTCGCCCGAGCGCATCCTCGAGCTGCAGGAGGTGGTCCTGCGCGTGCCGGCGGCGCCGCACGTGGTGGCGCACGCGGTGGCGCTGTGCCGGGCCAGCCGCCCGTCCGAGGCGGGCGCGCCCGAGCTGATCAAGAAGTACGTCTCCTGGGGGGCCGGCCCGCGCGCCTCGCAATACCTGGTGCTGGCGGCCAAGGCGCGGGCCATCCTCAACGGGCGCTACGCGGCGTCGATCGAGGACGTCCGCGCGCTGGCAGGGCCCGTGCTGGTCCACCGCGTGCTCCCCAACTTCCACGCCGAGGCCGACGGGCTGACGGCGCACAAGCTGGTCGAGCGCCTGATCGAAGCGGTCCCGCCGGGCTAGGCGCCATGCCGACGCTGGCCCTCGATCCGCAGGACATCGCGCGGCTCGAATCGATGAGCGTGCGCGCGCGCGTGATCGTCGAGGGCGCCTTCGCCGGGCTGCACGCCAACCCGCACGCCGGCGCCTCGATCGAGTTCTCCGAGCACAAGGAGTACGCCCCGGGCGACGACATCCGGCGCATCGACTGGAAGGCGGTGGGGCGCATCGACCGCTACTACCTCAAGCGGTTCGAGGACGAGACCGAGATGCGGACCTTCCTGCTGCTCGATTCGTCGGCCTCGATGGGCTACGGGCGCACCGGACCGAGCAAGCTCGCCTACGCCAGCTATCTGGCGGCGGCGCTCGCCTACCTGCTGGCCCAGCAGGGGGACCCGGCCGGGCTGCTGCTGTTCGACGCCGGCACGCGCCAGTACCTGCCGCCGCGCACGCGGGGCGGGCACATCCGCGACCTGCTGGTCGCGCTGGACGCCGTCTACCCGGCGGGACGGACCGAGCCCGGGCGGGCGCTGGCCCACGTCGCCGAGCTGGCCGAGCGGCGCAGCCTGATCGTCGTGTTCACCGACCTGCTCGACGCGCCCGCCGACCTGGCCGATCGGCTGCGGCAGCTGCGCTCGCGCGGCCACGACGTGGCGCTGTTCCAGATCCTCGACCCCGACGAGGTGGCGCTCCCCTTCGACGAGGTCACCGACTTCGAGGCGATGGAGCCCGACGACGCCCGCCGGCTGCTGGTCGACCCGCGCGATCTGGCGGCCTCGTTCGAGCGCGAGTCGGCGGCGCTGCGCGAGCGCTGGCGGCGGATCTGCGTCGAGGCGCGCGTCGAGTACCAGTTCGCCACCACCGCGGAGCCGCCCGCCGAGGTGCTGCGCGCCTTTCTCTTCGCGCGGCAGCGGGCCCGGAGGTAAGGCGTGCACTTCCTGGCCCCTGCCCTGCTGCTCGGCCTCCTGGCCGCGGTGTTGCCGGCCATCATCCACCGGATCGGGCGGCGCCACGCCCGGCCGGTCCGCTTCGCGGCCATGGAGCTGCTCCTGCGCTCCGAGCAGGAGGTCTCGGCGCGGCGCCGGCTGCGCGACGCGCTGCTGCTCGTGGCGCGCACGGGGCTGGCGATGGCGCTGCCGCTGGCCTTCGCGCGTCCGTTCGCCGAGGTCCGCTCCGACCTGCCGGCCGTCACCGGCCGCTCGCAGAGCGCGGTGGTGGTGCTCGACGACTCGGCCAGCATGCGCCGTCACGCCCGCACCGGCGACGGAGGGACGCCGTTCGACGCCGCGCGCGCCAAGGCCCGGGCGGTGATCGAGCACCTCTCGCCCGACTCCGAGATCGCGCTGGTGCTGGCCTCCGAGGGCGGCGTCGCGCCGATCGCCGAGCTCTCCAGCGATCGGGCGCGCGTGCGCGCCGCGCTGGAGGCCGTCCCCTGCTCGGCGCGGCGCGCCGACTTCGCGGCGGCCCTCCGGCGCGCGACGCAGATCCTCACCTCCTCGACGCGCGCCGATCGGCTGATCTACGTGGCGACCGATCTCCAGGCGGCCGGCTGGGACGACGTCACCCCGCCCGCCGGGCCCGGCGCGCCCCAGGTGGTGCTGCTCGACGCCAGCGGCGGCGCGCCCTGGACCAACCGGGCGGTGGTGGCGCTGGCGGCCGAGCCGGCGCCCGAGGAGGGGGCGCAGGGGATCGCCGTGGTCGCCGAGATCGCCAACTACGCCCCCGAGCCGGTGCACAACCTGGGCGTCACGCTGGCGCTCGACGGCGCCGAGGTGGCGCGCGGCTTCGTCGACCTGCCGGCCAACGGCCGCGCGCGCAAGCGCTTCGTGCTCACGGCCGCCGGCGGCAGCGCGCACGAGGCCGAGGTGTCGATCGACAAGGACGCCTTCCCGCTCGACGATCGGCGCGCCTGCCTGGTCGAGGCGTCGCGCGGGCTGCGGGTCCTGATCGTCGACGGTGACCCGCGCACCGTCCGCACCGAGGACGGCGCGTTCTTCCTCGAGGCGGCCCTGCGCGCGGGCGGCAGCGGCTTCTCGGTCACCACCATCCTGCCCGACGACATGGTGGGGCGCGATCTGTCGGCGTTCGGCGCCGTCTTCCTGGCCAACGTGAACCACCCCCCGGCGGCGGCGGTCCCCGCGCTGATCCACTACGTCGAGGGCGGCGGCGGCCTCTTCGTCTCCGTCGGCGACCGCGTCGACGCCGACGCCTGGAATCAGTCGCTGAAGCCGATCCTCCCCCAGCCGCTGGGCCTCAAACGCAGCGCCGCCGCGCTGCCGGGCGCGCGGGCCGAGGGGGAGACGGTCGACCTCCGTCCCGCCGAGCGGCTGGCGCCGATCGATCGGCGGCACCCGCTGCTGTCGGCGTTTCCTGCCCGCGGCGACGGGCTGTCCTCGGCGCGCTTCTTCCAGTACATGCTGCTCTCGCCGCTCCCCGACGCGCCCGGGCGGCAGATCGTGCTGCGCTACGAGAGCGGCGCGCCCGCGCTCGTCGAGGCCGAGGTGGGGCGCGGCCGCGTCCTCCTGCTGACCACGACGGTCGACCGCGCGTGGACCGACCTGCCGATCCGCCCCGGCTTCCTGCCGCTGATCCAGGAGGCGGCCCGTTACCTGGCGGGCGCCCCCTCGGGCGAGGCGGCCGCCGCGCTGACCGTGGGCGGCAAGCGCGAGATCGCGCTCGAGCCCGACGACCGCCGGATCGAGATCGTCCCCCCCTCGGGCGACTCGCGCTGGCTGACGCCGCCGGCCCACGGCGAGGCCCGCGGGCGGCGCGCGGTCACCTTCAGCGAGACCGACGAGCCCGGCTTTTACCGCGTCCGGGCCGCCCGGGCCGACGGCACCGTCAGCGAGCGCCCCGACGCCGCGTTCGTGGTGAATCTCGATCCGCGCGAGTCCGATCCGGCGCGCCTCCCCGACGACAAGCGCCCGGACCGCGCCGGCGCGCCGGCGGCCGGCGGGGCGGCCCCGCGCCGGCGGCTCGAGCTGTGGCACTCCCTGGGCGTGGCGGCCATCGCGCTGGTGCTGCTCGAGTCGATGTTGACGCTGCGGTTCAGGCGCGGCAGGGTCAAGGGATGAACAAGACCTTCGGCAACGACGACGCGCGCGTCGCCGAGTGGCTGTACAAGACCTACGAGCCCGAGGACGAGATCCTGGCCGAGATCCGCGCGCGCAGCGCGGCCGCCGGCCTGCCCGACATCCAGGTGGCGGCGCTCGACGGGCGGCACCTCGAGGTGCTGGCGCGCGCCGCCTGCGCCCGCCGCGCCGTGGAGATCGGCACGCTGGGCGGATACTCGGGCGTCTCGATCCTGCGCGGCCTGGCCGCCGACGGTGAGCTCGACACCATCGACAGCGAGCCGCGCCACGCCGAGGTGGCCCGCGAGAGCTTCCGCCGCGCCGGCTTCGCCGACCGCGCCCGCGTCCACGTCGGCCTGGCGCTCGACGTGCTGCCGCGGCTCGAGCGGCGGGGACCGTTCGATCTCGTGTTCATCGACGCCGACAAGGAGGGATACCCGCGCTACCTCGACTGGGCGGCCCAGAACCTGCGCCCCGGCGGCATCGTGCTGCTCGACAACGCCTTCCTGTTCGGCCACCTCCCCGAGAGCCCGGCCGGCGAGCGGACGGCCGCCATCCGCGCCATGCAGGCCGTGCACGAGACGCTGGCCCGCGGTGGAAAGTTCCGGGCCACGCCGCTGCCGACGGGCGAGGGGCTGGCGCTGGGCGTGCGGATCTAGCGCCCGCCCCGCCGCCCCGGCCGTCAGGGCTGAATCGTGTCGCAGGGGAAGGCGAATTTGATGTTGGCGCCGGGCTGGCGCAGCGACGCGCACGCCGAGCCGTTCAGCACCAGCTCGCTGGCGGTGGGCATGCTCCAGCCATTGGTGCCATCCTGGGGGACGGCGACGCCGCCGATCGTCACCGAGGCCTCGCCGAGCTTGGTCGAATCGACCGTGTACCCGTTCAGGTCGAACGCGCAGCTCGGAGGGATCGCGGCGAGCGCGGCCTGGACCTGCGGCTCGATGTCGGTCACCGCGTTGGTTGCGGCCATGTAGAGGGGCGCCGCCCCGCCCGTGGGCGAGTAGATGGCGAGCGGGTTGGGCGACGTCCTCCCCGAGGTGGCGTAGATGCTCTTCCACGAGACGCTGTCGCCCGAGTTGGCGGTGGCGCACGAGTAGTAGACCCCGGACTGCGTCGTGCCGGTGCCGGTCGGAAAGGCGGCCGGCTGCCCGCTGCCCGCGTTCGCCATGTCCTGCAGGGCCCCGGCCTCGGCGGGATTGTTGAGCGTCGCGGGGAGCCCGACGACCAGCGTCGTGATGCTGGCGGCCTGCGCCCACATCTGCTGGAGCTCGTAGGTCACCGCGTCGGGCGAGCAGAGCGCCGCACCGTCGTCGCAGAAGTCGCTGGCGCCCGTGGTGATGAAGAGGAGGTAGCGGCCGCCCGTGCCGGAGTCGGCCGCCAGCGCGGCCTGGGCCATGACGAGCGCCTCGGCGGTCGGCGTCTCCGTCTTCGTGGGGTAAGGGAGCACCGGGCCCAGGGTGTCGTACTCGGTCTTGATCGCCACCGCGTTTCCGACCGCGAACGGGACAGAGTCGTAGACCAGCGAGCAGGCCGTGAGGCTGGCGTTGTGCTGGCCCATGTAGGACGCCAACCCCAGCCGGAGCTGCCCATCGACGCCGGCGATCACGTCCTCGACCGCCGAGCGGACGTTGAAGAAGGTGCCAGCGGTGGCGCTGGTGAACTCGCTGCTGCTCCGATCGACGAAGATTAGAACCGTCGGCGCGTGCGGCGTGAACACGAGGCCTCCGGTGCTCTGGCAGGAGGTCCCTCCCGCGCCGCCGGTCGAGCCGCCGCTGCCGGAGATGCCGGCCGCGCCACCGGCGCCCGCCGCGCCGCCCGTCCCGGTCGCGCCCGCCGCGCCGCCGCTCCCGGTGGCGCCAGCCGCACCGCCCGCGCCGCCGCTCCCGGTCGGGTTCACGCACAGGTGCGACAGGCAGCTCAGGCCCGCGTTACACGTGTCGTTGCCGTAGCAGGCGCAGCCTTCCGTACCGGCCGGGCATCCGCCGGCACCGCCGCTCCCGGTCGGGTTCACGCACAGGTGCGACAGGCAGCTCAGGCCCGTGTTGCACGTGTCGTTGCCATAGCAGGCGCAGCCCTCCGTGCCGTCCGGGCATCCGGCTGATCCGCCGACGCCGCCCGTGCCGTTCGATCCGGCCGCGCCGCCGCTCCCGGTCACACCCGCCGCGCCGCCGCTCCCGGTCACGCCGCCGCTCCCGGTCACACCAGCCGCGCCGCCGCTCCCGGTCACGCCGCCGCTCCCGGTCACGCCAGCCGCGCCACCGCTCCCGGTCACGCCGCCGCTCCCGGTCACGCCGCCGCTCCCGGTCACGCCTGCCGCGCCGCCGCTCCCGGCCGCGCCTGCCGCGCCGCCGCTCCCGGTCACGGCCCCTGCGCCGCCGAGCGCCCCCGCCCCTCCCGCGCCACCGTTGCCGCCGGCGGCTCCCGAGCCCGCGATGGCACCAGTCGCCGTCGAGCCGCCGCTCCCGCCGCCGCCAGAGCCGCCTCCCGTCCCGGTCGAGCCACCAGTCGCCGCGCCGCTCCCGCCCGAGCCGACGTGGCCGCCGCTGCCGCCCGCCGCCGACGATCCCCCCGTGCCCTCGGTCGTCCCGGAGCCGCCGCCGCCACAGCCGAGGACCGCCGCACCCACCAACCACAGCAGCAAAGATCGCCCAGGGTGCATCGTCATCGACCGCACCTTAAACGATCTGTGGGTCGCAAATCTAGCTGGTCGCGGGCGAACCGGCGGCGGCGGAGGGCGGCGCGTCACCGAACGAGGACGCCAGCGCCCGGTGGGCCGGCGTGCCGAGCAGCGAGGGGAGCATCGCGGCGGGCGCGGGGGCGGCGACCGTGCAGGCCGCCTTGAGAGCGGCGACGCGCGCGGCGCTCTCCTCAACGCGGGCGCGGAAATCCGCGCGCGCCTCGGCGGCGCGCAAGATCGCCTCGAACGCCGCCACCTGCCGCGCCTCCGGCTCGCGGATGAGGAGGTGATCGCAGCCCGCGGCGATCGCGCCGGTCGCCAGCTCCTCGATCGGGTAGCGATCGGCGACCGCCTTCATCCCGAGGTCGTCGGAGACGAGCACGCCGCGGAACCCGAGCTCCCCCCGCAGAAGCTCGGTGGCGATCCGGCGCGACAGCGTGGCGGGGCGATCGGGATCGAGCGCGGGATAGAGGACGTGCGCGGTCATGAACGCCTCGAGCCCCGCGGCGGCGGCGGCGGCGAAGGGGGCCAGCTCGATCCGGCGCAACCGCTCCAGATCGTGTGGCACGACCGGCAGATCGAAGTGCGAGTCGGTCTGGGTGTCGCCGTGACCGGGGAAGTGCTTGCCGCAGCCGACGAGGCCGGCGCCGCGCAGCCCGCGCCAGAACGCCAGCGCCTGCGCGGCCACCGCCTCCGGCGTGGTGCCGAAGGCGCGGCTCCCGATCACCGGGTTCTGCGGGTTGGTGTGGACGTCGAGCACCGGCGCGAAGTCCCACCCGATGCCCAGCGCCGCCAGCTCCTCGCCGAGCGCGCGGCCGACCGCCGTCGTGCGGGCCGCCTCTCCCGCGGCGCCGACCGCCAGCATGGGCGGCCAGACGGTGGCCGGAGCCCGCACCCGCTGCACCAGGCCCCCCTCCTGATCGATGGAGATCAGCAACGGCGCGTCGGCGGGCGCCGCCCGGCGGAGCACCGACACCAGCGTGGCCACCTGCCCGGGATCCGCGATGTTGTGGCGGAACAGGATCACCCCGCCGACCTCCGAGGCGGCGACGCGCGCCCGCAGCGAGTCGGGCGGGGCCGTCCCGTCGAACCCCACGGAGAGGAGCTGCCCCGCGAGCCGTGCCAGCCGCGACCCGGTCACGGAGACTCCGCGGGCAACCGGAATGGCGTGACGGCGGTCGTAAGCATCCACTGGATCTTATAGGCGCCCGACCCGCAATCCACTTTCCATCTTCCGCAGGGCTGATATATGGTGCGGGCCTTTTCGCCACCCCCCTCGAACGCCAGCATCGCCTCGCTCAAGATGATCAAGGTCAAGCGCATCGATCACGTCGCCATCGCCGTCGCGGACCGCGACGCCGCCACGGCCAGCCTGGGAACGCTGTTCGGCCTCCTGCCCGGCGCCCGCGAGCATGTCGCCGGGCAGGCCACGGACGTCGCGTTCCTGCACCCGGCGCATTCCGGCCCGGCGGACCGGCCGGCCGAGGGCGACGCGACGGCCCTGGAGATCTGCGCCCCGCGCGGGAACGCCGCCCTCGACCGCTTCCTGGCGCGGCGCGGCCCCGGGCTGCACCACGTCTGCTTCGCCGTCGACGATCTCCCGGGCGCGCTCGCCGAGCTCAAGGCCGCCGGCGTGCGCTTGATCGACGAGACGCCGCGCCCGGGCGCGCGCGGCCATCAGGTCGCCTTCCTGCACCCGGCCTCCACCGGCGGCGTGCTGTTCGAGCTCTGCGCGGGGTCGGACGCGTGAGCGCGCCCAACGGTCGTTTCAAGCTGGCCCCGGCGGGCGTCAAGCTGGCCCTGGCGAGCGCCGCGCTGCTGCTGCTCGGCCGCCCGGCCCTGGCGCAGATGGCCCCCGGCGGGTTCGGCTCGCCGGGCGGCGGCATGCAGCCGCCCCCCGCACAGGGTTCCGAGAAGGAGGAGGGCCCCGCCGAGGAGGCGCCGGAGGAGAACCGCCCCTCCGATCTCGAGCCGCTCACCAGCTATCCCGAGCAGACCAAGCGCAAGATGCAGATCTTCGAGCTGGACGGATATCTGCGCTTCCGCGACGACTACATGCACGACTTCTTCCTCGGCCTCGGATATTCGTCCGTGGCGAGCGGCTCCACCGTCGCGGGCGCCAACAACTACGGCCTGCCCCCGTTCCCCGTGCCCCTCGACTGCCCCTCGCCTGCCAACACGGGGGGGGTGATCCACAACCCCGTGCTGGGCGGTAGCGACGCCGGCTTTCCCGGGGGGAACTGCGGGACCAAGAACATCGGCGGCGCGAACCTCCGGTTCCGCCTCGAGCCGACGCTGAACGTGAGCGATCAGGTGCGGATCCACGCGCAGATCGACGTCTTCGACAACACGATCCTCGGCTCGACGCCGGACTCGCTGGCCGGGATCCAGGGCTTCAACACGCCGCCGGTGGTGAGCAACGGTCAGGCGGTGTCGCCGACCGCGCTCCCCGGCGTGGCGCCGTCCGGGTTCGTCTCCCAGACGCAGGACCCGCCCGAAATCGGGCAGAACGGCTACACCTCCAGCATCCGCGCCAAGCGCGCCTGGGCCGAGATCGACACCGAGTTCGGGTCGCTCTACTTCGGGCGGATGCCCTGGCACTGGGGCCGCGGCATCTTCTACAACGACGGCAACTGCGCCGACTGCGACGTGGGGACCACGGTCGATCGCGTGATGGCCATGACCACGCTCTACGGCCACCAGCTGAAGTTCGCCTGGGACCTGGGGGCGCAGGGGATCACCACCCAGCAGCTGTCACTGGGGCGGCTCGATCCGAGCGGCTACCAGTACGACCTGTCGCAGAACGACGACGTCCTCGAGCTGATGGCCTCGATCGCCAAGCTCGACAGCCCCGTCGAGCTGCGCGAGAAGATCGATCGCGGCGACGTGGTGGTGAACTACGGCGTGCAGTTCGTCTACCGCAACCAGGGCAACGTCGACGCCGCGCCGACCAGCAACCAGGTGCAGATGACCTCGTCGCTGTATGGGCCGCAGCCGATCCAGCCCGACCAGATCCCCAGCTCGCTCCCGTTCAACGGCATCTCGTTCACGCCGGACGTCTGGTTCAAGCTCTATTACAAGGCGCTGACCATCGAGGCCGAAGGGGTGGCCATCCTGGGCCGGATCCTGAACCCCGGCGTCCTGGCCGAGAACCCGAACCAGGAGCTGAAGCTGGCGCAGGCCGGCTGGGTGGTGGCCAGCGAGCTCCGGCTGTTCCACGACGCGTTCTTCGTCGGGTTCGAGGTCGGCGGCGCCACCGGCGACCAGGCCAACGACCCGGGGCAGTACCTCAACTACCGCTGGCGGTTCGTCCAGCAGCCGCGCGGCGATACGTCCATCAATGATTTTCACTTCTCACCCGACTACCACGTCGACGAGATCTTCTTCCGGCACATCTACGGCACCGTCACCAACGCCACCTACTTCAAGCCGCAGGCGGCCTACTGGTTCGACCTCGGCAAGACGCGCGCGATCGGCATCAACGGCGGCGCCATCTTCAGCATGGCGCAGGTCCCGGTCTCGACGCCGGGCGACGCGCTCCTCTACGGCATCGAGACCGACCTCAGCGCCGGCTATCGGAACACGGCCGAGGGCTTCTACGCCGGCCTCACCTGGGGCGTCTTCTGGCCCCTCGACGCCCTTGACCGCCCCGCCTCCATCTGGCCCGGCCCCGACGCCGCCAACGCCAGCTCCGCCCAAATCCTCCGCATCAACTTCGGCGTCAAGTTCTAGGGCGCTCGGCGCTCGGCGCTCGCTTCGCTCGCTTCGCGGAAGGGGCTCCGCCCCTCCCGCGAGCCCACCCCCTCGCGACGAGAGCCGGGCCCGGATCCTGTTCGGCCCATAAGTCTCCGGCGGGCAAAGCCCGCCTGCGATCAACCTGGTCAGACCTGACGGACCAGAAGATCTGTTTCTAACGTCGGCGGCGCCGAGGGAGCGGTGCGGGTGGCGCGGAGGGGTCCCGCAGCGACAGGACCCGCTCCGCGACCGCAGCGCCGCCCCGCTTAGAAGGATCTCCTTCCGATGGAAGCCGCGGGCGGCGGCGGGGCGGGCTACTTGGCGTGGACGTCTTGGCTATCGGGGGAGGAGGAGCTGAAGTGCTTGAGCCGCTCCTGCGCGTCCTTGCGGGCCCCCGGATCCTCGTTGGCCCCGCACTCGAGGTACTTCTCGAACGCCGCCCGGGCCTCCGGATTCTTTCGCTCCAGCGAGTACATGATGCCGAGGTCGTAGTACGCCTTGGCGAACTTCGGATTCTTCTGCACCGCCAGCTGATATTCGGAGATGGCCGCGTCCGTGTTCCGCTGCCGCCGATAAACGACCCCCAGATCGAAGTGCAAGGCGGCGTCGTCCGGCCGCAGCGAGATGGCCTTCTTGAGCGCGATGATCGCCCCCTCCTTGTCGTCGGTCTTCGACTTGGCGACCCCCAGGTTGGCCCACCCCTGCGAATCGTCGGGCTTCAGCTCGGTCGCCTTCTGCAGGTGCTCGATGGCGTGCTTGAAGTCCCCGGTCTGCTTGTAGGCGAACCCCAGCGACAGGTGCGCCTCGTAGTTGTCGGGCTGGAGCTCGAGGGCCGTCTCCAGCTCTTTGATCCCCTCGTCGCTGCGCTTGAGCCGGGCATAGGCCGCGCCGAGATTGGCGTGGGCCTCGGCGTACTTGGGCTGCAGCTTGACCGTCTTCTCGTACTCGCCGGCGGCGCGGCCGTAGTCCCCCTGCGAACGGTAGAGGTTGCCCAGCGTGAAGTGCGCGGCCGCGTAGTCGGGGCGCAGCTTGACCGCCGTCTCGCACTCGCCGATCGCCGCCGCGACGTTCCCCTCCCGCTTGTACTGCAGCGCCAGGTTGTAGTGCCCTGCGGACTCGTCGGCGCGCGCCGGCGCCGACCCCAGAAGTGCCAGCGCGAGCGCTGCGATTGCCGTCGATCGTCGCATGCGAGCTCCTCGGCGCCACAGTAACACGCGCCGGCTTCGCCGCCGGCCGCGAATTGAGAATGAAGCGCAAAATCAGGTGCTATAGTGGTCGCCGTATCATGCTGCAGGCCCTGTTGGTCACCTTCCGCGAGGGGATCGAGTCGTTCCTCATCGTCGGCGTCGTCATCGCCTTTCTCAAGAAGAGCGGGCGGCCGGGGCTGGTGCGCGGCGTGAAGATCGGCCTCGGGATCTCGCTGGTCACCTGCACGGTCGGCGCGCGGCTCTGGCTGGAGGTCCCGAACCAGCCGCTCTACGAGGGGATCGCCGCGCTGTCGGGGGCGCTGGTGGTGGGGGTGTTGCTGGTGCAGATGCTGCGCAGCGGTCGCCACATGCGCGCAGAGATCGAGGCGCGCGTGGCCCGGGTCGCCGGCGACGGTCCGGTCGCGTCTGCGCGCGCGGTCGCCGGCGTGGCGCTGGTGACCGCCCTGCTGGTCACTCGTGAGGGGCTGGAGGCGGTGTTCTACGTGGGCATCCAGGCGCTGGCGTTGAAGGCGGCGGAGGTGCGCTCCCAGGCCATCCTCGTGCTCGTCGGCGCGGGGCTGGGCCTGCTCGGCGCGGCGCTGGCGGCCTGGGGCTGGACCCGTTACGGCCGCAAGCTGAACCTCGGGGTGATCCTGAAGGTGACCGCGCTGTTCCTGGGCCTGTTCCTGCTGCAGCTCATCGTCTACGGCATCCACGAGCTGGCCGAGAGCGGCGTCATCCAGGGGACGCAGGCGTTCCACGACGCGACCGAGAAGTTCGGGCCCGACGGCCAGATCGGCCACCTCCTCTCCTACTCGCTGCTCGGCGCGCCGCTGCTCTATCTGCTGTGGGCCCGCCGCGCGGCCGCCACCCGACGCGCCAGTCAGCAAGCGACCGCCTGAGCGGCCGGCGTCCGGTCACAGCCTGGCGTGCAGGACGCGCGAGAGGACGCGGTAGCCGAGGCGCTCGTAGAACGCGTCGGCGGCGGTGTTCCCTTCCCAGGTGGTGAGGACCATCTCGACGGCCCCCTGGGTCCGCGCCCAGTCGCCCGCGGCGGTCACCAGCCGGCGGCCGAGCCCGCGCCGCCGGGCGCCCGTCGACACCACCAGCGTCTCGAGGTGGGCGCGGCGGCGCGGCACCATCGTCGGGTCGGGGGGCGTCTCGTAGATGCGCAGCGCGAGGAATCCGACGACGCCGCGGTCGTCCGCGGCCACCAGCGCGGCGGCCGTCCCGTCGACCAGCAGGCGGCGCCACTCGGTCTCGGCGCGCGCCCCCACGCGAAAGTAGGCCGGGGCCAGCTCGGCGTGCAGCGCGTCGACCTCGCGCAGCAGCGCCGCCACGTCGGGCCAGTCCTCGTGGCGCGCGCGGCGCACCACCGCTTCGCCGCGCCCGTTCACACCGCCGGGCGATCCTCTTCGCCGTCGGTGAGCTCGAGCGGGAAGCGGCGGTTCATGACGCCGTAGACCAGCTCTTCGATCTCGGTCTCCGTCGACATGGTGAGCGCCTGCGCCAGGAGGCGCTCGGCGTCGGCGATCTGCGTCGAGCGGATGATCGACTTGACCACCGGGATCTGGCGCGGCGCCATCGAGAGGTTGCGCAGGCCCAGGCCCATCAGCACCCAGGCCAGGATGGGATCGCCGGCCATGTCGCCGCACATCGCCACCGGCTTGCCCATCCGCTCGGCGCCCACCACGGTCTGCCGGACCGCCCGCAGGATCGCCGGGTGCAGCGGGTGATAGAGGTAGCCGACGTGCTCGTCCTCGCGGTCGGCGGCCAGCGCGTACTGGATGAGGTCGTTGGTCCCGATGCTGAGGAAGTCGCACTCGGCCGCCAGCATGTCGGCGATGAGCGCCGCGCTGGGCGTCTCGATCATCACGCCCAGCGGCACCTTGTCGGCGTGCGGGACGCCCTCGCGCCGCAACTCCTCGACCACCTCCAGGCAGAGCTGCTTGGTCGCCCGCAGCTCGGCGACCCCCGAGATGAGCGGCAGCAGGATCTGCATCGGCCCGACCGCGGCGGCGCGGTGCAGGGCGCGCAGCTGGGTGCGGAAGACGTCGGTCCGACGCAGCGAGTAGCGGATCGAGCGGAGGCCCATCGCCGGGTTGGTCCCCACCGGCATGCGCACCGAGGGCGGGAGCTTGTCGCCGCCGAGGTCGAGCGTGCGGAAGGTGATCGGCCGGCCGCCGACGTTCTTCAGCGCCGCCACCGCGTGCGCGTACTGCTCCTCCTCCGACGGGAGCTCGCTGCGCTCGAGGTAGAGGAACTCGGTGCGGAAGAGGCCGACCGACTCGGCGCCCAGATCGACGGCGATCGGGATCTCCTCCAGCATCTCGACGTTGGCGTGCAGGTGCACCACCGTGCCATCCGTTGTCTGTGACGGGACGTCGCGGATGGCGGCCAGCCGCTGCGAGCGCGCCCGGTGCACGTCGGCGCGCGCCTCGTAGCGGCGCAGCGCCTCGGCGTCCGGGTCGAGGATCACCTCGCCCCGGAACCCGTCGATGACGACCGTCATGCCCGACCAGGCCCGGTGCCCCAGCCCCTCGACGCCGACGACGTAGGGCAGCCCCAGCGCGCGCGCCACGATCGCGGTGTGCGAGGTGCGGCCGCCCCCCTCGGTGCAGAAGCCGGCCGCCTCGGCGCGCCCCAGCTGCGCGGCGTCGGCCGGCGACAGCTCGTGCGCCACGGCGATGCTCCCCTTGGGGGCGTCCTCGGCGGTGGCCGTCTCGCGCCGCCCGACCAGCGTACGCAGGAGGCGCTCGCCGACCAGCGCCACGTCGCTCTTGCGGTCGCGAAAGTACGGGTCCTCGATCTTGTCGAACACCGCCTGGATCTGGTCGAGGGCCTTGCGGACCGCCCACTCGGCGGCGGTCTTCTCTTCGCGGATGAGGCGGCGCGCCCGCTCGACCAGGTGGACGTCCGACAGCATCAGCCGGTGCGCCTCCAGGATGCGGTACTGGTGGTCGTCCCCCTCGGTCGCGGCCAGCTGCGCCTGGATCCGCGCCAGCTGATCGTCGGTGTCGTGGATCGCCGTCTCGAACCGCTGGATCTCGGTCTCGACCTGGTCGGCCGCGATGCGGCGTTCGTGGATGTCGACCTTGCTGGCCAGGACGTGCGCGACGCCGATGGCGATGCCCGGCGACGCGCCAACCCCGACCAGTCGCTCCATCAGGGGTCGATCCCTTCGCCGAACCCGCTGTCGACGAGGTCGGCGAGGGCGGCCACCGCGACCTCGGCGTCGTCTCCCTCGCACACCACCTTCATGGTCACGCCGTGCGCGGCCACCAGGGTCAGGAGACCCATGATGCTCTTACCGTTGGCCTCGGTCCCGTCCTTGATGACCTTGACCTCGCTCTTGAAGCCATTGGCGCTCTGGACGAAGCGCACGGCGGCCCGGGCGTGCATGCCCAAACGGTTCCTCACCTGCACCTGACGTTCGGCTCGCGGCATCTCTCAGTGGCGCTCTTCCCGCGGCAACGCGACCTTGCCGGTCAGCTCCGAGCCGAGCCGGATCGATCGCTTGCCGACCTCTTTGACGATCTCGGCCACCTCGACCGGGCGCTGCCCGCGGCGATCGACGGTGGCGAGCTTGATGAGCATCGGAAGGTTTATACCGCACACGATCTCGACGGATCTGGTTCCGTCGAGCATCGCCAGGCAGGCACGAAACGGCGACGAGCCGTGCACGTCGGAGAGGATCAGCAACCCGGCTCCGGCGTCGACCTGCTCGCAGGCCAGCCCGACGCGCCGGACGATCTCCTCGAACGGATCGGAGAGCGCGACGGAGACCGTGGCGGCCGCGGCGATGGGCCCCACCAGCCCCTCGGCGGCGGCGAGCAGACACTCCCCGCTGCCACCATGGGTGACGATGACGAGCCCCACCAGGGGCTCCCTCTCCTGCGCAGGGGGGGCCATCGGACCTCTTAGTCTACTGCATTCAGGAGCTGCCGCGCTGGATGTCGCGGTGTCGGACCGAAATCGAGAACGACCCCGCCAGCCGCCGGGCCAGCTCCTTGGCGATGGTGACCGAGCGGTGCCGGCCGCCGGTGCAGCCGATGGCCACCGTGGCGTAGGACTTACCCTCGCGCAGGAACCCCTGGACCGAAAGGCGCAGGAACTTCTCGGCCTCGTCCACGTAGGCCTTGGCGGCGGGCTCGTCCAGCACGAAGCGCGCCACCGACTCGTCCTCGCCCGACAAGCCCGAAAGCTGGGGGACGAAGAAGGGGTTCGGCAGGAAGCGGACGTCGAAGACGATGTCGGCCTCGGCCGGGATGCCGTGCTTGAACCCGAACGACAGCAAGGTGACCGAGAGGTCCCCCTCGCCGCGCCCGTAGCGCTCCTGGATGAGCGCCCGCAGCACGTGCACGGTGAGGGCCCCGGTGTCGACCAGCGCGTCGGTCTCGCGCCGCAGGTCGGCCAACGCGGCGCGCTCGGCCGCGATGCCGGCCCGGATGTCGGTGTCCGACAGCGGGTGCCGGCGGCGCGTTTCTGAAAAGCGGCGGATCAGGATCTCGTCGGAGGCCTCGAGGAAGAGGACCTCCACGGTGTGTCCGGCGTTGCGGAGGTGGGCGAAGACGGACGAGGCGCCGGCCAGAAAACGCCCCCCGCGGGCGTCGAGGCCCAGCGCCGCCCGATCGATGTCGGTCCGCGAGGCGAACAGCTCGATGAACTGCGGGACCAGCGGCAGCGGAAGGTTGTCGACGGCGTAGAAGCCCAGGTCCTCCAGCGCCCGCAACGCGGTCGACTTTCCGGCACCCGAGACGCCCGTGACCACCACCAGCCTCATTCGACGTCGTCCCGCCAGCGGCGCTCGCGCGCGTCGGCCAGCGCGCGATCGAGCCGCTCCTGAAACTCGCGCGCCGAGTGGTGGCCGCGCACCTGCAAGAGGCGGTTCCGCGCCGCCACCTCGATGAGCGAGCTGACGTTGCGCCCCGGGCTGACCGGGATGCGCAGGAGCGGCACCTGCACCTCGAGGATCGGATAGACCATCTCGTCGAGCCCCAGCCGGTCGTGGCTCTCGCTCTGATCCCAGCGAATGAGCTCGAGGACCAGCTCGATGCGCTTCTCGTCGCGCACGGCGGCCACGCCGAACATGTCCTTGATGTTGATGATGCCGAGGCCGCGCACCTCCATGTGGTGCTTGATCAGCTCCGAGGCCCACCCGACCAGCA
>Ga0070734_10003493_pt1 | contig 16349 bp, 14 predicted proteins | sample Coa_R1_8_FD_66444 | JGI IMG/M metagenome (GOLD analysis project Ga0070734, IMG submission 66444) | Surface soil microbial communities from Centralia Pennsylvania, which are recovering from an underground coalmine fire - Coalmine... | ecosystem: Environmental > Terrestrial > Soil > Unclassified ...
GCATCACCGCGCCGGCAGGCAAGCCAGTGCGCGCTGCGACCCAGCCGGCGTAGTGGAGACTTTCGGAGAGCAGGCATTGATTTTATTCGCTTTTTCTCCCCAATTGGCTAAGTTGGGCTAGAAGCAGGCGGGAGCAGCGTGCTCCGGCTGCTTTCTGGTCAGTTTCTTTGTTCGACCTGAGGGCCGTTTCTTCGTTCAAATGCCGCTCCGGCACCCGCTTCGCCGATCGCTTGCCGAGCCGGCCATCAACCAGACCCTCAAGCCCAGCTTCCTCGTAGCGGTCCCGATAACGCCGGAACTGCCGCTCCGACATGCCCAGCAGCTCACCAGCCTCCATCATCGAAAGTTCCCCCGCCTCCCAGCGGCTCAAAACATCACGAAACTTGTGCATCCTGCGGTCCTGCAGCCACGTCGCCCGGTTCATCGATTCGCCCCCCCGTAGGAGGCAAAAAACCGGACAACTCGTGTGCTACCTAACCCGGACAACTCGTGTGCTTACGACACGCTTGCGCCACAACGTTGACGCGCATTAAGGCCCGCGTTATAATTGCGTTAATAACATAACGCGCTCTTTCTCAAGATTACCATCCGGCGACGTAGCGACGGACTCTGCATGGCGGACGTCCCCGGGTTTGCAGCGGAAAGTTTTCACGTTCCTTAAACAAATTTCGGACCGGTCCCATGGTCTTCAGTGATCCGGTTTTCCTGATCGGCTTTCTGCCCGCCAGCATCGCTATTTTTTATCTGCTGCGCGCTTATGCGGGCGGCGCAACGGCCGTCTGGGCCCTGGTCGGCCTATCCATGGTCTTCTATGCATACTGGAGCGTGGTCTTCTTGGGACTGCTGCTGGTTCAGATCGCTATTAATTTTGCACTTGGACGGCGAATTGAAACTGCTCCCCATCGCGTCCTTCTGCCATTTGCCGTGATCTTCAATCTTTGTCTTCTAGGTTATTTCAAGTATCGAAATTTCTTTTTGGAGAACATCGGCGATCTCATCGGCGTAAAGTTCTATCTTACTACTCTGGTCGTTCCGCTTGGAATATCATTTCATACGTTCCAGCAAATAGCTTTGTTGGTCGATATAAAGAATAAACAGGCCACGCTTCCGCCGCTTCTCAATTATGTCCTTTTCGTTCTGTTCTTTCCGCAGCTCATTGCTGGTCCGATTGTGCTGCACCGAGAAATGGGAAAGCAAGTGGCAGCGCTTCGCGACGGCCACAAGCCCGGCTTTGAGTCGTTTGCTCCAGGTGTTCTCATCTTCGCGTTTGGACTGTTTAAGAAAGTTTGTCTTGCGGATAATATCGCGCACTATGCCGATTTGGCTTTCATGCCTAACCAGCCGCTCATGATGCCGGAGGCCTGGGCCGGATCCATAGCGTACATGCTGCAACTTTTTTTCGACTTTTCCGGCTACTCGGAAATGGCTGTCGGCCTTGGCCTTATGTTCGGATTCAAGCTTCCGAACAATTTTCTTATTCCCTATACCGCGACATCGATGACCGAATTCTGGAAGCGTTGGCATATTACTATGACGCGGTTCTTCACGATGTATGTATACACTCCCCTGTGGCTTCGGTTTCGCCGGAGTCTGCGTCGGTCTGCATTTTTCCAACAACATCCTAGTGCTGGTTCCGAATTTATTGTAGCCGTCGCATTGCCAATACTGCTGACTTTCTTTCTCTCCGGGCTGTGGCACGGGGCCGGATGGACGTTTATTTGCTTCGGGCTCGTCAACGGCGCCGGGCTTGTCATCAGCCAGGCGTGGATTACTGCCCGTCTCCCCTCACTGCCTCGGCTATTGGGCTGGGCTCTGACCATGCTCACCACAGTGATTGGGCTTGTCTATTTTCGTTCCAACAATCTCGCCCAGGCCCATTACATTCTTCACCAAATGTTCTTGGCACCGGAACCCCTGAGCGTCCCGGCTTGGCTGGCCGCGGTTCTGCCGTTCGACCTTCCGATCCGTACATTTACGCTTTTTGCTGAGCTGAGACATTCGGCATATTGCCTGTTCTGGATCGGGCTTCTCGGCTATCTGGCTGCAGCCCTTCCGCCGCTTGCCGCAAACCCCGAGTTCCTGCTGCCATCGCGTTCCAACGCACTCGTATTAGCGGCCATGATCTGGCTGATAGCCGGACTCATCGGCGAGCCGAGAACGTTCTTGTACTTTGCGTTCTGAACCAACATGAAAAACCGGTCCTGGATTCAGTTTTTATTTCTTCGGGTTCCGGTCGCGGCGCTGGCGCTGGCGGCCGCTGCTCAAGCGCTCGCGGCTTTTCTGTCGGATGTGCCGATGTGGCGCGACCGTACCGATGAGCTGGCGCTCGCGGTGCTAAAGGATTCCACGAACTATCGAATTCTGCTGTTCGGCGACAGCATCACAAGAAACGCGACGGCGCGATTTTCACTGGGCGCGCCGGGAGAGGTCGCGAACCTCGCCACCAACGCATATATTGGATTAAGCGGATCGCTTTTCCTGTTGACGAGGTACTTGAGCACACATCCAGCCCCGCAACATGTCGTTATAGCGCTGGCACCCGGCTTATATCACTACCAGAATGATGCCAGTCTTGCGCGTTACCACTTGTGGCACACGTTTAGTCGCCCTGACGAGCGTAATTTCCTTGATACCTATGTACCCGGTGTCAGTCGCCGCGCTTGGTATCCCGCAATATTGGACTTGCAGGAGCGCATCGCAGAGCCGCTATTTTCATTTCTCAAGCAGCGATATCTGGCGCTTCGGAGGAGAGATGAACTTAGCATTTCCACGGGGTTTCTGACGCCACGCGCGGAGACCCCAGTGGAGTTTTCTATACATGCTGAACCAGATACCGTAGCTGAGTCCGGTTCGGCCGAAGTTGACCTTACAATCGCTCCTGTGAATGAACGCTCGCTTAGTCGCATATGCGAGCTGAGCAAGCAGCATGGGTTTTGGATCACCATAGCATGGCCGCCGATGCCAATGAGTGTCAGACGCACCCTGCGGTCGAGTGGTGCTTTGTCCGAATTGGAGGCGACAATTCGATCAATTATGGCGGGGCGTTGCCCTTTCAGTGGATTTCCTGACTTCAGTGAAATTAGAACTTACACAGACTCGAGCTTTCATCACGACATGATGCATCTCTTTGGGGACGGCTGGGAACAGCGATACGCCAGCGATCTGAGCGACTTCCTCGGTGGCCTTCCCTTTCAAGTTCCAATCGAGGCTGCGAAATAGGCCGAATAGTTATCATGGCTTCTTTCGCGTCAGAGCGCTCGAAATTGCGTTGAAGTAGTCGCGACCTGGCGCTTCGATTAGCCGATAGGTAATGGCTGAAACGGCAACCACTGCGACAAGATACGCCACGGTTATGGCGATCATGGTCCAGTTCCCGTCAATGCCCTCCAATGGCGATTGCGTGCCCATGGACTTGCCGGAAAGCGCCGCCACGATGACCTTGATCGCGGTGCGAAGGAGCCAATGCACCATGTAAATCGAATAGGACCACACGCCCAGCTGCACGAACGGTCGCGCCATCAACATCTTAGAGATTGCGCCGTTCTCATTCGCAAAAGCCCATACCGCGAAACCAAACACGACCGGTGCCATCATGGACGACGCATCGTCGCCCGCGATGCATACGAATATGACTATGGCCGCTATTGCCGACAGCTCAGCGAGCGTGCCGGCGAAGAGCTTCTGCCCCCCCACAGTCCACGCCCTATAGGTAAGGTGGCCGGCAAAGAAGCCAAAGCAGCACCTAAAGAAGGCATAATCAGTGTTCGACGCCAGAAAATCCGGTACCGAAAGAGCAATGACGGTCGCGGCAAAGAGAACCATCGCTCCAATCAGGAGTACGGAAGGCGATCGCTTTGGCGAAATGAGGTAAATGAGGGCAAATAACGCATAAACCCAAAATTCCGTGCTGATACTCCAACTCGGGACATTCCATGATAGATTGGTATGATCGCCGACAGCCTGAATCAGCAGGACGTTCCTGAATATTGCGATCGCGGAATTTGGCGGCTGAAACGAAGGGCTTTGAAAGGACATTTGCAATGCATTTCCAGCCATGGTCTTCAAGAGCTCTAGGCTGACAAACACCATCAGGAGCACGATGTGCAGGGGCCAAAGGCGCCCAAATCGTCGTAGAAGAAATGCGCCAGGCGAGAAACCGCTCTGCAAGGCCTGACCATATGTATGAGTGATGACAAAGCCGCTGAGCACGAAGAAGAAGTCGACGAAGAGGAACGAGTGAACTACGAAAGATGGCGCTTTGACGTATTGCAGATTGTGAACTGCAACCAACAACGCGCAGATTCCACGCCAACCGTCGAGAGCGACAAAGCGCGGTTTGGGTACCGTTGATGTGAGCAACTCGCTTTTCGGTGCAAAATCTCGGAGGTCTGCGGCAGCCAAGGAATTCTCCGGCAGCGAGTCTTCAACGGACTACCTTATTGTGGTTCCCGAGAGGACAGCGAATCAATCACTCAGCGCATTCAAGTAAGTTCGGAGATCGCTGGCGTAGCGCTGCTCCCACCCATCGCCGAAGAGGTGTGTTATATCCCGGTGGAAGCTCGAAGCCGTATAGGTGCGGATGCTGTTGAAATCAAAAATCGCGTCAATGTGACAATGGTCCTTCATGATGTCGCGAATGCGCGTCTCCAGCTCCGTCAGTGTTCCGTGTACAACCATCGCACGCTCGATTTCCGAGGCCATCGGAGGCCAGACGAGGCTGATGGCGAATCCGTGCTGTTGACTTAAGCGACAAAATTCGCCCAACGCCGCCGCATTTATCGGAGCCGGAACGGCATTGAGCCTTTCCGAGATGGCATCCTCCAGGACTTCCGGGCCCACAGGCATCGAGGCTTGCGTGGCGGCATTTGGATCCGGATCGAACTCCCCGCCCGGTATGCGCGCAGCCTCTCTTCCTCGCGAAGCCAAATACCGGTTCTTCAGCCACGAAAAGAGCGGCTCAACGACACGTTCCTGCAAATCTGCGATTGCCGGAAACCAGTCATGAGAATCAATGTCCGGCAAATATGTCTTCAAAAAACGTCGCTCGTCGGCTTCCCGAAATGTGTGCCAGAGGTTGTATCGGACCAGGCGAATGTCGCTCACCCAGGCGTACATGGCGGGTGCAAGCGCCACCACGACGTACTTCGGGGGGGCGTGTGCGCTCAAATATCTGCGGAGAAGCAGCAGCTCTCCGGAGAGCCCAAAATGGGCATGGGTTGAAAGATTCGCCACTTCGCCCGGCGCACCCAGGGCAAACCTTGCTGTGGCGTTCCGGGTAATACTGTCACCCAGTAGAACGACCTTGTAGTTCGTCGGATCGCTCAGCACGGCGAGCGCGAGTTCGTCCGTGCGATCGCGCCGCATGGGCACCTCGGAGAGCGCCCAAGCGCAGGCCTGTGCGGCGAGCGCGATCACCAGCGCTGCCACCGGAAATTGAATGAACAAAAATCGGTTCCAAGGCTTTGTCATGCGGCTTCAAAACGCAAAATAGAGAAAAGTCCGCGGTTCGCCGATAAACCCGACCACCAGCCACGCCATGCCTGCCAAAGCGAAGGCCTTGGCACGGGAGGGCAACAGCCCCTCCGGATTGGCCGCAATGGGCGGAAGGCTGACAGACAGGATTGCCAGCAGCGCCGTCCAGGCCAGGCAATACACGGTGTCCTTCAGCTCAGAGAAGAGCGTAAAAGTTCCAACCGGAACGTGAACCGGCAGAAGCGAAGACAGCCAGGCCGGTACGCTCACGGGCTCCGATGCCACAAACATCTGGTGCAGGACATACTGCGCCTGCGCGAGATCGTTGGCGCGGAAATAGACCGCTCCGACCAAGACAACGATCATCGTCAGCGCCCAGCCAAGGAGCCTTGGCGGGGACGGAAGGCGCGCGGCGTTCCACGTCTGCGCAATGACCATCCCGACGCCGTGCACGAGCCCAAAGCAGATGAATGTCCAACCGGCTCCATGCCACAAACCAGACAAGAAGAATGTGATCAGCGTCGGAAGCGACATTGTAACGGCGACTTCCAAGGCCGGGCTGGGATGATTTTTGAAATATGTGGAGCGGCGCAGGCGCCGCCTTAACCCAAGCCACATCGGATTGTACAAATACATCGTGAAAAAGCGGATCATCGTGATGTGCCATCGTTGCCAGAACTCGGCTAACGATTTGGCCGCATAAGGAACGAGGAAATTGTTCGGAAGCTTAAGACCGAACATCAAGCCCATTCCGACCGCCATGTCGGAATATCCGGAAAAGTCGAAGAAAAGCTGCAACGTGTAGGCGACGACTCCCACCCACGCTTCCGACATCATGAGCGTTCTGCCCTGCGTAAACGCAGCATCCGCATAATGTGCGATGTTGTCCGCAAGGCAGACCTTCTTGAACAAACCAAACACGAAGATCAGGAGTCCGGCCGCAAACCACTCCAAGCCCGGACCTTTGTCGGCGCGAAGTGCCGCGACCTGCTTTCCCATCTCCTGATGAAGGACGATGGGGCCAGCAATGAGCTGCGGGAAAAAGAGCACGAACATGACGTAGTTAAGCAGCGGCGGAAGGCTGATCTTCTGACTCCTGATATCGACCAGCAGTGCGATTTGCTGGAAGGTGTGGAATGAAATTCCTAACGGAACGATCAAATTGGACAGATGGAATTGAAGGCCGACGAGATCCCCCACATTTGCAAGAAAGAAATTTCGATATTTGAAATATCCCAACAGACCGAGGTTGCAGATAACCGCGAATGCCAGGGTGCGGCGGTCGTGCGTCCTTTCGAGTCTCAGGCCGAGGGCGTAATTGCCGGCGATCTGCGCCAGCAGAAGCAGCAGGAAAGGCACGCTCCAATATGCATAAAATATCATTGAAAGCGCGATGACCGCGCAAACCGCTGCGGTGCCGCTCGCATAGATCCGCAGCAGGTGAAAGATGACGAGGCTCGCGGGCAGAAAGCCGACCAGGAAGACTGGATCACTGAAGACCATGAATGTCCCAAATCCGCTGGTCGCCGGTTGACGTAAGCAAGTGAGTCGCCATACGTCAACGTCGTCCTGTTAGCCCAATTCGTTGCAGCGGTATCCAGAACAGGTCCGCCGCGCCTGGAAGCACTATCCCCCTCAGAGCCGCGCCGTCATGCGGGTGGCTCGCGCGCCGATAACATTCAAGCGGTCCATATCGCATGGCTAATGTTATATGTCAAAGGCGTCGCGCTGGCGTAACGTTAACGATCACCAGACTGCATTTGCGAGTTCATTCATGCCGAACGGACCGGGGCCCTTGTCGGGTTGGCGCGGCGAGGGGCTGCCGGAAGCGGTTGCCGTTGGGTAGGGCTCGCGGGTCTTGTGCCACAGGAGAATACCGGTGACTTCGATCGACCCGGGTCCTCGCTCCGGCACCGGTTGAAGCACCGTATGCGAGGCGGGCGTGGGTGATGAGGCCAACTATAATTGCCATAAGTATAGTGCTGATATGTTTATACATGAAATTGCTTTCACTAATATTAGTGAATAAAATAATGAACCAGACCGAAATCGGAAATACATTAATGGCTGCATCTTCCTTAGACGTCGTGATGATCAGCGACCCAGCGGAGATAAATATCGAGATGAAGGCGCCAAATATGACTATCGCACCAATATAGCCGAATTCGATTATCTTATCGATGTACCCGTTATCTACACTGAAATCCGACAGCGTTGCGGCAAATCCCGTACCGTAACCGCCGCCGAAGAACGCCGCCGAGGTGTGATTGAAGTTGTCAATCACCAGGGGCCATATATCGGCCCTTCCCGTCATATCGCTCGATTTTCCAAGCATCTGCGGAATCGCATCGAAAACGCCGAAAAGAAAGCAGAGGAGCACGGCTGTCGCGGCTGCAGGCAGGAATGCGACCACGCCCTTTCGCACATCGGGCGAAGAGCGTGTGATCCAGTACATGGAATAGAGAATAAGCGGGGTAATAATCGCAACCAACTGCCCGGTCGCGGATTTCGTCCCGATCAGGCATCGCAGCGCACAGCCGATCGCCGCCCAACGCACGATAAACGACGGAAATACGATCGAGCCATAAAACAACAGCAAACCAAACGTGAGACCAGAGAACACGCCAAGCCCTTGCTTGTGACTAAAGATGCCCCGCCATAAGCCGGCGTGCTGAAACTGGTACGCGTCGGTGGCCTGATGCACCGCCTCCAGTGGATAGACCAGGACCCAATAGTAGCTCAGCGCGCAGCCGAGCGCCATCGTTCCTATCACGAGCCGTAAGCATTCGCGCGGTCCTAGTCGCGCCACCATCGCGAGGCCGAACAGCGATACAGTGAGAAAAACGTTGGCGACTTGGATCGTGCCTTTGGGGTTGTAGGAGAATGGAGCCCACACAAAAGCCATCCCGACCAACACCAAAATGGGCCGGCATTGACGGACCAACTCGATCGCTGGTTGGGATCTAAGGATCACCGCGAAGGCGAGGACCTCGCAGCCCAGATTGACGATCTTCAGGAATGTCGAGCCGGTAAACGTGGCCGTGACCGGATCGAATGCCAGCTGGATGGTGAATGCCGGGAAAAGAAACACCAATCCAAAGCTGAAGAGACACTTAACCAGGAGATCGCCACCGGAGCGACGTGCAACGCGTCTGGCCGCGGGCCTGGCGCTTGAGACGGATAACGACAATGCGTTCCCCTGAACCGGATTGACCTGCGCCGCCCGTAGGTTAACCGCTCCTAGCGGCCAAGCCCGCGCTTAACATAGACTTAGCACATATCACTCGGGCTGTATATCGCTCACGTCGCCAACATATCCAAGGCGGTACAACCGACGCACGATGATGCTCGGATCGCGGACACCTACAGCCGCATCCCGGTCCCATTTTACCGCTTCCATGCGTTCCAGGTGAAGGCCGAGGACATAGCGAAATTCCATACGGCGCCAACCAGCACCCCGACCGCGCCGGCGAGCCACCATTTCTGATCCGCATTGAACAGATACGCGGCGATTCCGACGTTGGCCACGGCCCCTACTGCGCCGATGCAATAGAACGAGAAGAGGCCGCGAAGGATACCCCGTCCCTTGAGCCGCAAGTCCCGGTAGGTGAACAGGTTGTTCAAGAAGAAGTTTGAGGTCATCGCGACAACGACGGCCAGCAGCTGCGCGTGCTCAAAACTCATGCTGAGGACTTGGAAGGAATACCAAAGCACCGCGATGTGAACGAAAATACCCAGGCCCCCTACCAGGGCAAAGAGCACAAACCGCACCGGAATGATGTGGCCAATCAGCTTGTCGGCGATCAGCACACCGAATTCCCATGCCACGAGCGCGTCGAGCTTGCTCTGACCAAATTGACGCTCGCCAAACCGATAGGGAATTTCCCGAACCGCGATGGTCTTGGGTGAAGAGGCGAGGAAATCCAGTAATATCTTGAAGCCTTGACCGGACATCTTGCGAACCGCGGCATCGAATGCTTGCCGTCGAAACATGAAAAAGCCGCTCATCGGATCGCAGATATCGACCTTGCAGACCATCCGACTGAGCCAATTGGCGAATGCGCTGATCTTGACGCGCGTCGTGTCCCAGGTGCCCACGTCGCCCCCCGCGACATAGCGGCTACCGACGACAAGGTCGCAGCGCTCTCGGCGCAGCACGTCGAGCATTCGCGGAAGTAGGCGCTCGTCGTGCTGGAGATCGGCATCCATGACGGCGATGTAAGGTGCCGAAGACGTTAAAATGCCTTCGATGCAAGCCGTACTCAGGCCGCGCCGCCCGATCCGCTGGACGCAGCGCACGCGCGGGTCTGATTGCGAAATATTGCGAATGTGCTCGGTCGTGCCGTCGGGTGAGTCATCGTCGACAAAAATCACTTCCCACGCGATCCCGCCGAGCACAACTCTCAGTCGATCGATCAGAGGCGCGATGTTGTCCCGCTCGTTAAACGTTGGTACGACGACGCTCAACTCCACAGCAGGGAGGATCGGTGCAATCTTTGCGCCGGGCTCGACTGAAATTCCCACCGCCCCGTCCGCAGTGCTGTCGATCACGCGTGTCTCAACCCCTTGCATCCGCAGCTGATTACTGAATCACGAGGGAGGAGGCAAGTTCATGCGCAGATACGGCCCGCTTCGCACCAGTGCGCTGGCGCTCGGGGTGAAAAAGATCTCCACCTGGCGTGAGGCCATCGACGCCGCGCTTGGGCAGCTGCTCGATGCGCTGTCTGAACCCAACCGTCGTGGTCGCACCGTTATTATCGCCCTCACGGCTTATTGGATCGTCTGGACGATTTATGCCGTCGTAGCAAAAGCGAGCCAGGACTTCCATTTCGATATGGGCGAGATGGTCGCCTGGTCGCGCGAAGTCAACTTCGGGACACCCAAGCATCCACCTTTGCCGGCTTGGCTGGTTGGTGTGTGGTTTTGGGTCTTTCCCCGCGCCACATGGGCCTACGACCTGTTCGCCGTCGGGATGGCGACGGTCTCCCTGGGGGTCGCCTTTGTGGTCTCGACCCGCTACCTGGATGGCGCAAAAAGCGCCGTCGGGCTCGCCTTACTGACTCTCGTTCCATTCTTTAATTTTCATGCCCTCAAGTTCAACGCCAACTCTGCCATGACGCCATGGTGGGCGCTGACGACGTGGTTCTTCCTGCGTTCTTTTGAGACTCGCGGACTCGGCTTTGCGGCGCTTGCGGGTGTCGCGGCGGCCGGTGCGATGATGACGAAATACTGGTCTGTGGTCCTGCTTGCCACGCTGACGATCGGAGCGGTGAGCGACCCTCGCCGCAAGCTGTATTTCGCCTCGGCTGCGCCTCTGGTGACCATCGGGGCGGGGGCCGCAGCACTATCGCCGCACGTCCTGTGGCTCTACGTGCATGATTTTGCGCCGTTCGGATACGCGCTCGAATCGCACCCAGGGACCATCGTGGAGGCGCTCGTTTCGGGCGTCGGCTATATTGTCGGCGCACTCGGCTATGCGGTCGTCCCGATTCTTCTGACCAGTATCGCGGCGAGGCCCACTCCAGCCGACATTGTCGACGTGCTTTGGCCTGGCGATCCATCGCGGCGCCTCGCCGCGACAGTGTTCATTCTGCCGCTGGTGCTGCCTGCGCTGATGGCGGTCGCCACCTCAGAGAAGACTGTGTCGCTTTGGGCGATCGCCAGCATGACGCTCCTGCCGGTCGTGCTGTTGTCATCACCCCGTATTATGATTCCCCGGGTCGCGGCGATTCGCATCCTCGCGATCGCGATATCCTTTCCGCTGCTCGCGGTGCTGGCCGCGCCAGTCGTTGCGGTTGTTACCCATCTCAACGGCGTCTCGAATTACGCCAGCCAATACAGCCTGGTGGCGGAGGCCGCCCGCAAGGTGTGGCGTGAGACGACCGATCAGCCGTTAGGGCTCGTCGGCAGCTACGACAACGTGCTCAACGGTTCGGTTTTCTACTTTCCGGATCGTCCGTCCACGCTCGATATTCTGAACCCTGCGCTCACCCCGTGGGCGGACGAAGCGCGTATTATCCAGCAGGGCATCCTGCTTTATTGCCCCCTGGCCGAGGGTAGCTGCATGGAGGCCTTGGACAGGCGCGCCGCTGCGGCGCCCGAGGCGAAGCGCGTCGAGGTGGATATTTCTCGCACTTTCCTCGGAATTCCCGGCCCGATCACCCGCTATGCGATCGTGGCCATACCGCCGCAGCAGGCGCCGGCGCGCCCCTGAGACCGGTCAGTACCGGTAGTGATCGGGCTTGTAGGGTCCCTCCACCGGCACACCGATATAAGTCGACTGCTTTGGGCTCAGACGGGTGAGTTTGGCGCCAATCTTGTCGAGATGCAGCCGCGCAACTTTTTCGTCGAGGTGCTTGGGCAGCGTATAGACCTTCCTCTCGTATTTGCCCGGATTAGTCCACAGCTCGATCTGGGCAAGCGTCTGGTTGGTGAATGACGCCGACATGACGAAGCTTGGATGTCCCATGGCGTTGCCGAGATTCACCAGTCGGCCTTCCGACAGCAGGATGATCCGCTTGCCGTCCGGGAACTCGATTTCGTCGACTTGCGGCTTGACGTTGTGCCAGCGGAAATTCCGCAGCGCCGCGACCTGTATCTCGCTGTCGAAGTGCCCGATGTTGCACACCACCGCGCGGTCTTTCATCTCGCGCATGTGATCGACCGTGATGACGTCGAGGTTGCCGGTGGCGGTAACGAAGATGTCGGCGCGAGCAGCCGCATCCTCCATGGTGGTGACCTCGTAGCCCTCCATGGCGGCCTGGAGCGCGCAGATCGGGTCGACTTCGGCGACCATCACGCGGCAGCCGGCCTGGCGCAGCGAGGCGGCCGAACCTTTGCCGACGTCGCCGAACCCCGCCACCATCGCGACCTTGCCGGCCATCATGATGTCGGTCCCGCGCCGGATCCCATCGACCAGGGATTCACGGCAGCCATAGAGGTTATCGAACTTTGACTTTGTCACGCTGTCGTTGACGTTGATGGCGGGCCACAGCAGCGTGCCCTTCTTCTGCATGTCGTAGAGCCGGTGCACGCCGGTCGTCGTCTCCTCGGAGACTCCGCGGATCGCATCGGCGTTCCTGCGATACCAGCCCGGATGCTCGCTGAGCCGCTTCTTGATGGCAGCGAAGAGAATTTCCTCCTCCTCGTTCGTTGGCTTGCTGATCGCGCCGATGTCGCCCTGCTCGGCACGCAGGCCGAGATGGATCAACAGCGTGGCGTCGCCGCCGTCATCCAGAATCATGTTCGGCGTGCCGCCGTCCGACCACTCGAAGATACGATGGGTATAGTCCCAGTAATCCGCGAGGCTCTCGCCTTTGACAGCGAACACCGGGATGCCGCGCGCCGCGATTGCAGCGGCGGCGTGGTCCTGGGTCGAATAGATGTTGCAGGAGGCCCAGCGAACCTCGGCGCCCAGGGCAGCAAGCGTTTCAATCAGCACCGCCGTCTGGATCGTCATATGCAGCGATCCGGCGATGCGCGCGCCGCGGAGCGGCTGCTGCGGGCCGAACTCGTCCCGCGTCGCCATCAGGCCCGGCATCTCGGTCTCTGCGATCGCAATCTCCTTGCGACCCCATTCGGCAAGAGCGATGTCCTTGACGACGTAATCGTGCCGGGTCGGCTTGGTGTTTGCGGCTGTCATTAAGGTGGTCATGAGCATCCCTTGGATCGTCTGGCGGACATACGCGTCAGGTGCCTATAGCAAGGCCGTCCACGCGCTGCAATGAACATATAAGGATTTCTTTATATCTGGCTAGTCATCCTCGCCAAAGCGAGCGTTGACCAGAAGCTCAAGCGCGGCGAGCGCCTCCGCCCGCTCCGGGCCGGACGCCGCGACCGTAATTTCAGTACCGGGGCCGGCCGCCAACATCATCAGGCCCATGATCGACGTGCCGCCAACGGTTTCATTGCCGCGGCTCACGCGCACGTCGGCTTGGAATTTTTCCACTGTTTGCACGAACTTGGCGGAGGCGCGGGCGTGCAGGCCTTTCTGGTTGATGATCTTCAATACCCGTACAATCGTCTCAGGTTGGATCGTCACGTCGGCATCGTAGCCGTCTTCGCGGGCCACGCGTTTTTGCTTCATTTGCCCGCCAATACACGGCTGGCGATAGTTATATATTTCCGACCGGACTCTTGTGCCGCCGCGACCGCCTCAGCCAGAGAGCATTCGCCCCGGACCTTCGCCAGCTTGACCAACATCGGCAAGTTGATCCCGGCGAGCACCTCGACTTTCGGTCGACTCATGACCGAAATGGCCAAATTGGACGGGGTGCCGCCAAACATGTCCGTCAAGATCACCACCCCGTCACCAGTGTCGACCTTCTTTACCGCCTCGATGATGTCGCGCCGGCGCTGCTCGACGTTGTCGTCAGGTCCGATCGTGATCGGTTCGATTTGATTTTGAGGGCCAACAACATGTTCCAGGGCGGAACGAAACTCGGTGGCAAGCTGTCCGTGGGTAACGAGAACAAGTCCTATCATGGATTCACCCGGCGCGCGCCGTGGGCGCGCCGCCCGAAGCTGCTCCAATCATGACCATCCCACGCCCGAGCGCAAGGACTTTCCGGGAGATTGTCACAAAGCTGCATACGTTGATACTGGAGCGCCGCCAAACAGGTGAGGAGACGATGCCACCGCGGTGAGCACGATCGGAAGAGGGTCGCAACCGCGTGCAACTGCTACCCGTCTAATCGTTATTCCGTCAATGACGGTCTCAGCTGCAGCGCTGTCGGGCATCCTCATGGATGTCGCGGCATCGAGATCCACTACTAATGAAACGACAGCCATCGGCTCGTATGGCAATTGCCGAATTCCGAGACCGCGCACCTCGAGAAGGCCGGCGAGAACCGGTGGCGGGCGCGCAATCAGCCGCCCATGGGCCGCGTGGACATGAACACGGTCGTCCGCTACCAAGCGTGCAAAGACGAGGAGTCTGCTCGCCATGGCATGAATGAGGTTGAGTGCCAAGCGCGATTTGCCTGACCCCGCGGGACCACGAATCAGCACGGCCCGTGCGCCCACCAGAACAGCTGAGGCGTGAATGGTCGGTGGCGCGTTCACCGCCGCCTACATGGCCGGCAGCCGGACGATAAAGCGCGCGCCAAGCACCCGTTCCTCGACGACGTGCCCGTCGCTCCTGGATTCGGAGCGCGCGTCAACCGGGGCGACGCGGTTCTGCGCCAGCAGCCGGCCATCATGCGCTTCCACAATCTGCTTCGAGATCGACAGGCCAAGGCCGGAATTCTGACCGAAATTCTGCTGCGGTCGATCCGTATAGAACCGCTCGAAGATCTTGTCGATGGCCTCCGGCCGGATGCCGGGGCCATCGTCATCCACTGTGATCAGTATTTCCGGGCCCGAACGCCGACACGTGACTCGCACTTTACCCTCCGGCGGCGAGAACGAGCGGGCGTTGTCGATCAGATTGTTCATGACTTGACTTAGCCGGGAGTCATGGCCTTGCACCATAAAGATGCGCGGAGATCCTTCAAAAGTGAGGGACACGGTCACGCTGTCTTCGCGCTTTACCTCGTTTGCCACCGAGACGACTGCGCACAACAGCTTATGGACATCGACCGCTGCCGCTTCCTGACGTTGCAACTCGGCATCCAGACGGCTGGCGTCCGATATGTCGGAAATCAGCCGGTCGAGTCGCTGTACGTCATGCTTGAGGATGGCGAGTAGTCGACTTCGACTCGAATCAGTTTTTGCCAGCGGCAAAGTCTCAACCGCCGAACGAAGCGAAGTCAAAGGATTTTTCAATTCATGGGCGACATCGGCGGCAAAGCTTTCGATCGCCTCGATACGACTATAAAGCGCCCCGGTCATTTCGCGCAGATTACCGGACAAATGCCCGATTTCGTCGCGCCTCTGGGTAAAATCGGGAATTTCCACGCGGCCCCTCACGCGGCGGCGCACGCGATCGGCACTGTCTGCGAGCCGTCGCACAGGGCCCGCGATGGTGCCAGCGAGCAGCATCGAGAGAACGGACATGATGCCGGCTGCAACCAGGAACACCTTGAGAATGGCAAGCCGCTCCGCCTCCACCGTCTGATCGATGTCACCGCCTTGCGTCGACAACAGCAAAGCGCCGCGCACGGTGCGCAAGCGCTGAATCGGTACCGCGACCAGAACAATCACCTCGCCGCGGTCATTGATGCGGACAACGCTCGCCTTCTGGCCATCCAGGGCCTGGGCGACTTCCGGATAGCTTTTGCCATTCTCGGGCCCGATCTCACGGTAAGGCGGCAGGTCGCCGCGACCGAGCCAGGTCCGTATCGCGATGAACGTGCGCTCAAGGATTCCGGGTCGCTCGGCCGTCGGGGGTGGCAAGTCAAACTTCAAGACATCGCCACGGCCATAGAGGTTGCGACTGTCGAGGATCAACGTGCCGTCGCGGTCATAGATGCGCGCGCGCGTATTCGTCGGCGTGATCAGCCGTCGCAGCAGCGGCGCCACCCGCTCCGGGTTGACCGGAAACTCAAAGCCAAAAAGCGTGTTATCGGACGGGCCGTAGCTTTCGCCCGCCTGGAGTTCCAAAAGTCGCTCAGGATCGACATTGATGGCGTCGGCCTCGGTGGCCTGCCCGGCGATCGCAATGGCGATGAGTTCGCCCTGAACGATCAAGCTCTGCACGCGCGCATCAATCAGGCCGGCGCGAAATTGGGTGAGATAGAGAATGCCAAGCACGAACGCCAGCAACCCGGCGATGTTGAGAAAAACGATACGCCGCGTCAGACTTGAAAAACTCTGGCTGACGAAGAACTGCCAGATGTGTCGAAGCGCGCCCGTCGGGCCCTCGGTGCGCAGGACTTTCCAGGCGTTAGCGAAGAAACCGCCAGTTCGGATACGGGCACGCGTGAACGCTATGCGAA
>Ga0070734_10003496_pt1 | contig 16336 bp, 14 predicted proteins | sample Coa_R1_8_FD_66444 | JGI IMG/M metagenome (GOLD analysis project Ga0070734, IMG submission 66444) | Surface soil microbial communities from Centralia Pennsylvania, which are recovering from an underground coalmine fire - Coalmine... | ecosystem: Environmental > Terrestrial > Soil > Unclassified ...
GCACGCGCGCGCTGCACCGGTTTGCTCTCCTCACTGTTCGCTGAAGGCAATTAGGCCGTGCTCCTCAATCTCTCTAAAATGATGTCCCCGGCTTGCGCGACGTTTCCGGCGCCCAGCGTCACGATAGCGTCGCCTTCGCGCGCCTGTTCGACTACGGCGTTAATCCCAGCGTCCATCGCGCCGGCGTAGTGAGCGTGCCGGTGGCCGAAAGCCTTGATCCGGTCTACCAGCGCCTGCGCCGTCACGCCTTCGATCGGCGCCTCGGAGGCGGCGTAAATATCCAGCACGATTACGCTGTCGGCCTGATGAAAGGCGCGGGCGAAATCATCCAGAAGCGCCCGCGTGCGCGTATAACGGTGCGGCTGAAAAAGGACGTGGACACGCTTGAACCGGCACTCCCGCGTTGCCGCGAGCGTGGCGCGAATCTCAGTGGGGTGGTGGCCGTAGTCGTCCACCACGGTGACGCCGCGTTCCACGCCGCGCACCTGAAAGCGCCGATCGACGCCAGTGAATAGCTCCAATCCTTCGCGAATTGTGTCGACAGGAATCTCAAGCTCCAAGCCCACGGCCACGGCTGCCGCGGCGTTCAGCACATTGTGGGCGCCTGGCACACGCACGCGGAAGCAACCCAAATCGCGCCCTCGAAATTCCAGATGGAACTGGCTGGCCATATGACCGGAGGAGCCATGCGTGATCCGGACATCCGCTTGAGTCGTGGTTCCGTACGTGATGGCGCGCCGATTCACCTCCGGCAGGATTTGCTGGACGTTTTCATCATCAAGACAGAGTACGGCCGCTCCGTAGAACGGAACCTTGCCGACGAACTCCGCAAACGCCCGGCGAATCGCCTCCAGGTTCGCATAGTGTTCCAGATGCTCGCGATCGATATTCGTGACTACGGCGATAATTGGCGCGAGCTTCAGGAACGATCCATCGCTTTCATCGCTCTCGACCACCAGAAATTCGCTTTTCCCCAATCGCGCGTTGGAGCCACCCATCATGCCCACGCGCCCGCCCACCACAACCGTGGGATCCAGGCCGGCATGGCTCAATACAGCCGCAACCATGGAAGTGGTGGTGGTTTTGCCGTGGCTGCCGGCAACAGCGATGCCGAACTTCTGGCGCATGAGCTCAGCCAGGAGTTCCCCGCGAGGGATTACAGGAAGTCCGAGCCGCCGGGCCTCCATCACTTCGGGATTCGCTGCGCTGACCGCCGAGCTGACCACGACCGCTTTCGCGCCGCCTAGATTCGCAGCCGCGTGACCTTCAAAAATACGCGCTCCCCGCTGCGCCAGCCCATTCGTGATGGCGGAGGCGCGCAGGTCCGAACCGCTCACGCGATATCCCATTTCCAGCAGGATTTCCGCGAGGCCGCTCATACCAATCCCGCCGATGCCGATGAAGTGAACGGGTTGGGGTTTAAAAAACATTACAATAGGATATTGTTTCGGGTTTCATAGCCGCTGTCAATAGCGCCCGAACTGGAGACCGATTCCAGCACTTCGGCCGCTCGCCGCGCCGCGCCAGGACGCGCGAAGGCCTTCGCCGCCTTTCCCATTTCTTCCAAACGCCCGGACGCTGCCAGTTGCGTGACTTCCTTTACCAACCGGCCGCCCGTCATATCGTGATCCAACACCAGCAGCGCCGCGCCAGCTTTTTGGAACGCCTCGGCATTGCGCAATTGATGCTGATCGCTGGCGGTGGGCAGAGGAACCAGGATGGACGGTTTTCCCGCCGCCGCCAGCTCGCTCACCGCGCCCATCCCCGCGCGGCTTACAACAATGTCTGCTTGCGCGAAGGCGCTCGGCATGTCGTCCACAAATGCACGAACTTCGCCCTCGACGCCCGACGCCTGAAAGCGGCGCGCCAGCTCCTCGTAGGCCGCCGCGCCGGTCTGATGAATGAGGCGAACCGTGCCTTTCTTCCACAGATCCCAACTTGCTTCCGTGGCTCGATTGAGCGTGCGTGAGCCTTGACTTCCCCCCGTGATCAACACCGTGAGAACGCCGTCGTTCGGCCGGCGAGGAACGGAAAAAAATTCTTCTCGTATCGGAAGCCCGGTCACTTCGGCACGTCCTTCGGGAAACCAGCGCACCGTTTCGGGAAAACTTACGAGCGCACGGGTGACGAAGCGCGCCAGCCGCCGGTGCGTAAAACCCGGTACTGCGTTCGGCTCCATGACCACTACTGGCACGCGTTTCCATAAGGCCGCGAGCAGCACCGGCCCGGCCACATACCCTCCCAAAGAGAACACCGCGGCGGGCGACGCCCGCTCCAGCATGTGCGCTGCTTGCCAAACGCTGACGGGCAGTTCCGCGAGCGTAGATACGGTTCTCCGCAGTCCCACACGCTTCAATCCGCCAATTTCGATCCACTCGATTGGAAAGTTTTCGGGAGGCACCAGCTTCGCTTCCATGCCGCGCCGCGTACCGATGAAGCGCACCGCGTGGCCCCGAGAGCGCAGTTCGCGCGCCACGGCGAGAGCGGGAATCACGTGCCCACCCGTGCCGCCGCCCGCCATCACGAATGTGCGAGTCATCCCTCATGTTCACTGACGCTCAACAACATTCCCAGCGAGGCGAGCGTACTCAGCAAGGAACTGCCTCCAAAGCTGATCATCGGCAATGGGAAGCCCTTGGTAGGAGCCATGTCCAGCACCACCGTAATATTGATCAGTGCCTGCAGAATAATGGATACCGTGACGCCCAGCGCCAAATACTTTCCGAAATCGTCGCGCGCCAGAAGAAACAGCCGCGCCCCACGCCACAACAGCACGACGTAGCCGAACAGGACCGCGGCCGATCCCCACAATCCCAGTTCCTCACCGACGATCGCATAAATGAAATCGGTATGAGCCTCGGGCAAGAACATCAGTTTCTGCCGGCTCTGCATCAAACCCATGCCAAGGACACCGCCCGTGCCCACCGCAATTTTCGATTGGCGCGGCTGGTAAGCGGCGTCGCGAACGCGCGCTGACCGCTCCACGTAGGAACGAACCCAGTGGTGCGTATCGATCATTTCGATGTGCGAATAATCGGGGTCCAGGAATGCGATCGGGCGCTGCAGCCGGTACCCGCGCGAACATACGGCGATCACGCCGAGCAGCAAGCCCAGCAACAGCACGCGGCGCATGTATCGCCACTCCAAGCCGGCGACCCAGAACATGATGATCGCCGTAATCACGGGAATCATCGCCGTGCCCAAATCCGACACTACTACCAGCATGGCCAGCATCAACACGGCTACCATCGCCTGTTGCAGCGTCTTGTGGTGATTGATGGTCTGCGTGCGGCGAGAGATAAAGTACGCCAGGAAGAGAATCAGGGCGGGCTTGGCGAATTCGGACGGCTGAAACGATCCGATGCCGGCGATACGAAACCAGCGGTGCTCCTTACCGAAGAAGTAGACCATCACCAGCAGCCCCAGCACAATTCCCAATCCCGAGAACGCCCATGCGGGCGTATTCAGCTGGCGATAGTCCATACGTTTGAAGTACATCAAGACCACGAAGGAAACCAACGCGAAGGCGATCTGGCGCACGACGAAGTGATAGGGCTCGAGATTGTAGAAGGGTTTGGCGGACGCGCTCGAAGCGCTATAAACCATGACAATTCCGAAGCCCGTCATCGCCAGAATGGTGAGAAATAGGGCCCAGTCGGTCTTAAGCCTGGCCATGCGAACCCTCCTTTACCAGACGTTTGAATTCGCGTCCGCGGTGCTCGAAGTTCTCAAACTGGTCGAAGCTCGCGCAAGCCGGCGCGAGCAAAACGGTATCCCCCTGGCGCGCCCTTGCGCGGGCCTCGCCGATAGCGGCTTCTAGCGTGCCGCAGGCAATCATCGGTGTGGCCCCGCGCAATTGGTTTTCTATTTTTTCCGCGGCCGCTCCAATCAGCAGGGCGCCATGCGCCTTTTCCCGAAGAGGCTCTTTCAGTGGCGTGTAGTCGGTGTTCTTGTCTTTGCCGCCGAGAATCACCCATAACCTTCCGGGAAACGCAGCGATGGCCTTGAGTGTCGCGTCCACATTGGTGGCCTTCGAATCGTTGTACCAATCGACTCCACCGAGCTCGCTCACAAACTCGAGGCGATGCTCTACGCCAGGAAACGTCATCGTCGCCGCACGGATTTTTTCGTTCGGCACCCCGGCCAGATGGGCGATTAAGGCCGCAGCCATCGCGTTTTCCAGATTGTGACGCCCCCGTAAAGGAACATCCTGTGTGGCCATCAGCCGCGCGCCTTCGAGCAGAATCGAATCCTTTTCCACCCAAGCTCCCGGTGAGCATTTCCCGGTTGAGCTGAACCAGAACGCGTTCCCTGCTCCTTGCGACGCGTACGCCCGCGTTGCCGGATCGTCCGCGTTCAACACCGCGAAGTCGCCTGGACGCTGATTTTCAAACAACCGCGCCTTGGCTGCCGCGTAACGTTCGAAAGTGTAATGACGGTCCAGATGGTCGGGCGTGACGTTCAGCGCCGCGCCGATCTCGGCTCGAAAAGATTGGATGGTCTCAAGCTGGAAGCTGGAAAGCTCCAGCACATTCCACTGATCCGCGCGTGACGTCTTCACCATGGACGCGGGAGGAGTTCCGATATTGCCGCCCACCTGTACGGGCACGCTGCTCGATTGAAAGATGTGACCCGTCAAGGCGGTCGTAGTGGTTTTGCCGTTCGATCCCGTGATTCCGGCGATGGGGCCCTGCAGATACCAGCTCGCGAGTTCAAGGTCGCCGATCACTCGTACGCCGCCGCGCCGCGCCGCTTCGGCCTCAGGAAGATCGGCCGGAACGCCGGGCGAGAGAACAATCAGATCGGCGCCGGCGAACGCCGCTTGGGTTTGCGGATGAACCGTCAGGCCCAGCTCCCCCAGCCGTTCGCTTGTCACCGGATTCCGATCTACCGCGACCACCTTCGCTCCTTTTTCGATCAACAATTCCGCGGCTGCCAAGCCGCTTCGCGCCATTCCGGCAACCACCACACGGGCTCCATCCAGCTTCATCTGAGTTTCAACGTTGTCAGCGCGAATAGCGCCAGAATCAAACCCGCGATCCAAAACCGTGCGATGACTTTGGATTCCTCCCAACCGATTTGCTCAAAATGGTGATGCAGCGGGGCCATCTTGAAGATCCGTTTCCCGCGCAATTTGAAACTCGTGACCTGAAGAATTACCGACAGTGCCTCGATCACGAACACACCGCCGATAAACAGCAGCAGGATCTCCTGCTTAATCAGCACGGCCACCGTTCCCATGCTGCCGCCCAAAGCTAGCGAGCCAACGTCACCCATGAAGATCTCCGCCGGATGCGCGTTGTACCAAAGAAACCCGAGCGATGCACCGAACATGCCGCCGCAATAGATGGTCAGTTCGGAGGAACCTGGCGTGCGCAAAAGATCTAAATAGCGGGCGAAGTCCGCATGGCCGGAAAGAAACGACAACGCCGTCATCGCCGCGCTGGCGATGGCAATCAGACCAATCGCCAAACCGTCCAGACCATCCGTCAGGTTTACGGCATCGGCGGATCCGGCCAGCACCAGAATCAGGAATCCAAAAAAAAACACGAATGCCAGCGGATAGGTCCAAGGATTCTTGAGGAAGCCGTGAATGAGCAGGTCCGGACGAATATTCTTGAAGAAGGGCACGTTCATGGTGGTGGAGTAGAGACCCTTGGCGTTCATGCCCAGCAGCAGGACGCCCACCAGCAAGGAGGCGAGGACCTCCAACGAAAACTTTTGCCGTGCCATCAGGCCCAGATTGCGCTTCCGAGTCGCCTTCAGATAGTCGTCGAAAAATCCGATGGTTCCAAAACTCACCAAGCCTGTGAGCGCGACCCAGACCGCCGGCGTTCTCAGATTGGCCCACAAGAGGGTCGGCAGCAGAATCGAAAAGACAATGAGTAATCCTCCCATGGTGGGAGTTCCCGCTTTCTTTTGATGCGACTTGGGCCCCTCCTCGCGGATGTGCTGGCCGATCTGAAACTGTCTTAGACGCCGGATGGTCCACGGCCCCAGAAGGATCGAAAGCATCATGGCAGTAAAGAAGGCCATGCCGGTGCGAAAGGTGGTGTATTGGAAAACGCGGAACGGCGAGTAGAGATGGAACAGCCGCTCGTATCCCAGCCAGTACAACATTTATCAGCGCCGGCCTCCGTTGTGTCTTGGGCCGTGCGATGACAGGCCACAAAATCCTATGGCCTGTCCTGCGCGCATATAAAAAAACGCGGCGCCGGTCCAAAAGCCGGCACGCCGAACTGCGTCCAACATCCAGGCGGCGCCGCGTAAGGCTACGAGCACATGAAAACCGCCGTAAGGCGGCTCAGCCCAGTGGCCGAGGTCGAGCTTCCCCGCTACAACCGGAGAAGAATTATACCAGTCGTCACAGGATAAAACATCGGTTACCGCCACCACGCGCTCACCCCAGCTTTGGCGCGTCCGCGCGGCCAACCGCCGGAGGGTTTGTAGTGGGTCCGCCACCCGCAGAACTCCGCTTTCCGGCGCCGAGCCTCCAGGAGTCGCGACACCCATGAGAACCATCCCCGCGCGCGCCTGGAATCCTTCAAAACATACGTGTCCATCATGATTCTTTCCTTCTAAAATCCAATACTTGCCGCGCTACTTCGCGATCGTCGAACGGGACCGTACGGTCCTTGAATATCTGATAGGTTTCGTGTCCCTTGCCCGCCAGCAGCACCACGTCGTTCGGGCCCGCCTGATCGATGGCGATTCGGATGGCTTTGGCGCGATCCGGCTCCACAGCGTGTGGCGTATCGAACCGCCTCACACCCACCAAAGCGTCGTTCATGATTGCCAGAGGATCTTCCGAACGCGGATTGTCCGAAGTAAGAACCACAAAATCGCTCAACTCAGCCGCGGCCATGCCCATCAGAGGACGCTTAGAGCGATCGCGGTCTCCTCCGCAACCGAAGAGCGTAATCACGCGGCCCTTGGTTAGATCGCGCGCGATCGCGATGGTGTTTCGCAGCGCGTCCGGCGTGTGCGCGTAATCGACCACCACCAAAAACGGCTGACCGCAATCGATTCGCTCAAACCTGCCCGGCACGACGCGGCAGGATGCGATGCCACCGGCGATCGCCGGAAGATCCATGCCATAGCTCAGCCCAGTTCCCGCCGCGGCAAGAATGTTCAGCACATTGATCCGTCCGGCCATCGCCGATTCGACAGGCTGCCGCGTGCCCTGATACACCAAGTCGCAATGCAAACCATCGAAGCCCGAGCGAATATTTTCGGCACGCAGCGTGGCGGCGCGCGTTAGGCCGTACAACAACACCTGTGTATCTGCGGACACTGTGAAAGACGCCGTCCACGGGTCGTCCTGATTCAGCACCGCCCACTGTGGCGCAGGTCCCTCCTGCGGAAGGAACAGCAGGCGCTTCGCAGCTGCATACTGTTCCATGGTCCCGTGGAAGTCCAGATGGTCTCGCGTGAGGTTGGTGAAAACTGCCGTGTGGAAGTGGAACCCATAAATCCGGCCCAACGCGAGCGCGTGTGAAGAAATTTCAGAAATGAGATGCGTGCCGCCGCGCGATTCGAGCTCCGATGCAAAACGCATGACGTCCAGCGATTCGGGAGTCGTATTCGGCGCGGGACGCGTTTCTCCCGCCAGCCTGTACTGAATGGTGCCAAGCAGTCCGGTCACGTTCCCTGCCGCCTGAAGAATGGACTCTACCAAGTAGGATGTGGTTGTCTTTCCGTTGGTTCCCGTGATGCCGGTGAAACGAATCCGCTCATCCGGCTGGGCGTAAAACGTTCGGGCCGCCGAAGCAAGAGCGTGGCGTCCATGCTCGGCTTCGATCCAGATTCCCGAGAAACCTTCCGGGCGCGCGAGTTCGCTCACCACCGCGCAGGCACCCTTTTCGAGCGCTTGCTGCGCGAAGCGGCGTCCATCCACATGGGCTCCCGCGAACGCGAAAAACACAAAATCCTTCCTTACCCGGCGTGAATCGTACTCGAGGCCGGACACGTTTACTCTCGCGATCTCAGAAGGCAGAGGCCTTCGGAGTCTCGCGTCCGCCAGCAACTCGCCTAGCGTCATGACTCAAGAGATCTCAGCGCCCAAATTGGACGCGAACGCGCGCATACGACGGCAGAGGAGAACCGGGCGGAGGCTGCTGATCGCGCGCCACACCGCTTCCCTGCACTTCTACCGCCAGACCCGCGGCGGATGATTCCTCCAAGACCGCCCGCAGGGTCATCCCCCGAAAATCCGGCGTCTCCCTCCCGGAAAGCGCGCTGGAAAAAAGCCGCCGGCCGGAGCCTTCTTGGGTTAGGCTCCCCTCATACAAGGAAGCGGAATCCCCAGCCGTAGCCGGAGAGCCCGCCTGGCCGGGCGGCGGAGTCACGGAGGATACAGATCGAGAACCCGCTTGTGCGCTATGTTGTGAACTTGCGAGTTGCACAGGCTCGGGTACATCCTTGGGAACGTCCAGCATACGCAGTGCGGACGTGGCGACCTCGCGAAACACGGGCGCAGCCACAGGCCCGCCGAAACCCGAGGGGCCACTGGCCGTTCCCTCGAGCGTCACCACAATCACGATCTGCGGATTCGATACCGGCGCAAATCCCAGAAAGCTGGCGTTGTAGTGGTGCGTGTAGGTGTGCGACTTGAGGTCGAAAATCATCGCCGAGCCCGTCTTGCCGCCCGACGTATAGCCTTTGAGCACCGCTCGAGTGCCGGTTCCGTGCAGCACCACGCCTTCCATCATTTGGCGCATTTTGATAGACGTTTCGGGCGCGATGATCCGCTCCGGCTTCTCCACCGGCATGCGCTCTTCCGGCTCGCCCGGCTTCTGCTTGGCCAGAACGATGCGCGGCTTCACCAGCAGACCGCCGTTGGCCAGCGCCGCGCCCGCAAGAGCCAGCTGAATCGACGTGACGCCGATCTCATGCCCCATCGCCACCGATCCGATAGAACTGGGCGTCCACTCTTCCACGCGCCGCAACAGACCGGCGGATTCTCCGGGCAAGTCGATTCCGGTCTTGCGGCCGAAACCAAACTTCCGCTCGAACTTGTACAGATTGTTATCGCCAACCTGCAAGCCAATCTGAATGGCGCCGATATTGCTGGATTTGGCCAGAATGTCCGCCATACTCAAAATTCCGTAGCGGTGCTCATCGTGGATGACACGGCCCTTCAGGTTGATCACGCCATTCAGACAGTTGATCACCGACGTCGGCCCCAGCTTGGTAGTTTCGAGCGCGGCCGATAGGGTAATCACCTTCTGAACGCTGCCCGGCTCAAACGGCGCCGCGATCGCGATATTGCTGCGCGCATTGGGCGGCTCCTTGGAACTGGGCGGGACATTGGGATCGAAGCGCGGGAAATTCGCCATCGCCAGGACATCACCTGTATATGGATTCAACGCGACGATCGAGCCAGCTCTGGCTCCGCTCGAAACGATGGATTTATCCAACTCCTTCTCCGCCACGTACTGCATGTTCGGATCGATGGACAGAGTGATGGTCGAACCAGGCTCCGGCTTGCGCGCTACGACGGAATCATAAGCATTCTGCTTCACGTCGATATACTGGCGCGCGGATCCGGGTCTGCCCGCCAGCTCGTCATCAAACTCCAACTCGATACCCGCGTTGCCGCGGTCGGTCTCATCGTCGGCAACCCAAGTCGATCCCACCACATGAGACGCCAGCTCGCCATGCGGGTAAAAGCGCCGCATTTCCTGACGGAACTCCACCCAATCCAGCTTGAGGCTACGCACTCCTTCCGCCTCGTCCGGATCGGCCTTACGCTTGATCCAGAGAAACCCGCCGCCGCGGCGCTTGGTGGTCGCGATCTGCTCATAGACTTTGGCGCGATCGAGATTTAACAGCCGGGACAGCAGATCGGCGGCGACCCCGGCGTCGGGAATTTTCTGGGGGTTGACTAGGATCGATTCCGCCGGCAACGTCTTCGCCAGAGGCTGTCCCGTGCGATCCAGGATCGACCCGCGCAAGGCCGGAATCGTGATCATCTTCTGCTGTTGTTGCTGCGCCAGCCTCAGCAGATCGTCATGCTGCAGCACTTGCAGCGAAAACAGACGCCCGAAAATAACCACCACCCAAAGCAGCAGGATCCATAGCAGCCACTTCAGCCGGCGGGCGGTATGAGTTTCCGGCATTGCGTTCTTTCTCGAGGGAGACTACTTCCGGTTCATCGCCAAGGTTCCCTGCTGGCTGTCAAGATAAACGACCATCTGGGGACCGGGGTCCACGAACTGCTGCGCGTGGGCCAACTGCTCCATCCGCGCCGGGGAGAGCAACTGCGCTTCCTTCAACTCCAGGGACGCCTGATCGGCTTGGATGCGCTGGTTTTCCTGCTGCAACGAATCGATCTGGTAGCCCGCGAGTAACCCGTAGGCGCTCGGCAACAGCACGCCGATCAACAGCACCGCCGCGCCAACCACCGATCCAATCAGTTTCCAGCACCGCCCGCGCGACACCGGGTCTGCCTGGCGGATGACACCGCTATTGTCGATCCGTTTCACGTAAAAGAGAATGTCCTCATTCGCAAAGGGGCGGATGCGCGAGCTCGCGTCCGGCCGGCGTGGCGCTTGCGCGGCGCGCTCGATCCCATTTGCAACCAGTCTGCTCCATACGTTTGCTAGTGTTGCCATTTCTTAAATTGCGTCCTCAATTAGAATTAGTGCTGTGATCGGTTTTCCGCGGCCGCGCTACGCCAACTCGATCGCCCGCAGTTTGGCGCTTCGGGACGGCGGATTGTCCCTGGTTTCCTCTTCCGAAGGCCGCACGACGTGCCGGTTGAGCAACTTCGCTCGGCCGGCCTTCGCCAAGGCCTGAAAGCTTTGTTTCACTTTGCGATCTTCGAGTGACATGAAGGTCAGAATGACGGCACGTCCGCCCGCGCCCACCAGACGCGGAATCGAAGCGAGCAGCGCATCCAGCTCCTCCATCTCTTCGTTGACGGCGATACGCAACGCCATGAAGGTTTGCGTCGCCGGGTGAAGCTTGCCCGTACGGGGCACGGCCGCCTCGATCAGCTTGGCCAACTGACCTGTGGTTTGTATAGGCCGCGCCCGCACGATTGCTCTGGCTATCTTCCGGCTCCTCCTTTCCTCGCCCCATTGAAATATCAATCGAGCGAGCTCGTGTTCCGATTCGAAATTGACAATATCGGCGGCGGTCCGTTGCTGCTTTGACATGGCGTCTCTTTGCATCCTCATGTCCAACGGACCGTCCGCCATCAGCGAGAACCCCCTCTCGCCACTCGTCAACTGGTACCTCGATACCCCTAAATCCGCCAGCAAGCCGTTCACTTGCGTGATCCCCTCGGCCGCCGGCACCCCTTCCAGTTGCGAAAACGTAGCCTGACGATAGCGGATGCGCGCCGCGCAATCCGCCGTGTTCGCCTTGGCAATCTCTAAGCTCTCGGCGTCCCTGTCGCACGCGAGCAGCAAGCCGGTGGTTAGCCGGCGCGCGATCGCTCCGGCATGACCTCCCATACCAGTGGTGGCGTCTAGGAAAATGCCTTCGGGCCGCAGGTTGAGATAGTCCAGACACTCGGCGAGCATCACCGGAACGTGTTCTGGCATGGGCATAAATCACGGCTATCTCAATCCCATCTTGTCGAGCGTCTTCAAATCGTCGGCCATGCTGGCCAGCGCAAGCTGCATCCGCTCGTCGTAAATCTTCTTACTCACCACGTTGATGCGCCCGTTGTAAACGTCCAGCCAAACCGGCTGCTTTTCGAGACCCAGCGTCTCGCGCAGCTTAGCCGGCAAGAGCACGCGTCCCGACTTGTCGATCTCCGCATCGCCGCCATAAACCTTAGCCAGAAACGCCAGCCGTTCGGCCGCCGCCGCGTTGTCTCCCGCCCCGGCAAAAAGTTTTTCGTTGCTTTCCCACACCGGCATCGGGTAAATTCGAGCTAGCCGCAAATCGAACGTGGTGATGAAAACCTTTGTGACACCAATACCTTCCAGGTACGCGAGAAACTCCGAAGGCAGCTTGAGCCGCCCTTTTTCGTCAACGCTCGCCTGGGCAATCGAGTGGGGAGGCTCCGCCGCAACCGGGATTTTGCCCTCGTTCTCCATCATTCCCACCCACAATGGCCCACAATGGGCCACTTGAGATACTTTAAACTGCTAGACGGTTGAATGCAAGAGATTTATTAAAAATAGTATCTACGCTATTTCTTCGCCCAAATCGCCCTAACGAGGGCCTCGCCCGCAATCGTGGCTGTGGTTCGGGAAATCGATGCCGAGATTCTGAGCCCTGGGAAGAGGGCGTGCCGGCGGCGCAATCAGGCGCGTGGAGCTGGGTGCCGGCTCTCCGGCCGGCTTGCGCCGCGTAGAAACGCGGCGGCCGCGATTGTCCGCCCCACAGCGACGCAAGATGAATCTTTTGTTTGGAACATAACTACAATCAAATGTTATAACTGTGGGGCTTGGGCCTTGAGCTATTTCAGGCTCTTCTCGCGAGCCGGCAGGAATTCATCTCCAGCTCTCCAAGTAGGCAACTTGGGGGAATTTCCCACATTCACGCCGATGAGGAGGCCAAAACGGGCAATCTCCTCCATGCCCGACATGTCCCAAGCATCGTTGTACTTGTCTGCGGGCTGGTGATAGCGATGGTCGTTGAAGTCGGCGAAGAGCTTTTCGCCTGTACCGGCGGGCCGGCCAGCCAAGTCGCGGCCTTCTTCAATCGAAAACGAAGGAATGCCTACGCGGGCGAAGGAGAAATGGTCGGAGCGGTAATAGCTTCCGGCCTCCGGCCGGGGATCGGGCGAGATCGTAAAGCCAAAACGCGCGGCGGCCTCCTGCACCACCGGGTAAATCGTCGTGCGCTCCGCGCCGTTGACGATGATGTCCCGCGTCCTGCCCCAAGGCTGAAACGCGTCAAAGTTGAGCGCCGCAGCAATCCTGCCCGCGGGAATTGTTGGATGTTCGCCAAAGTAGCGGGAGCCGAGCAGTCCCGCCTCCTCAGAAGTGGGCAAAAGAAAAATCGCCGACCGGCGCGGCTTTTCCGGCAACCCCGCCCAGGCGCGAGCGATTTCGAGCAGCATTCCGCATCCGGTCCCGTTATCCACGGCGCCGTGATAGATCGAGTCGCCGTTCACCGGATCGCCGACACCCAGGTGATCCCAGTGCGCGCTGAACACCACCGCCTCATTCTTGAGCTGCGGGTCGCTTCCTTCAATCATCGCTACGACATTGCGGGTTTCAATCTGACGAATATTCGTGGGCACGTGCCCGCGAAATCGCAGCGGCAAGGCCATGGCGTGGAAGTCCCGCGAATCGGCCATTTTCAGCAACTGGGCCGTCGTTTTCCCCGCGCTTGCAGCAATTTTTTCCCCGGCCTCCTGAGTGACCCATCCGGAGAAAGCCAGCGCGGGTTCGCCTTCCGCGAGTCTCACCTGCTGATCCTCGCGTCCCCATGAAGAGCGCACGACGTCCCATCCGTAACTGGCGGTCGGCGTGGTGTGGATGATGATCGCGGCAACGGCGCCCTGGCGCGCCGCTTCCTCGTACTTATAGGTCCAGCGGCCGTAGTAAGTCAGGGCACGGCCGGTGAAGAACTTAGGATCGTCCGATGGCGGCTCATTCGTGAACAGCACCACCACCTTGCCCTTCACATCGACACCCTTATAGTCGTCCCACTGATATTCGGGCGCGACAATGCCATGCCCCACAAAGACAGCTGGCGCATCGAAATCGATATCCGGCTTTTGCTGCAGCGTCAAGCCGACGAATTCATCCAGCCAGCGGAACGAAATCGTCGCGCCATCGTCTGAAACTGCGTTGAGCGTCGTCTGCGGCTGCGGCTCCGCGCCGACCAAAGTGATCCTTTGAAAGAAGGTCCCATCGTCACCGGCGGGCTTGGCGCCGAGCAGCGCGAATTGGGTAGCGAGATATTCGGTGGTAAGGTCTCCGCCGCGAACGCCGACGCCGCGGCCTTCGAGCAGATCGCTCGATAGAAACTTCACATGCGCGCGGATACGATCGCCGGAGATCTCAGTCATTTGTGCCATGAGCAGCCCTGTGAACGGAACCAGCCACAGGAAGCTTCTTCCCATGCCACCTATTATGCGGCACGGCGCTCACGCCCAGCGCGTTGAGACTTTGCGGATGCGCTCCACGGCTTCCATGATGTTCTCGAGGGAATTGGCGTAGCTGAAACGCAGATAGCCGTTGCCGAAGGATCCGAAGCAACCACCATCGAGACACGCGACGCCCGCCTCATACAACAGCAGATCGGCCAGCGCCTTGGAGGCCATGCCCGTTCCCGTAATATTCGGGAAAACGTAGAACGCGCCTGCGGGAACGCGGCAGCGAAAGCCCGGAATCTCGTTCAAGCCCTTGCAAATCGCGTCGCGGCGGCGCTTAAATTCGGCCACCATGTCGGTCACGTCGTCCTGAGGACCATCGAGTGCCGCGATGCCCGCCCGCTGGGTAAAACTCGCGGTGCACGAATTCGAATTCACCATCAGCTTGATCACGGCGTCTGCTAGCCACGTGGGCATGACACCGTAGCCGAGCCGCCAGCCAGTCATCGAATAGGTTTTGGAAAATCCGTCGAGAATGACGGTTTTCTCCAGCATCCCGTCGAAGCTGGCAATCGAAACCGGCTCGCCATCATAACAAATGCGCGAGTAGATCTCGTCGCTCAGCACTGTCACGTCGCGGCCACGCAGCATCTCCGCGAGCCGCCGCATGTCCTCTTTCGGAATGATCCCGCCGGTCGGATTCTGCGGCGAATTGAGAATCACCAGCTTGGTTTTGTCGGTTAGACGGCTTTCGAGCACGTCCAGATCGAAAGAGAATCCGCGCTCCTCCACAAGCGGCACCGGCACCGCAACGCCGCCTTGGAACCGGATCATGGATTCGTAAATCGGAAAGCCCGGATTGGGATAAATCGCTTCATCGCCCTCATTGAGCAGAGCGATGATCACGAAGTACATGATCGGCTTGCCGCCAGGGACGACGCAAACCATCTCCGGCCCAACTTTAATGCCGCGGGTACGCGAAATGTACGCGGCGATGCTTTCTCGAAGTTCCGGGAGTCCCTGGGTCGGCCCGTATTTGGTCCAACCTTCGTCCAGCGCTTGTTTCCCTGCTTCCACCACGTGGCGTGGTGTTGGGAAATCGGGCTCGCCAATCTCCAGATGGATGACGCTACGGCCCTGCTTTTCTAACGCCCTGGCTTTTACAAGAACTTCAAATGCGGATTCGACCCCGATGCGGGTCATTCGCTCGGCAAGTTGCATGCGAATACGGCCTTGCCTACATCAACGCTGTTTCGCGCCGCGTCCAGGCCTTGCCTTTTTCCTTCGAGACAGCCTCCACGTCCTTCACGTAGGCGGATGATTGCGTCAGGATGTGATGCAGATCGTTGCCCAGGCTGATGAAGGGAAATCCCTTTTCCAGGAACTCGCCCACGCGCGCGGTTCCGAACAGGAAAAGGCCCAGGATCACGTTATTCTTCTTCGCTGCGGCGCGCAGCTTGTCGGTGGCGGCGGCCAGTTCGGGCGAGGTGTACATGTCCGGAAACTTGTATTTTTCATACAGCCCCATGGACATGCAGAGATCGTTCTGGCCGAGGAACAGTAGATCGACTCCCGGAACGGCGGCAATCTCATCGATGTTCTTGATGCAATCGGCGGTCTCGACCTGCAAGGCTACGATCACGTTCTCATTCGCGGCGCCGGCGTATCCCAGCAACCCCTTCTTGTTCATGCTGCGCTGCGGGAAGTAGACCGAGCGGGTCCCCGCGGTCGGGTAGCGCGCGCAGCTCACCGCCTGGCGAGCTTCGTCAGCGGTATTGATATACGGAACCAGCACGCCATCCGCGCCAGTATCGAGCGACTGCTGAATTCCCGCGCGATCATGATAGCCAGCCACGCGAACCAGCGACTTCGCCCCGCCCTGCGCGATTCCCGCCAGCATGGCGGAGAGCGTCTCATATCCCATCGGCCCATGTTGCGAATCCACCAGCAGCCAATCGTAACCGCTGTGCGCCAGTTGCTCGGCAACCGTCGGACTGTGCGAGTTCAGGAACAAGCCCAGCTTGGGGTGCCCTTCCCGCAACTGCTTCTTAAACTCAGCTCCACTGAGAGCGTGACTCATCGGTATGTTCTCCTGATTCCGGACAGCCCAAGGGCTCGCCGGGAAAATGATTTGGATGTCCCTGGTTGCGGCTTTGGTGGGCCTTCAGAAAAGTATACAACGTCCGGGAAGGGCGGTTCAGGCGTTCCAGCGCCGCGCGGTTCGCAAGGCAGTATAGGTGGAATGAATTACAACCGTTCGGTCACCGGCCACAACAAGGGCGTTTTCCCGTGGCGAGGATATTCGCTCCTGGGAACGCTTCAAGCGAAACT
>Ga0070734_10003497_pt1 | contig 16333 bp, 13 predicted proteins | sample Coa_R1_8_FD_66444 | JGI IMG/M metagenome (GOLD analysis project Ga0070734, IMG submission 66444) | Surface soil microbial communities from Centralia Pennsylvania, which are recovering from an underground coalmine fire - Coalmine... | ecosystem: Environmental > Terrestrial > Soil > Unclassified ...
TGCAGATGTGGTTGATCTTCCTCATTCCGGCGGGACTGACGTACACGTTTGGCAAGATGGTGCGCGATACGCGCCAAGGGTGGGCGATTTTCGCGGCGATGAGCGTCCTGTTCCTGGCCGGCGTCTTTGTGACGTATCCAGCCGAACAGGCCGGGAATCCGAACCTGGCCAGGCTCGGACTCCAAACTCAAGCGACACGCACCCAGCCCGGCGGCAACTATGAAGGCAAGGAAGTTCGTTTCGGCATTCCGGGTTCGACGTTATTCGCGGTCATCACCACCGACGCGAGTTGCGGCGCGGTGAACAGCATGCACGACAGCTATACGCCGATCGGTGGGATGATTCCACTGCTTAATATCCAACTCGGCGAAATCATTTTTGGCGGCGTCGGGTCCGGATTGTACGGCATGCTCCTGTTCGCGGTGCTCGCGGTGTTCATCGCGGGCCTGATGGTGGGGCGCACCCCGGAGTACCTTTGCAAGAAGATCGAGCAGAAGGAAGTCAAGATGGCGATGCTGTCGGTGCTGGTGGCGGCATTAAGCATTCTGGGATTCTCGGCCTGGGGTTCGGTGGCGCATTTCCCCAAGGACAGCTATCTCAATCCGCCGGGCGCTACGACCGCAAATCTCGGCAATAACGGGCCGCACGGGTTTTCCGAGGTGCTGTATGCCTACAGCAGCGGCACGGGGAACAATGGCAGCGCTTTCGGCGGGCTCAGCGCCAACACGCCTTTCTTTAATCTGACTATCGGCCTGGCGATGTTTGCCGGCCGCTTCCTGATGATGATCCCGCTGCTTGGGATGGCCGGAAGCCTCGTGCAAAAGAAGGCGGTGCCGGTCTCAGCGGGCACATTTCCCACGCACGGCCCGCTATTTGTGATGCTGCTGGTAGGCGTGGTGGTGATCGTGGGCGCGCTTACTTACTTCCCGGCTCTGTCGCTGGGTCCAATCGTGGAGCATTACCTGATGCGGAGCGGCAAGCTCTTTTCTCTTTTACTGAATACCGGCGTGGTGTGGGGGTAAGATTATGCCAGTGGCAGTCGAGCCAGAGCCAGGACAACCCGTTGCGGAAGACGTAACATTACTAATCCCCAAGAAAGCAATGCGGGCGCGCCCGTTGTTCGACCCGCCGATCGCCAAGAGGGCGATTGTGGATTCCTTCCGCAAGCTGCACCCGCGGGTAATGCTCAAAAACCCTGTGATGTTCGTGGTGGAGGTCGGCGCGGCCATTACCACCGTGCTCTGCGTGCGCGATCTGGCGGCGGGCGCCTCGATCGCCGGATTCACTTTCCAGATCACTCTGTGGTTGTGGTTCACGGTGCTCTTCGCGAATTTCGCAGAGGCGATGGCGGAAGGGCGCGGTAAGGCTCAGGCGGACACGCTGCGCAAAACAAAAACCGAGACCACCGCGCGGCGGGAACAAAGCAGCGGCCGGACTGAGACTGTGGCGGCCACTCAACTGCGCAGCGGCGACATCGTTCGCGTCGAGCAGGGCGAAATCATCCCGGGCGATGGCGATGTCATCGAAGGCATAGCCAGCGTGGACGAGTCCGCGATCACGGGCGAATCGGCGCCGGTCATCCGCGAGTCCGGTGGCGACCGCAGCGCCGTCACCGGCGGTACCCGCGTGCTTTCGGATTGGATTCGCGTCAAGATCACGTCGAATCCGGGCGAGACGTTCCTCGACCGCATGATCGCGCTGGTCGAAGGCGCACAACGCCAGAAGACGCCCAATGAAATCGCCCTCAACATCGTAATCGCCGGCTTGACCCTGATCTTTCTTTTCGCCGTGGTGACGCTGCAGCCGTTTGCGGCCTATAGCGTCGCTTCCAGCGGCAGCGGCCTCGTGCCCAGCGTCACGGTCCTTATCTCGCTATTGGTCTGTCTGATCCCCACCACCATCGGCGGCCTCCTTTCCGCGATCGGAATCGCCGGCATGGACCGCGTCATGCAGCATAATGTGCTGGCGATGAGCGGCAAAGCCGTCGAAGCCGCGGGCGACGTGAACACGCTGCTGCTCGATAAGACCGGCACCATTACATTGGGCAACCGCCAAGCCGTCGAATTCATTCCGGTGGGTCACACCGAGAACCAGGAATTAGCCGATGCGGCGCAGCTTTCGAGCCTCGCTGACGAAACACCCGAAGGACGGTCCATCGTCGTGCTGGCGAAGGAAAAATTCAATATTCGCGGTCGGGAGATGATGGAGCGCGAGGCGCATTTTATTCCGTTTACGGCACAGACGCGCATGAGCGGCGTCGATCTCGATGGCCGCCGCGTCCGCAAGGGCGCCACCGAATCCATTTCTGAATTCGTCCGCGAACACGGCGGAAGCGTTCCGGCCGAACTCCTCGAAGTGACCGACCGCATCTCTCGTTCCGGCGGAACACCGCTAGTGGTGGCCGACCGGGGCCGCGTCTTGGGCGTCATTCACCTGAAGGATGTCGTCAAGGGCGGCATGCGCGAGCGCTTCCAGCAACTGCGAGCCATGGGTATCCGCACCATCATGATCACCGGGGACAACCCGCTGACCGCCGCTGCCATTGCCGCCGAAGCCGGCGTCGATGACTTTCTCGCTCAAGCGACTCCGAAAGACAAGATGGACCTCATCAGGAAGGAGCAGGCCGGCGGCCGCCTAGTCGCGATGACGGGCGACGGAACCAACGACGCGCCCGCACTTGCCCAGGCTGATGTCGGCCTTGCCATGAACACGGGAACCATGGCCGCCAAGGAAGCCGGCAACATGGTGGACCTCGACAGCAATCCAACCAAACTTATTGAAGTCGTGGCCATCGGAAAACAGCTCCTGATGACCCGCGGCGCGCTGACGACCTTTTCTATAGCGAACGACGTTGCGAAATATTTCGCGATTCTGCCGGCGATGTTCACCGCTACCTATCCAGCGTTGGCGGCACTCAATATAATGGGCCTGCGCAATCCCGAAAGCGCGGTGTTGGCCTCGGTCATTTTCAACGCGTTGATCATCATCGCTCTGGTACCGCTGGCGCTCCGCGGAGTGAAATACCGGCCGACCAGCGCCGCCACGATGCTCCGACGTAATCTGTTGATCTATGGTGTCGGAGGAGTCATCGCTCCCTTTCCCGGCATCTGGCTGATTGATCGTTTACTCGGCCTGCTACATCTGGCGTAAGGAAATAGCAATGAACCAAATCAAAATTACAATTCTCGCCACGATCGTATTAACGATCCTGTTTGGTCTGGCATACCCGCTCGTCTTCACGGGCTTGGCGCAAGTTTTGTTTCCTCACCAGGCCAACGGCAGCCTGGTTACGGTCAACGGAAAGGTTGTGGGCTCGGAGCTGATCGGCCAGAGCTTTACGAAACCGGAATACTTCCATGGCCGGCCCTCGGCAGCCGGTAAGAACGGCTACGACGCCGCCAATTCCAGCGGCTCGAATCTTGGACCTACGAACAAGGCGTTGATCGAACGCGTGGATGCGGATGTCCAAAAGTTCCGGGTCGAAAATCCCGACTACACCGGCCCGATCCCGGCCGACCTCCTGACTTCGTCCGGCAGCGGGCTCGATCCCCACATCAGCCCGGCTTCGGCGGAAGCTCAGGTGGCGCGGGTGGCGAAGGCGCGCGGCGTATCCCCGGATGTGATCGCCGGCCTGGTCGCCAAACACACGGAGGGTCGGCAGTGGGGCGTGTTTGGTGAACCGCGCGTGAACGTACTTCTACTAAACGTCGATCTCGATCAGACCGTTCCCGCCCGCAAATAAAATAGGATGAGGTGACCGGACCTACCGAGCGCAGGCCCAATCCCGATGAACTTCTCCGCCAGCTTCAGGCGGATGAACGCCGCGAGAGCCGCGGGCGGCTCAAAGTGTTTCTGGGATATGCGTCCCGTGTCGGCAAGTCGCAGCGCATGCTGCACGAAGGTGCGCGCCGCAAGCAGCGCGGACAGGACGTGGTGGTGGCAGCGATTCAGCCGGTCGTCCCTCCCGATGTTGCGGAAATCCTCCAAAATCTCGAAGTCATTCCGACTGTCCGCTGGATGCACGCGGGGCGAGCTTACGAGGTCATCGATATGCCCGCCGTGTTCCGGCGTCATCCCGGCGTTTGCCTGATTGACGGCCTGGCCTACGACAATCCGCCTGGAAGCCGAAATCCCAAACGCTGGCAGGATGTCAATGAGATGCTCGATCGGGGTATTTCCGTCATCACGGCGGTCAATCTGCAGCATATCGAAGAGCAGCAGCCGGCCGTCGAGCGCATCACCGGCAAGCGCGCGACGCAGTGCATTCCCCAAGCCTTTCTCGCCGAAGCCGACGAAATTGAAGTGGTCGATGCGCCGCCGGAAGAACTTCACCCGGCCCCCGGCGAACCGGAGCCGCGGCGCCTGGGCGAATTGCGCGAATTGGCGCTCCTCCTGGCCGCCGACGTTGTCGACCAGCAACTCGTTGACTATCTCGGGGCGCACGGCTTAACGCCGCAATGGGGCGCCCAGGAACGGATTCTGGTTTGTCTGACGCCGCATAGCGACCCCGAAATGTTGCGCAGTGGACGCCGCAATGCCCTTCGCTTTCACGGGGCATTACTGGCGGCCCACGTGGAACAAGCCAACCTGTCGCCTGCCGATCAGAAACTGCTCGCCGCCCAACTCGAGTCGGCTCGGGTTGCTGGCGCGGAACTGCACACTCTGCGATCGGGAGATTTCGTCGAAGCGCTTGTCGAACTGGCACGTCAACAACGCGTGACTCAGGTCTTCATCGGTCACAGTCTGCGGCGCCGGGGTTGGTTCGTGCGCACGCCCGTGGACCGGCTCATCGATGCTGCTGACTCGTTTGATGTCCGGGTCTTCCCCCACAAGGGGGTTGCGTGAACGACAAGGGCCGCGGCCGCCTGAAAATGTATCTCGGCTACGCCGCCGGCGTGGGCAAGACGTATCAGATGCTCGAAGATGCGCAGGAGTTGCGCCGTCAGGGCGTCGACGTCGTGGTCGGGTATTTCGAGCCGCATGGCCGGCAAGATACGATCGCGAAGCTCGAAGGCCTGGAAGTAATTCCGCGAAAAATTCTCGAGTATCGCGGTACCCGACTGGAGGAAATGGATGCCGACGCCATTCTACGCCGCCGCCCGGCGGTGGCCGTCGTCGATGAGTTCGCCCACACCAATGTCCCCGGATCGGCACGGCTGAAACGATGGGAAGATGTGCGTGTCCTGCTCGACGCCGGTATTGACGTGCTCACGACCATGAACGTGCAGCACCTGGAAAGCCTGAACGACCAGGTGTGGAACGTGACCGGCATCCGAGTTCGCGAAACCGTTCCCGACTGGGTGGTGGATGAAGCCGACGAAGTCCGTTTTATCGACCTGACGCCGCGTGCGCTGCGCAATCGCCTGGAGCGCGGCGTCGTCTACCGCCGGGAGAAGGCCCAGCAGGCGATGGAACATTTCTTCACCGAGTCAAACCTTGCCGCTCTTCGGGAGTTCGCCCTGCGCTACGCCGCGCACGAGATCGAAGGCAAACTGCCCCCGGCGCCCGCCGAGGACGTCCCGGACCGACAGGAGCGCATTCTCATCTGCGTCAGCGGGAATCCCTTTTCGGCTTCCCTCATTCGTCGGGGTAAGCGCGTTGCCGATTACCTGCGAGGCGATTGCGTGGCGCTCCATGTTCTGCCGAAGGGGGGATGGGCGGAGCTCCCGGCGAGCACGCGGGACGCCGTTGAACGTCACCTCCACTTCGCACGCAACTTGCGCATTGACACTCACGCGATCACCGATGGCGATGTAGCGCACGCCATCGCTGATTTTGCGCGCGCGCGCCAGGTCACGCAGATTTTTCTCGGACGGTCGGCGCCGCGGCCCTGGTTCCAACATATGAAAGAGACGCTGGTCCAGCAGGTGGTCCGGCTCTCTACCGACACGCAGGTCACCATCGTTGCGGAGCGCCATCGCGCCGCAGAAGCTCGCGGTTGAAATCATGCGGATGGGCTGAACAGCCGTCGCGGCGATCTCCCAATTTAGAGTCTTTTAGTCTTTTTGCGGGTTTTGGCCGCTGATTTTTCCATCAACTGCGTCATTCCACCCACCTGTTCCGGCACGTAGTTGCGTGATTCGGCTCAAGTTGGCGGTTGGCGCGAGAACTGCTACGGTTTTTTTGAAATGTCGATTCCAACGCTCCACCCGGCACATTCCAGCCACCATCAATTGCGCGACTACGCCCAAACGCCCCTGAATATATATTGGGAAATGACCCAGGCCTGTGCGCTAGCCTGCCGGCACTGCCGCGCGGAAGCCGTCCCGCACCCCGACCCGCGGGAACTTACGGTGCCAGAGGGGTTGGCTTTTCTGCGCCAGATTCGCGACTTTGAAACTCCGCTGCCGCATCTGATTCTAACCGGCGGTGATCCTCTGGAACGGACGGGCCTTTTCGAGTTGATCGACGAGGCGCGCGCTTTAGGCATCAGTGTGTCGATCACACCAGCCGCGACACCGAAACTGACGCGCGGGATGCTGGTTCGGCTCAAGGAGCACGGGGTCGAGGGCCTGGGGCTGAGTCTGGACGGCTCCACCGCCCAAAGGCACGACTCCATCCGAGGCGTGCCCGGCACATTTGACCGTACCCTCGATGCGCTGCGTTGGGCAGGCGAACTGGGCATGCCAATCCAGGTCAACACGCTGGTTGCTGCAGAAACCGCAGCGGACGTGCCCGCGGTATTCGAGCTTCTGAAAACTTTCGCGGTGACACGCTGGAGCCTGTTCTTCCTGATCTCTGTAGGCCGGGGTAAAGTGCTGCAGCCCCTTTCGCCCGCCGAAGGCGAGGACCTGATGGGCTGGATTTACGAGATCTCCGGCGCGGCGCCGTTCATCGTGGCTACTACCGAGGCCCCTTCGTACCGGCGCGTCGCACTCCAGAAAATGCGCGCTGCGGGATTGAGTGGCGAACAGATCAAAAGGACCGGGGCTTATCGCGGCTTCGGAATTCGCGATGGGCACGGCGTGATGTTTGTCTCTCACACCGGAGACATCTGCCCGGCGGGCTTCCTGCCGCAGGTGGCCGGCAACGTTCGGCGGGATCGCGTTGCCGATATCTATCGAAGATCTCCTTTGTTCCAGTCGCTGCATGACCCGGCCCGGTTCGAGGGCCGCTGTGGATTTTGCGAATACAAGACCCTGTGTGGCGGCTCGCGCGCGCGGGCGTTTGGCGCGACCGGCAATTCGCTAGCTGAAGATCCGTTTTGTGCTTACGAACCGGTTTTGGAAGCCCGTTGAAGTTTAGCGACAGCAGGACGCGCTTACGCCGCGCAGGCCACGCTCCGCTCCGGCTTGACCTGTTCGGAGAGCTTTTAGGTCATCATATCACGGCCGTAAAACGAGCGTTTTTGAACCAGCGCTGCCAGAAACGAGACGTTCAACACGGAATCGCTCCTCCAACGCCAGGGTTGTGACCGCGAGTGACCGGTCACTAGACTGACAGTTGACCGTATCCGGCATGCAGTTCTCGTTTTTTAATGCTAGTTTCTCCTTATCCAACCCACGAGGGGCCTTTGCGTGCTTCACCGGAAATTCCGGGTTTGCCAACGAATGTACCTGAACAGCCTGAAAACTAATCTGATGCCGGCTTTGATCGGGACGGTCCTGATCAGCACCGGTGGATTGGCTTGGGCGGCGGTCACCGGGAGCGCGTCGGGGACGGTTCAGGATCCAAGCGGCGGAGTAATCCCGGGGGCGATGCTCACGATCACCAATACCGCCCAAGGGATTCAGCGGAAGGCGACGACCGATGCAAGGGGAGCCTACACGTTTCCCAGCCTGCCGGTCGGCACATACGATCTTCAGGTCGAAGCCAGCGGATTTCGGCTGTTCAAGCGAACCGGGTTGATCATCGATGCCGACAGCGCTCTGACGGTGGACTGCCAGCTGCAAACTGCGGAAAGGATTGAATCGGTTGAAGTGCAGAGCGACGCGGCGGAGGTCGAAACCGCCAGTACGCAGGTCGGCCAGGTGGTAACCGGCACTCAAATGACCGAGGTGGCCCTGAACGGCCGGAGCTACACGGACCTGCTGGCGCTCCAGCCGGGAATTGTCCCCGTCAGCACACAACTACCCACCTCGGTCGTGATGGCCGGGGTGACGACTGCCATTTCTCCGTCCGGCAACCTCAATGCCGGTAACCAGTCGATCAGCGGCCAACGCGAGGATGCCAACGGTTACATCGTGAACGGCGGCGATGTCAAAGAGTTGATGAACGGTGGCACGCTGATTGTCCCGAACCTGGACTCAATTGCCGAGTTCCGGGTGATCACAAACAACCCTGATGCTCAGTATGGCAACTATAGCGGGGGAATCGTGAATGTGGTGACCAAGTCCGGCACCAACAGCGTTCACGGTGACGCTTTCGAGTTCCTGCGGAATACGGCTCTCGATTCCCGGAATTTCTTCTCGCCGGAGCGCGGCGTTTACCGGCAGAATCAGTTCGGCGGCACGGTAGGCGGCCCGATCAAAAAGGATAAAATTTTCTATTTCAGCGATTATCAGGGGACACGTACGTTCCAGGGAGTTGATTCGGGCCTTATTCCCGTACCCACACTTGCCGAGCGGCAAGGGGATCTCAGCGCTGTGGCCGGCCAACTCAACGGAACCGTGTCGGGCCCGTACCTGGCAAATCAGCTAACCCAAAAATTCGGCTATGGGGTATCGGCTGGCGAGCCGTACTATAGGCGGGGTTGCACCACGCCGGAATCATGCGTGTTTCCGAATGCCGAAATTCCGCAGCGCGCGTGGTCGGCTCCGTCCAAATTTCTGTTGCCATACATGCCTGCACCCAACCAGGGAGATAATATCTTCACTTCAGGCGCATACGGCAACCAGATACGGGATGACAAATTGAGTGGCCGGATCGACGACAATACGGCGCGCTGGGGGCTGTTCACCGGGTATTACTTCTTCGACGATTACCGCCTCACCAATCCCTACCCGACAGGTCAAGGAGGCTCCAGCGTTCCCGGTTTTGGCGCTCTGAATCTGGGACGGTCGCAATTGATCAGCTTGGGTAACACGAGAACGTTTGGCGCGACGATGGTCAATGAGGTGCGGTTGACCGCGATGCGGGGCGCCAATAACATTGGGGAACCTACCCAAAATGTCGGCATTACCCACGCTCAGCAAGGGTTTGCCTCGCCGGACGAGGGTGGCATATATACTCTGGCGCCCAGCATTGTAGGTCCGGAGAACGTCGTCTTCAATTCTTTTGTCATGGGTATGCCGATCACGAACCTGTGGCAGGCAAACAATACCTACACGGCGACGGACAATTTTTCGAAGGTTTTCGGAAACCATACCATCAAAGCCGGCGCGGAACTCAGCTTGGAACAGGTTAACGTCTCTCCTAACGCCACGTTCAACGGGACGTTTGTTTTCTCCGGCAGGGAGACCGGACTGGATTTTGCCGACTTTCTGATCGGCACGCCGAGTAACTTTACCCAGACCGATTCTCAGAAGTATTATCCGCGGCACAAGTACCTGGGCAGCTATGTGCAGGACAGCTGGAAGGCCACACCCAAACTGACTTTCAATGTGGGATTGCGTTACGAGTTGCTGGAGTATTGGTCAGAAAAATACAATCAGATTCCCGAGATGATCGCAGGGCAGCAATCGCAGGTCTACCCTACGGCATTCACTGGCCTGGTATATCCAAGTGACAAAGGAATCCCTCCGACCCTGGTCCCGTTGGGCAACCGCTTTTCTCCCCGCTTGGGACTGGCGTATGCGCCTACTCCGAAAACGAGCATTCGTGCAGGCTATGGAATCTATTATTCGGTCATTCAAGGCAACACGATCGGCATCGACGAACCGCAGCCTCCCTATGGATTGAGTTACACCAGCCCGGCCCCGCCGCTCTTCGCCCAGCCATTTATCGCTGCGGCCAGCGGGCAGCAACACCTGCAGCCATATCCCATTGTCTTTCCGCCCTTGAACGCCACGGTCGATCATCCAAATCCGAACATAGACTACTCACCGTATGTGGGCCAGGCTGGAATGACGTCACCCTATAAGGGCAACACTTATCCCTACAACGAGAGCTATTTCTTCTCGATCGAGCGGCAGTTGTTGCCGGACACCATTTTGAACTTGAGCTATGTAGGCTCCCAAGCGCACCACCTGCTGATGGTATACTCCAACAATCCCGGAAATCCGGCTCTGTGCCTGTTTCTCAGTAACCCTGCAAACATCGCCCCCGGTACCTCGACATGCGGCCCGTTTGCGGAGAGCGCCGTCTACACTACGGCTTCGGGCCAGACAATTTACGGCACAAGGAGCCCGTTCGGATTCAATTTTGGCAACGACGACTACGAAGGCAGCGTCGGCAATTCAGCCTTTAATGCTCTCGAGGTGAGTCTGCGGCACACCTCGCGGCGACTCAACCTGTTGTTCTCTTACACCTTCAGCAAATCGATGGATGAGGCATCGGCGCTTTCCGACCCCGTCAATCCGTTTAACTATAAACTCTCGCGGGCGCCTTCCCAATTCGATCTGACCCATAACCTGGTGGCCACTTATCGATACGATCTCCCGCTGGAGCGGATTTTCAACCGTGCCAAAGCTCTCACCCGCGGATGGGCGATCTCTGGTATCACCCGTATTAGCACAGGTTTCCCCGTCACAATGCATTCCAGTGCCGACAATTCGCTGCAGGGCAGCGCGCCCAACGGAGTGAACAATTACGTGATTGATCGTCCGGATTACACTCCGGGGAATCTGATGATCAACCATAACCCGCGGAACGGACTGCCTTATTTCAACACCTCCCTATTCAGCCCAAACCCGTTGGGAACTCCCGGCACTGCTGCGCGGCGCTTCTTTTACGGGCCGAGCGAGTTCAATTTCGACGTGGCCCTGTTAAGATCGTTTCGGGTGGGCGAGGCCAAGTCTTTTCAGTTCCGTCTGGAGGCATTCAATGCGTTCAACCACACCCAGTTCTTCGGTCCGGCAGCGGTGAGCGGCGACTTCAGCAGCACTAGTTTTGGGTATGTCGTGAACGCAGCACCGCCGCGGCACGTGCAGGCCGGGCTTAAGTTTGTGTTCTGAACTTCGTCGGCTCGCCTACCCGGAGGTTAATGCTTGACGCCGATTGACGGCTTCAGTATAGTGCTGGACAACGGGGAGGAACCGATGCGATCGACGCGGTATGTTCTCTTGTTGGCGGCCGGTATACTGGCCGGGGCGCGCCCCACACTGGCGCATCATGCGTTGGCAACCGAGTATGATCTGAATCGATCGATCACAGTCACAGGAACCGTAACGAGGATAGAGTGGGGAAATCCCCATGTGCGCCTCTATTTAAGTACCACTGGATCGGGTGCCGCCGACGTGATGCACTGGGAACTCGAAATGGCGAGTCCGAATCTGCTTTATCTCAGCGGTCTGAAAATCGACAGCCTGCGGCAGGGCGATCAGGTCACGGTGAGCGCGCACCCGGCTCGTAACGGCTCGAATCTGGGCTACGCGCAAAAGATCAGTCACAGCCCACACCAGTAGAACAGAACGGATAATCCGCTCCGGCGCCTTACTTCGAAATCCGGGCCGTCTGGACCTTGCTGCTGCCGGAGTTGCCCCACGCGATTAAGGTTTCGTTGCCGGCCTGCAATAACCGCGGATACCCGATACTCCGCTGCGCGCCCACGGCGACCTCGACCACCGGGCCGGTGACCCCGGCGCTCGTCACCTGCCGGGCCAGAAGGCGAACGGCACCTCCTGAGCCTTCCTCCAGCCACGAAACCACCGCGTTCCCATTGTCGTCCAGCGCCACTGAAGTGTGGCCGAAAGAATTGCCTATGCTGACGCGAATCGGCTTCGTGAAACTGGCGCCGCCGTCATTGGAGAGCGCAAGCTGCGTGCGGGGCTTGTCTTCTGCCTCGGTGTACCAGGCGATGGCCACACGGCTGTTCCTCGCGGCGGCCGCTGCTCCGTTCACCGGGCACGCGTTGATTTCCCACTTGTCGTCATTCAGAATCCGCGAAGGCTGCCAACGGCCGTTCTCGAAACGGATCACCGCGATGTCGCGAATATCTTGCGTACTGTGGTCCCGGTAAGCCACCAGCAATCCATTTTCGGTCTTTACAATACTGGTTGGACAACACGTGCAGACGTCGGAGTCGAGTGTTTCCTCTTTGAGAACGGCGCCGCTACTGCTGACTACGGTTCTCTTCAGCGCGGACGGAGCGTCTTCGCCTTTCAGCGCTTCCAACCAAACAAGGGATGCCTCAGTGTCACCGCTGGCCGTCATCGACGCCAACGCATGCTGAACGGGGCTCCTGTCCTTGTGGGCCAATGCCGGCGCTGTCCATTGCGTTCCGTTCTTGGAGGCGGAGACATAGAGGTTTTCGGCTTCTCCCGATCCCGGAGGTAATTCGACCCATTCCGCGAGTAGAGATCCGTTCGCAAAGGAAATTACCGCCGGCGATTCCGCGGGCTGGCGAAAGAATTGTCGATTGCCAACGATTGTACGGGGCTCGGACCACTGGGCGCCGTGGCGGACGGCATAGCGCAACGAAAGCGAGCCATCCTTGGATTTCTCGAGCCAGCTTAGTAACGGGCTGCCATCGGATGCCGTGCCCCAGTGGGCCTGAAGACTCTCTGCACCCGACGGATTCGGCAGTGGACTTACTTTAAGGACTTGCCCGGAGGCCCCGAACGCCACCGGAAGGAGGAGCATGATGGATTTGAGCTGCATAATTGAGTTCCCTCGAGATCGACCCGCTACCGGTAAATGTGCTTAGCCTCTGTCTTTCGGGGCCATGCTTCAGGTTAGCACCTGGACCCGTTAGCAAGATCGCCGAAACGTCGCTCAGGCGCGGCCTGCCTTCGGCGCAATGAGAGCCATTGGACGCTGAACAAAATCACGCGTAGTTTATAGAGGATCGGATTTTTCCTGCTGACCTTCGCCGTCACCTGGAGCTGCTTCAGCACGCTCGCGATCGTGGCCCGCAGGGCGCCAGTCGGGGGTGCCGGGTATGCGCTGTTGCTGCTGGGAACGTTCGCACCCGCGATCGTCGCCATATCGCTAGATTGTGTCCGACTTCGCGTTCCCGCCCAAGCCTTCATCCGCGGGGTTCGTCGTCGGGGATCCTGCCATGCGCCACCAGATCGGTATAAGCTCGCAACACTCTGGCATACTCGACCAGAGCGGCTGTTTCGGCTCGCACGGCGTTCCTATAGACATACGCACTCTCTTCCGCAGTTCCCGAACTGATTGCCCGTTCGACCTCGCGCAATTCCCGGCAGGCCAGGTCGAATTTAAGCTTGGCGTCCTCAGAGCGGTTTTTCCAGAGATTCTCCAGAGCTCGACGACCGTCGTTCATTGGACCTCTATTTCCGAAACGAGGCGCACTCGATCGACCCTGCGGCCATCATATCACCGGCCGGATCCCGCCTGATTCGAGATCGACTGGAAAGCTGGGTGCAATCTGCCGCGATCGTCCGATCGGACACGTTAATCAGCTGCGAAAGATTTTCCGAGCGGTATACTCTGGCCATTGCTAATGCTTGGGGCGGATACCGACCAATCTCGGTTCGGCAGCGCGCGACTTGGCACTCCGTCGGGTCAGCGGAATCTAGTGCAGCAAACAACCCGCCAATCGAACAATCGCCGTATAGCGTGCAGATTTCAACGGATGGTCGTGACCACAGGCGGAGAGCGCCTGAAACGTACGATCGCATCCTCAAGCACATCGGTGGCTATACGGTCGTCGTTCACTGCACGCTTGCGCGCCAGATGGTGAGCCGCGAAGGATACCTGCGAGACTTCGCCGCGTTCTGGACAGACCGCCCCGAGGTGCGGAAAATCTGGTTTAGCATCTTTACCCCGCCAACATAGCCATTAATACGAGAAGCGGCTCTCGCCTGCGGACCGTGAGCGCGCCGTCGGCGAGATCGCGTCAATCCGAGAAGAATTTCGCAAGATCTACGCCACCGATCCCATTCTGACCGGCCTTCGCCGGCCGCCCGTTTCGCCGGAAGGGTGCATACTCGCGCGATGTCGACGACGTGCGTCTCGGCCGATTTGAAAACGCGAGTGGAACCATGCCAGTTCGGCCGAAGCCCCCGTCGCCTACGGTTTCCCCGTTTGTGGTTCCCGCTCAATCATTGGCTGCGCGCCTTTGCAGACCGCGAGGATTTACACAGCCCGCCGGGATGTCTCCGGCGCCCCGTCGCAAACGACTGCCACTGAAGGGATCGCGGCATGATCGGCGAACCGGCGATCGGTGCGGAGAGAAATCTGGCAGAAATAGACCTCTACTTTTAAAAAAAACAGTTTAGGGAACTTACGGGGCGATTTCGTGCGATACTGAGGCTGGTTCTCTCCACCGAGCGGCCCGATCGGGCGCGCCACTCTCTGCCGAGAACGGAGAGTGGATACATGAAGACAAGAACCACGTACCTGCGCTGCAGGGTTCTTTCGTCACCGAAATACCAACCACAAGGAGAGACTGAATGGATCGAGTGCAAGTAGAAACGGTCGAATTGGACGAACAACGCTGGCAAGAGTGGGTCGAAAAGGGAAAGCTGCGGGACCAGGTGCAAAAGCGCCGGTGGCGGATAATCGGCGGCGTTGTCGGCGCGTTGCTATTGTTAGCGAGCGGCGTTTACGGGTGGAGTTTTACTTAGTTGAACGGAAACAACGACAGCAGCCCGATGGCGGCCATTGCGGATGATCCGCGTTCTCAACAGTCTTGATAGCTTGTGAAACTGAGCCCCCGCTCGGCGTTGGAATACACGAGTTTCGGGGGCGGCTTCTTGGAGGGCCATGGAGCGCAGAATCCTTTTGAGCATTGTGAAACGCGATCACAAACGTTGTCGCGCCGATTCTGTGTTGCGGCCGCTGTGAATCGGACCCTCGTTGTTACGGTTGATCGCTGACACCTTACTAATATGATCATCGAATGTAAACAATGCGGATGCTTTAATGACACCGGGGGACCGCACAGGATTACTCCGACTAAGCCCGCCGATAGGCAAGCAGACCACGTTACCTCTCCGAACTCCCGGCGGAAACTCCCGCCGCGAACAGACCACTCGAAATGAGGAATCCCGATTTGACACCGTCGGAGCCAGGGACCATAATAAGACTGAAGTGAACATTATCGTTCACTCGCAGATGGTCTGAACTAAGTCAGACGATCTGTCCCACCTCTTAGCCGCCCACACAACCGGGGAGGTTGAATGCGCACACGCCTTGTAAAGTGGCTTTGTATCGCGGTACTCCTCGTCGCTTTCGTGTTATGGGGATTGATAGCGAATTACGAATTCGCGATAAGACTAGTGGTATGCGGAGGTGCCACCGTTGTGACGGTTCAGGCATTCCGCGCGGCCAGGCATCGTTGGACGGCCGCGTTCGTTGTGATTGCATTTCTGTTCAATCCAGCAATTCGGCTTTTCCCGCTTGCGGGCGGGTTCGGCCTCGCTGCCATTGTACTCGCCGCTGCGGCGTTTGCTGTATCATTGACCGCGCTGAAGTCGCAACCGCTGCTTCCGATACCATCCATCACGGATCGGAATCCAGGCAGTGAATCGCTGTAACAAAAGATAGGAGGTAGCATGCTCGACCGGTTTGCGCAGCGCCGCATACCCGAGCTGGAGCCGACTTTATGAAAAATATCAAAGTTGAAGTGACCCTACCGGAGCTTTTGCTCGTAACCACTCTGATGGCGGATCAGTTGTTCCGCCGGGAGTTCATCGACCCGAAAATGCCGGGCTACAAAGCAGACCCTGCGGAATTGGCGATGGGCAAGGATCTGGTTCTCCGCTTGAAGTCTATCGTGCGGCAAGCTTCGGGATCGGCGGCCGACTCGGCATCGAGGCACGCTCCCAGTTACCTTTCTCCCGCCTCGAACGGAATTCCTGATGCCGTTTGAGACACTCATCCTGTTCCTGATGAAAGTCCAGTCCAGATAGAACCCGCTGATTCTAAGTGCGAGTCCGTGATCCGGCGATGTGTGCAGAACTCTGCTATGCTAGAAAAAGCAGCAAAGGGCCGTCTAAACCGCCAAGACCGGCTGGCTTCTCTTTTTTGCAGGGAGAGGATATTCCATGCCGGGAAAGTCATACGTACCTGCCCCCACACTCCGGGAGCTTCAGTGCCGAGCTGATCAGGTGTTTGCTCGGGCGAGGCAAGCGATTGCACAGGCCATTCAGATCGACCGGAAAGCCAGAGAAATCCATTTGGACCTAAGACGTTCTATTGACGAGTTCAATGGCGCAGTTATCCGTTCGCGTTGAATGAGCCCTTACCGGGCAAAACGGATTGTGATCGCACGGGAGGAAATCATGGAATTGCGGTACATGGGATTCGAACAGACTCAAAACAC
>Ga0070734_10003498_pt1 | contig 16330 bp, 10 predicted proteins | sample Coa_R1_8_FD_66444 | JGI IMG/M metagenome (GOLD analysis project Ga0070734, IMG submission 66444) | Surface soil microbial communities from Centralia Pennsylvania, which are recovering from an underground coalmine fire - Coalmine... | ecosystem: Environmental > Terrestrial > Soil > Unclassified ...
CCAAATTGGTCAACTGGGCGGTCTGTGACGTCGCGTTAATCTGCGACGTGATATCCGCAGCCGCCGAGAAGCTGCCATTGGACATGCTGGCGTAGAATGCATCTGCCGAACGCGGGTTGTTGTTGCTGTAAACGTTTCGGATCGCTGCCGTGTCGTCCAGGCTGAGCCCGGTCATCTTGGTGCTGTACGTCGCATACATGACTGCTCCGGCCGTATCGCTGTGGAGCAAGCCGAGTGCGTGGCCAATCTCATGCGTGGCCACGGTGAACAGATCATACGTCGAGCCGATGTTGAATGTCTGGCCGGTATTGAAGGCGATGTCGCCGGCAACAGAATAATTGTTGATCGACGGCGGCAAATAGGCCATCGCCAGGCTGCTGCTGTTGAAATTGAAGCCGCCGATGCGAATATCGCCGAATCCGGGATCCCCTTGCTGATAATTCCCCGAGCCAATATCGGCCCCGCTGTCGGGGACGAGACTGAAGTTGAGGTTGGTCTGCTGGGCCCATACCTGCGCCGCCTTGAGGATCTGGTTCTGCCACGTAGCCGTCGAGCCGAACTTGGCGTCGAAGGCGGCGAAGAGATTGCTGTTGACTCCACCCAGGTTGGTACCGTCCGGCACAAAACTCAGCGTCACGAGCTGCGGATGGGGCCAGGCATATCCGGAAACGTTGTACGGCACCAGACGTGTTTCCAGCGCCTCCAAATGGAGAGAGGGCCGCCGTGCCGGTGCACGATGTCGGGGGCGGGGGGACCTATGAAAGAAGTTCGTCAACGAGAACGGGAATCTCATTCGCTGTTCCTTTACAGAGCAAGGGTCGGGGGGCAAACCGTCGGCTACGGCCGTGCTTACGAACTGCCGGCTTTGAGGGCGTTGCTTACCGTTGGTAACGGTTGGGTCGTCTTGGTGCCCAGACTGGTTACCGCACTGACGCAGACCGAAACGATCAGGGCCAGCATCACTGCGTATTCGAATGTTGTCGGGCCATCCTCTCGTTGGAGGAAGATTCTGAGTTGCCGTTTGAGACTGTGCATGGGTTCTCTTCCTTCGAAGCTATCCGATTGCTGAAGAGGACCCGGACATGGAGAAAGACCAGGACGGGTCCCACAAGGAAATGGAATCCGCTCAGTCTTTTCGGTAGCCTGGCGACCCACGTGGGGCCCATGGCTTTGCGTCCCCGCCTTGCGACGGGTTTGCCGTTATCGAAGATGAACAGCCCTACGCTAGAACATCACTCCTACGTTAAAGCTTCCCGAATTTCGCCGGAGGGAGGCAACCACTGCCTCGTCACTCCATCTCTTGTTTCACGATTGGGAGGGAGCCTGGGTCAGCCCGAAGTATTCGTTCGAGCCCACGATCCCCGCCACGACGGCCTCAACATCGCCGCCATTGCCAAGCGCTTGTGTGAACTGTTGGAGGCCGGCACTGTCCGCCGAACGCTTCAAAAACCTCGTATAGAAACCATTCACAAGATCGGCGTCGGCCTCCGCACTGAAGACCACTGCTGAGGCCACCATCAAGGGCGTGGTGCCATTGTCGAGGGCGGTGCTAAAGCTAGCCAGACCGCTGGAATCGGCGGTGCGGTCCAGAACTTTTTGGAACAGGAAATCGACCGTTTTCTCATTCGCCGTGGTCAGCCCGGTCGTGGTGTTCTGAGCCTGGGCATCATTCTGGAATTCCGGGCTGCTGGCCAAAATGGCGTTGAGTTGTTGCAACGTGCCGCCATTCTGAAGGAACTGCACAAAGTTGTTCAGGCCATTCGTGTCGGCTTGTCGGCCGAGGATCTGTTGATACGCATTGTTGACGGCGAGGGTCCGGCCCTCCAAGCTGTTCTCGATTCCCTGTACGACCTGGTTGCGGGTGAGAGTGCCGGCGTCGAGAGCCCCGCTCCACGATTGCAGCCCCGAGGAATCAACCGGCCGGTCGAGCAGGTCCTGGTAGGCCTGGGCCACAAACATCTGGTTCGGACTGCCGGGCTCCATGAAATCGAATTGCCCGGCAGCACTCTGCAGGACATCGCCTGCATCTCCGCCCGATGCAGGGCCGGCTTGGGAATTGTTGCCCTGGGAATTGTTGCCCTGGGAATTGTTGCCCTGGGAATTGTTACCTTCTTGAGCCACTGCCCCTTGGACAAGAAGTCGATTCATGGCTTGGCCGCCGCTGCCGCTAATGGGGCTACCGTTGAGCACCTGTGTGTTCGGCAGGGGCACCGGCTGCGGGGCGATGCCGGCAAAGGCAAACGTCAAGGCGTAGTGCCCGGTGCTGAACGCCGTCGTGTCGGCTCCGCCCACCTTGACGTAGAACTGCTGGCCTGGGGTCACACCGGTGATGTTGAGGGTCAAAGTGGTGCCGTATTGACCTGCACCCGATACATAGCCAACCTGGGTCTGACTGGAGTTGTAAACCGTGAGGCTCGGGGACAGCAAGCTCAAGCCGCTGCTCTGAACGCTGACCGTCATGGTGCCGGTCGTCGTGGCCGGAGCAGTGATCGTGAAGTATTCCTTCTGCGACGTGTTCGTGATATCGAGGCCGGTCTCCAAGACGGTCGAGTTCGAATCGATAAGGCCGGTCAAATTCGTGGCGTTGGCGAGGCTGTTGTTGGTGCCGCCGAAGGCATCGTAGGAACGCGCCCCACCGTAAATGGAGCGGATGCCAGAGATATCGTCGCTGCCCAGGGCCGTGAACTTCGACAAATACGTTTGGTACATCACAGCGCTGGTGAGGCTGCTTTCGTACAGTCCGAGCGAATGGCCGATCTCATGCGCCGCCACGGTAAAGAGATCGAAGGTTTGGTTGATGTTGAAGACCTGCCCCGAATCGAAGGCGATGTCGCCCGCCAGGGAATAGTTGTCCGCCGGCGGCGGCATATACGCCATCGCCAAGGTGCTGCTGCCGAAATTGAAAGCGCCGATGCGGATGTCGCCCATGCTCGGATCACCCTGCTGATAGTTGCCCGAGCCCACATCCGCACCGCTGTCGGGAACAACGGCGAAGTTAATGTTCGTCTGCTGCGCCCACACTTGGGCAGCTTTGAGGAACTGGTTCTGCCAGACCGACGGCGTGCCAAATTTGGCGTTGAAAGTGGCGAACAGGTTGCTCTGGACGCCGCCCATATTCGTACCGTCGGGCATGAAGCTCAGGGTGATCAGCTGAGGACTGGGCCAAGCATCGCCCGAGATACTGTAGGGCACCAGCCGTGTCTCCAGGGCCTCCAGTTGGAGATTGGACTGCCGGCGAACAGAGCGGGACGAGGAGCGGGGGGCCGACTTGTGCAACAGATTTTTGAAGATTACACGGATGCTCATTCTCTGTTTCCTTCGCGAGGTAGCCTGCTGGACGGAATCAATACTTATGCGTTCGCTTCTACGGGTGCACACCAGCCGATGTGCCCGGTTGACCGAGCCGCTCGCGCGTTCCGTTCGTGGGTGTGCGTGAGGAGTCTTCCCTGAGGTCGGAAATGAAATTCCGGATTCGAGAATTGCTGGATATGTTGGCGTAGGCGACGCATGGGTGTTCTTCTCTCTGATCCACGGGACAACCAAAGAGGACCCGAGCGCGTAAATAGCCGAGGACGGGTCCCACAGGGCCGATGGAATCCGCTCACTCTTTTCGGTAGCCTGGCGACCCACGTGGGGCCCATGGCTTTGCGTCCCCGCCTTGCGACGGGTTTGCCGTTATCGAAGATGAACAGTCATAATGCCCATCGTTTTCCGCCTTCACCCAGGAGGGAAACTCCTGTGTGTTGCGGGCATCCGTCACCGTGTCAAGAAACCTAAGTCACAATCGCGGCCTTGTCAAAGTCTTGATTGCCGCATGCATCCTTCGCCGTTGCTCAAACCCTAGGTCACCTCGGGGACGCTGTCAAATGTTTTTGCCGGAGCTGAATCGGGGCTCCGCGGCGAGCTTCCTTGCGTTTTCTTCTGGCCCTCGCTAACGTAAACGGCGGGAGATTTTCCACCCTCTGCCGGACGGTCGTGATGAAGAATCTCTACGCCGCTGTGCTCCTCATCCTGTCCATTTCCCTGGCCCGGGCGGACGGCCCAAGCCTGAAGGAAGCTCGCCAGCGCTGGTTGCATGGCAACTACCAGGAGGCCCGCACCCTGTATGAGGCGCTGGCCAGGGAGGATCAGCAAAAACCGTCGGCGAGCATCGGGTTGAGCCGAACCCTGCAGAGTCAGGGAGAATATGATCGGGCCCTTGAAGTCCTCGATGCCGCCCTCGCCCAACATCTGGATAGCGCCGAGCTTCATGCCCGCCGGGCCGAGTTGCTTTACCTGCGTGGCCGCTGGGCCGACGCCGGGCAGGCGGCTGACAAGGCCTTGGCCTTGAAGCCTGGGCAATTCCTCGCGCGCTGGATCCGTGGTCAAGTGGCCCGCGATCGCGCCGATTTCAAACTGGCCGATAGCGAATTTCGCTGGTTTGTGCGCACCTACACCGAGCGCAGCGACAAAGAAGATGACATCAAGGATCCCGAAGAGCTTCTCCTCGTTGGCCTGGCGGGCACGGAAAACGCGCGCTGGCACAATCTTTCGGATCAGTTTCGGATCATTCTCAACGATGTGTACGGCGATGCCCTGAAGAACGAGAAAGACTTTTGGCCGGCCGAATTCCAGGCGGGCATGCTGCTCCTGGAAAAATATAACCGCGGTGAGGCCCTGGACGCATTTGACAAAGCGCTCGCCATCAACCCCAATGCCGCGGAAGCATTGGTCGGTAAGGGGATCGCCGCATTGCAAAAATACGAGGTCAAGGACGCCGAACGCTTCGCGGAACGGGCGCTTCAGATCAATCCCAACTTGCCCGAAGCGCTTCGCTTGCGCGCCGATATTTCCTTTATGGTCGGCGACCTGGACGCGGCTACGCGCCTCTTGGACCACGCCCGCACGATCAATCCCCGGCAGGAGAGCACCCTTGGCCGGAGTGCCTGCTGCCTTTATCTCCGCCGGGATTCGCGCGGGTTCGAGCAGCTCGAGCAAGAAGTGGAACGCCAGGATCCGAAGCCAGGCGTCTTTTACGACGAGCTGGCCGAACGGCTGGAAGAACGCCGCCAATTCGATGCCGCCGAGAGATATTACAAAAAGGCGCTCGACCTTCGGCCCGAATTGCCTGGGCCGCGCAACAGCCTTGGCCTGTTGTACATGCGGCTGGGAAGAGAAAAAGAAGCCCTGGACATGCTTACGAAAGCGTTCAAGGCGGACGAGTTCAATGTCCGGGTGGCCAATAGTCTGAAGGTGCTCCAGCATCTGGAAAAATACGACACGCTCCGCACGGAACATTTTCAGCTCCGCTACGATCCCCAGACCGATCGCCGCCTGGCCCGCTACATGGCTCCGTATCTCGAAGACATCTACGCGCAACTGGCAGAACGGTTTGGCTACCGTCTCCCCGGACCGATTCTGATCGAAGTGTTCGATAGTCATGAAATGTTCAGTGGCCGAACGATTGCCTTGCCCGATCTGCACACGGTCGGAGCCTGCACCGGCCGGGTGATCGCCATGGCCTCGCCGTACGGCAAAGGGATCCGCAGGCCTTTCAACTGGGCACGGGTTCTCCGCCATGAGCTGGTCCATATTTTCAATCTTGAACAAACGCGCTTCCAGGTTCCCCACTGGCTGACCGAAGGACTGGCCGTGACCAACGAGGGCTTTCCCCGTCCGCAGCTTTGGAATCAGCTCCTCCGCGAACGGGTGGCAACGAATGATTTGATGGATTTGGACAAGATCGATCTGGGCTTCATCCGGCCCCAATCGCCGCTGGACTGGCAGATGGCCTATTGCCAAGGCCAGCTTTACGTGGAGTATTTGACCACCAAGTACGGTCCGACGGCAGTGAGCCAACTCCTGAGCGCGTACCGCGATGGTCGCAACACGGCTTCCGCCATTTCCCAGGTATGCCATGTCGACAAGAAGAGCTTTGAAGATGGGTATCGGGCCTTTTTGGAGGAAACGGTAAGCGAAATGGCAAGCGGACCCATCACCAAGCGCATGACCTACAGCCAATTGCAGAGAGCGCACGAGGCGGAACCAGACAACCTGGACGTGGCGGCACGTCTTGCGGAGCAGTATCTGATTCGCCAGGATCGAAAGGAGGCGCGCAAGCTGGCGGACGCGGTGCTGGCCAAGAAAGCTGCCCATCCGCTGGCGTCCTATGTTAAGGCGCGCCTCCTACAGGATGCCGGTGAAGATGAGGCGGTCCGCACACTGCTGGAAGCGGCCCTGGATCGGCAGACTCCGGAGCCGAAGGTGTTACAATCGCTTGGGAAGCTCTATTTTGAGGCCCGAGATTTCACCAAGGCAGCCGATATCTACGAACTGGCCCATCGCAAGGAACCGTATGAGAGTAAATGGATGATCGAGCTGGTCCGCGTTTACGCTCAAGCTGGCGATAAGGCTAAGCAGATCAGCATGCTGGAAAAACTGGTCGCGACCGACGCCGATGATCTCGACCAGCGAAAGCGGTTGGCCAAGATGCTCCTGGACGCGGGACGGCACCGCGAAGCGGAGCGGTATGCCCGGGAGGCCCTAGAAATCGATGTGCGGGACGCCGAGGCGCGCGAGTTCCTCCAGCAAGCGCTCCTCGGCCAGAACAAATCGAGCGAATGGGAAAAACTACACCAAATTCTTGATTTCTGAAATCGAAATTCACAACCAATAATATCGAATAGGGAATAGAATGACCTTTTCCCTGGAGCAACTACAGCAACTGATTCGGGATACATATGATCAGAAGGATCGCCGCCGTGGGGTTGAAGGAACGTTCATGTGGTTCATGGAAGAGGTCGGCGAGTTGGCGGCGGCGCTGCGCGGCGGCGATGCCAAGTCCCAGGCCGAGGAGTTCGCCGACGTGCTGGCCTGGTTAGCCACGATGGCCAACATCGTGGGCGTCGATCTCGATGCCGCCATTCAGGCCAAATATGGCCACGGCTGCCCCGGTTGCCGGAAGACTCCTTGTGTGTGCGATCAAGCAGAAAAACCTTAGGCATTCTGACTAGACCATCGGATCCCCTATGCGTAATCTCGCCTTGGCATGCATGGCGGCCGGCCTTCTCCTGTTCCAGGCCGCGGCCGGCAAGGCTCAACCTCGAATCCAAATCCGCATCGAGTCGATCCAGGTCGGTTTCGGCTCGAGTGCACCAATTGCTGAGTTCAAGTCGGGCTTCTGGGCCCCGGTTTATGTGACGGTCATGGCCGGCCCGGAGGGAACGCCGCGGGGCGAGGTCATCATCGAATCGGTCGATAGCGACGATGTACCGAACCACTACACCATTCCTCTGCCGCAGCTGGGACCCAATGACCAGGAAACCGTCCTTGGCTTCACCAAGCCGGGAAGCGCGACCAGCGAGGTCACGGCGCGGGTACGTATCGATGACCGAATCGTCGCCACCAAGGAGGCGCAATTCCTGGCCTTGCAGCTGGACCAGCAGCTCTATTTGGCGCTGGGCGCCAATCTACCGGGGTTGCGGACGGCTCTGAACCCGGCGTCCAAAGCCGACGCCGAGGACAGTCCCATGCCCCGGGAAAACAACCCCCGCCGTCTCTTGCAGATCGACGATATCCGGATGTTGCCCAACCGCTGGTTTGCCTACGATGCGGTTGACCTGTTGATCTTGTCCACGGGCAACCGGGATTTTGTGACCTCTCTTCTCAACGAACGAGAAGGCCGCAAAGAGGCGCTCGCCGAGTGGGTGCGGCGCGGCGGGCGGCTCCTCCTCTCCGTGGGCCGCAACCAGGACCTCGTCTCCAAGCTCGACGTGATCCAGGCCATGCTCCCCGTTTCGATTGACGGCGCCCTGCGGCTGCCGCGTGTTCGGAGCGTCGCCAAGTGGAGCGGTGCCCAGTATTCCGCCTTGGAGAGCCCAGCGAATGCCAAGGCGCCGATTATCCTCGCGGATCTCAAACCGAAACCCGGCCGGGAGACGGAAACCCTCTTGGAAGAGCAGGACGGCACGCGCGTGATTCAGCGGGGCGCTTATGGTTTGGGGCGCGTTACCGTCGTGGCCCTGGATCTCGATCAGCAATCGCCCTTTGCACAATGGGCCGCGGGGGCGCGCAAGGAATTTTGGCTGAAGCTCCTCGACGAAACCGCACCGCGGCTGCCGCCCCAACCGAGCAACCAACGACCGGGCTACCGCTACGGCGAGCAGCAAGGCTTCGACCGGGCCAGCCAATTGCAAATGAATCTCGAAGATTTCGAGGATGTGCCGGTCATCTCGTTTGGCTGGGTCGCACTGTTTATTTTGCTTTACATCCTTGTGGTCGGACCGCTCGACTATTTCTTTCTCAAGAAAGTCCTCAAGCGGCTCGAGCTGACCTGGATCACCTTCCCTACCGTGGTGATCACGATCAGCGTGGCGGCTTACTTCACCGCTTACTGGCTCAAAGGCAATGATCAGCGCGTGAACAAGGTTGACCTGCTGGACGTCGATCTGCACACACAGCAGCTCGTCGGCAACACGTGGTTTACGATCTTCAGTCCGCGCATCCAGCACTACACCATTGGCCTGGAGCCGGCCTCCTCTGAATGGGTCACGACTGCTGCGAGCAGTGGCGCCAACGCCTCGGTGGTTCTGAGCTGGATGGCTCGGCCGGAGATGAGCTACGGCGGTACGGGCCGGGCGCAGTCTCAGGGCCTGTTCCGCCGGGCTTACGAATATCTGCCAGACGCGAATGGCTTGGTCGGAGTCCCGATTCAGGTTTGGTCCACCAAGTCGTTTGCCGCATCCTGGCAAGCTCCATTGGATCGGGCCCAGCCGATCATCAGTGCCGATTTGCAACGCTCCAAGGAATCGTCGCTGCTGTCCGGCAAGATCACGAGCCGGCTGCCGGTGGATCTGGAAGATGTGGTGATTTACACCGGTATCGGCGGGGATGCCAAATGGTATTCGCTGGGCCGCCTGGTGCCCGATGGCTCGGTCACCGTAGCCAACATTCATGCGGCCGGCAGAGAGGCAATGAGCATGGAGCAGTGGCTCGAAGATGTCCCGGCCCAGTACCGCCGCAACGCGGCGGCTTCCCGGCTTCCCTATGCCACGACACCGGCCGACGCCACGATAACGGTGGTGAAAGGGCTACTCTTCCACCAATTTGACCGCAAGGCCCAGCGCAACAACGCGCTGCGGTTTCTCGACCAGAGTTGGCGGCTTCGGCACAAAGATGAAGTAGTCTTGTTTGGCCGCATTCCCCGCCAGGAAGGAGCGGCCGAGACATTGACCGCCGGCGGCGCCGCGCCGACCCGGCTGTGGCTCGGATCGATGCCGGCCATGGGTCAGGCCCGTCCGCCGCTTTCGGGCACGCTGACACAGGAGACGTTTGTTCGCATGATCATCCCGATCCGGACTGCCAACTAATCCCCGGGGCGTGAGGGAGGCTCTCGGGCTTCCAACGATGAACTACCAACCTCGAACTATTTTCCCTGAGCGAACATGATCGAAACACGTGATCTCACGAAGATGTATGGCGACCTCTACGCTCTGAATCGGCTGACGATCAAATTGGAGCGTGGCGACGTTTACGGCTTCATCGGACCCAACGGTGCCGGCAAGACCACGACGATGCGCATCCTGGCCACGCTGCTGAATCCCACGTGGGGAGAGGCGTCCGTATGTGGCCATTCGATTTACAATGGCGCCAAGGAGATTCGACGCCTGATTGGCTACATGCCCGACTTCTTCGGCGTTTACGACGACATGAAGGTCATCGAGTATCTGGAATTCTTTGCGGCCGCGTATCGCATCAAGGGACCGGAACGGCGCAAGAAGTGCGATCAGGTGCTCGACCTGGTGGACCTCGGATACAAGCGCGATGCCCTGGTGACCAGCTTGTCCCGCGGCATGACGCAACGCCTCGGCCTGGCCAGGGTCCTGCTCCACGAACCGCAGGTCTTGCTTTTGGACGAGCCGGCCAGCGGTCTGGATCCGCGGGCCCGCATCGAGATGCGCGGCCTGCTCAAGGAGCTGCGCAACATGGGAAAAACCATTCTCGTCTCCAGCCATATCCTTCCCGAGCTAGCGGACATCTGTAACAAAATCGGCATCATCGAGCGCGGCAAATTGCTCTTTGACGGCGATGTCGAATCGGCGATTCGGCGTGTACGGCAGCACGTGGTGTTGGACGTGGCCGTTACGGATGGGAGGATCAGTGCTGCGAAAGATCACCTGGAAGGGTTGCAGAACGTCCTCAAGGTCGAGCTCAAGGATGGCGATACGATGCGGGTCACGCTGGACGATGGCGCGAATGATGGCAGCTTCATCGCGGAGACCCTGGTCAAGAATGGCTTCCACTTGAAAATGCTTCGGGAAGAGGAAATCGATTTGGAAGACGTTTTCATGGCGATCACGAAGGGGATTACGAATTGACATGGCGACCGTTTCGCCGTGGTTCGCCGGCCCGCCGCGAAACGAGAACGATTTCCCATGCTGGAGTTGACTGCTGACAATGCCCTGGATTATCTGCGGCATCAAGGATGGATTGACGCCGGACCAGCTCGGGTTGAGCCGTTGGGCTGGGGTGTTTCCAATCTTGTACTGCGGGTCGTGACAACGGGCCTCACGTTCGTGCTCAAACAATCCCGCCCCCAGCTACGAACCCGCGATACCTGGATCAGTGATATTGAGCGGATCTATCGCGAGCAGGAAGTCATGGAGCTTCTGCACGCCTTGCTTCCCGCACCGATCGTACCGGAAATCCTCGTCAGCGATCGCGCCAATTTTGTCTTCGCCATGAGCCATGCACCGCAGCCGTCCCAGGTGTGGAAGGAGACACTCCTTGCTGGCCAGGTCGATCTGGAGGTCGCAGAGCGAGCTGGGAAGATCCTGGGACAGATGCATGAATGCACCGCGCGCACACCCAGCCTGGTTGAACGCTTCGCAGATCACCATGTCTTTGAGCAGCTGCGGATTGAACCCTTTTATCTTCGGATCCAGGAACGCCGGCCGGAGGTTGCAGAAGCAATCGAGCCGATTGTGAATCGTCTGCGAACCCGAAAGCTAGCTCTGTGCCACGGTGATTTTAGTCCGAAAAATATCTTGACGCACGCGCAAGGTTTCACCCTCGTGGATTATGAAACCGCCCACTTCGGCGACCCAACGATGGACCTCGGCTTTTTCCTGAGTCACCTGATGCTCAAGGCGATCAAGTTCTTTCCGGTCCAGGAGCGGTACTTCGAATTGACGCGCGCCTTCTGGCGGGGCTACGAACAAGTGATTGGCTTTCGGTCGCTGGAACAGCTGCAAAGAGAAGCCATTGAGCACATGGCCGCATGCATCATGGCCCGAATCGATGGCACCAGCCCGGTCGATTACTTGCCGGAGGAGTCCAAGCGGGAGGCGGTCCGGCGCCTGGGCCGACGCCTTCTTTGGGAGCGGCCGGCCAACTGGGAAACTGTGCTGGGCTTATGCGAAACTTGCTTGAACGGTTCTTGACACGCCATCTGCATGCGGAGGCATCCGTGGCTCGTGCGCAATCTATCCAACGCATTCATGCCCGACAGGTTCTCGATAGCCGCGGGAATCCAACCGTAGAAGTGGAAGTGCATTGCCAGGACGGCGCTTGGGGGCGAGCCCTGGTTCCTGCGGGCGCCAGCACCGGCCGGCACGAAGCGGTTGAACTCCGCGACGGCGAACTGGCGCATTTTGGTGGCAAAGGCGTTCGTCGGGCCTTGGCCAACATCCAGGAATCCATCGCCCCCCACTTGCTTGGGCTTGCCGTTACCGATCAAGCCCACATTGACCGCGTGCTCTGTGACTTGGACGGCACTCCGAATAAGTCCCGGTTCGGTGCCAACGCCCTGTTGGGTGTTTCCTTAGCCTGCGCCCATGCGGCGGCGACCGGGCAGAAGCTGCCGTTGTGGCGTTACCTCGGCTCCCTCCTGGATCATTCGTTTGCGCGCGGGGGACCGCGCGGTCCACGGATACCCCTGCCGATGGTGAATCTCATCAGCGGCGGTCTCCACGCGGGGGGTAACCTGGATCTCCAGGACTTTCTCCTGCTCCCCATCGGAGCGGCTTCGTTTTTCGAAGCGCTCGAAATGAGCGTGAACATTTACCGTTCCGTGAGCACCACGCTGATCAGGCGAGGCTTCGAGGGCGTGCTGGTGGGTGACGAGGGAGGGTTCGGGCCCCGCCTCCAGGACAACGAGCAAGCATTGGGGATCGTCGTCGAAGCCATCGAGCGCGCCGGGTATGCCCCGGGTCAACAAGCCGCCATCGCGATCGATGTCGCTAGCACACAGTTTTACCGCGACGGACATTATCATTTGCGAATCACAGCCGGAACAGCACTTTCCGCCGAGGCGCTGATTGATTTGCTCGAGAAGTGGGTGGATCGTTATCCGATCCTCAGCATCGAGGACGGCCTGGCCGAAGATGACTGGGACGGTTGGCGAAGCCTGACGTCCCGATTGGGACGGCGTATCCAATTGATTGGTGACGACCTGTTTGTGACCAATCCCGAGCGCCTCCGCCGGGGGATTGCGGCCGGGATCGCCAACAGCGTGCTCATCAAGGTCAACCAGATTGGGACATTGACTGAAACCTTGGAAGTGATCGCCCTGGCGCAGTCGGCGGGATATCATCCGGTGATTTCGGCCCGCAGCGGCGAGACGGAAGACTGCACGATCGCAGACCTGGCGGTGGCCACGGCAGCCGGCCAGATCAAGATTGGCTCAGTGGCCCGCAGCGAGCGGTTAGCCAAATATAACCAGTTGTTGCGAATCGAAGAGCAGTTGGATCCGGTAACCGACTATGCAGGTCGCCGCGCTCTCTGCGTGGGATCTTCCCCGCACGCTTCCTGATTCATCGAAAGGAATGCTCCGCGGCCGGGAAGGTTCCATCCCGAACTTCACGGCAGTATTTCTCCACGGCCTGCACCACATCGCGGCCAAGGTCGGCATACTGCTTCACGAAGCGCGGCTGAAAATCCTCGAACAGCCCGAGCAAATCATGCGTCACCAGGATTTGGCCATCGCATTCGAGCCCTGCGCCGATGCCGATTGTCGGGATCTTGACGGCTGCAGTGATTTTCCGGGCGACGTCGGCCGGGATGCACTCGACCACAACAGCAAAAGCCCCCGCCTTTTCGGTGGCCAAGGCATCCTCCATGATCTGGTCGGCATTCCGTTGTACGCGAAAACCGCCGAGGCGGCGTACGGATTGGGGGGTCATGCCGATATGGCCCATGACTGGGATGTCCGCACCAGCAATGGCTGCGATGGTTGCTTCGCTGCGCAACCCGCCTTCAATCTTGATGGCGTGCGCGCCTCCTTCCTTGATCAGCCTGCCGGCGTTCGCCAAGGCTTGTTGCGGGCTGACCTGGTACGTCATGAACGGCATGTCGGCAACGAGCAGGCTCCGTTGGACTCCGCGGGCCACGCAGCGCGTGTGGTAAATGACCTCTTCCAGGGTCACGCTCAGGGAATGCGGCTGCCCTTGCACGACCATTCCCAGAGAATCGCCGACGAGCACCCCATCCACGCCGGCGGCATCGATCAGCCGGGCCATCGTATAATCATAGGCCGTCAACATCGTCAACCGGACGCCCCGTGCCTTGGCGGCTAGAAAATCGGGAACCGTAACCGGATGTTTACCGCTATCGGCCTGGATCGGACCATTGCTCGGCCTCTTCGATACCGTGCTTGCGGCCGCCATGAATCACTCCATTCTCGGAGAGCAAAGAAACGGTAGTGGTGCCTCTCTCTGGGCTACCCAATTATAGTCGCTGCGGCTCATTCAGGCAGCGGGGATTCGCCGGCTGAGGCGCCCATGACTGATTAGATCCCCGGTGCGAGATAGCCCAGGAACCGATCGTAGGGACCCTGCCATCTTTCGGGATCCTTCGGGTCGTAGGCCCGAACTTCAAAGGACCGGCAAACCACCTGGCGGGCCTCCCGGAGGGAACTCAGCAAACCGAGGCCGATGGCCTGGACCAGCACGTTGCCGATGGCCGTCGCCTCGACCGGACCCGCCAGCACCAGTCGATTGCAGGCGTCGGCAGCGAATTGGCAGAGCAGGGCATTTTGGCTCCCTCCGCCGACAATGTGGATCACCTCCAGGCGGCGGCCGAGCAGCTCTTCGAGGCGGTCCAGGACCCAGCGATACCGCAGAGCCAGACTCTCCAAGGCACACCGGATCAGGGCCCCCGGCTCGGTAGGCTCGGGCTGACCCGTCCGACGGCAGAAATCTGCCAGGGCAACGGGCATGCTTTGCGGTAGAATAAACATCGGATCATCGGGATCGACGAGACTACGAAACGCCGGCGCACCTTCTGCCATGCGGGCCAGTTCCTCGTAAGTGTAATCGTGGCGCGCCCGCTGCCAGGCCCGACGGCACTCTTGCACCAGCCACAGCCCCATGATGTTCTTGAGAAATCGAATCGTCCCGCCGACGCCTCCTTCGTTCGTGCAATTGTAACGCAGCGCTGGCTCGTTGATGAGCGGTCCGTCAAGCTCTGCTCCCATGAGCGACCAAGTTCCGGAACTGATGTAGGCCCAGGAACGGTGCTGGGCCGGGACTGCCGCCACGGCCGCGCCCGTGTCATGGGTGGCCGGGGCGATGACGGCCACATCATTCAAGCCCGTTTCTGCCGCAACCGATGGAAGCAGTGGCCCCAGTACTGTTCCCGGCGCCACGATGGGGCCGAGAATCTGCTCCGGCAACCCAAACGCTTGGAGCAGCTGCTTGGCCCAGCCTTTGGTGGCCGGATCGACCATTTGCGTCGTGCTGGCATTGGTAAATTCGTTGACCCGAACTCCGGTGAAAAAGTAATGGAAGAGATCCGGCATCATCAGGAGGGTATGGGCGGCCGGCAACAACGGCGAGCCCGCACCCTGGAGAGCCAGGAGTTGAAAAAGGGTATTGAAACGCAGGAACTGGAGTCCCGTCTGGCGGAAAATCTCCTGCCGCGCGAGACGGGCAAACGCAGCTTCCATGACGCCTTCCGTATGCGGATCCCGATAATGTCGGGGATTCCCCAGCAGGGTGCCATCGTGGCCCAGCAAGGCGAAGTCGACTCCCCAGGTATCGACGCCCAGGCTATCGATGCCGCCGTGGTCGGCGGCAGAGCGGCGCAAAGCCGTCAACATCTCCGTGTACAGCCGCAGCACGTCCCAGTGAAGCGTATCCAGTGTGCGGACCGGCCCATTGGCAAAGCGGTGAATGACTTCGAGTTTCAGGCATTGCCCGTCGAACCGGCCCAGCACACCCCGCCCGCTCTCGGCGCCGAGATCGAAGGCCAACAGTTTTTTATCCATAATGAATTGTCCGCAATCGGTAGTCCGTAGCCAAGAAACGCCAATCATTGTACAGTGGCAAGTGACGATTGGCTTCTTCTAGCTACGAACCTCGGACCAGGGACTACCGCGATGAGCAGGCGTTTCGTGCAGCAGTTGGCAGACGGAGAGAACATCGAAGAGGTATACCTCGTCACCGATAAGCAGCTTCGGGCCAATCGCAATGGCAATTTGTATCTGCAAATCGAGCTGCGCGACCGGACGGGCTCCATCAGCGCCCGGCTCTGGAATGCCGGCGAAAACCTCTGCCGCCTGTTCGATGTTGGCGATTTTCTCCTGGTGCGCGGCAAGGTTCAGCTATTCCAGGGCGCCCTCCAATTGATCCTTAACCATATCGACCGAGCGGAGGCCGAAAAGGTCGACTTGGCGGACTTCCTCCCGCACACGGAACAGGATGTCGGCAAGCTCCTGGATCAGTTGCGCGGCACGTTGCTTCGGCTGAGCAATCCGCACTTGCGCGCCCTGGCCGAGTGTTTCTTCATGGACGACGAATTTGTCCGCGGTTTTTGCCAGGTTCCAGCCGGGGTCCGCAATCACCATGCCTACATTGGTGGCTTGCTCGAACATGTGGTAACCCTTCTGGATGCCGCCGAGCGCGTGCTCCCCTTGTACCCCGAGCTGGATCGGGATCTGTTGCTCATGGGGATTTTCCTCCACGATATCGGCAAGGTTCGAGAGCTGACGTATCACAAGGTGTTCGCCTATAGCGACGAGGGCCAGTTGATCGGACATCTGGTCATTGGCGTCGAAATCCTGAACGCCAAAGTTAGCCGCGTTTCGGATCTTACCGGTGAAGCCTTTCCCGAGGAACTGCTCCTGCGGCTCAAGCACATGATCCTCAGTCATCACGGCACCTATGAATTCGGCAGTCCTCGTTTGCCCATGACGCCCGAAGCCATCGCGCTGCATTACCTGGACAATCTGGACGCGAAGGTCCACAGTTTTACCCGCGATATTCGGGAGGACCCCAACCAGGCATCTTCCTGGACCCCTTTCAATCAGTCCCTCCAACGTCGCCTGTTCAAGGGAGCGGCAAACGGAACGGAT
>Ga0070734_10003499_pt1 | contig 16328 bp, 14 predicted proteins | sample Coa_R1_8_FD_66444 | JGI IMG/M metagenome (GOLD analysis project Ga0070734, IMG submission 66444) | Surface soil microbial communities from Centralia Pennsylvania, which are recovering from an underground coalmine fire - Coalmine... | ecosystem: Environmental > Terrestrial > Soil > Unclassified ...
GTTGCCTGGTGCCAATATTCTTAGCCGGCCGCGCCTTTCTCAACTGGTTTACGCCGGCGAGAAGAAAATTACGCGCCAACCCCGCCGCACGGCGATCGTGGCGTTTTCTGCCGACGAGGTTTACGCCATCGCAGAATTGATCCGGCGGCAGCGCGGCGGCGCGGCCGTCGTGCTCGGCGCATTGTCGCCGCGCACCCGCAATGCCCAGGTCGAACTCTACCAGTCCGGCGACGTTGATTATCTTGTCGCCACCGATGCGATCGGCATGGGGCTTAATCTCGATGTCAATCACGTGGCATTTGCGTCGGATCGTAAGTTCGACGGCTATCAGTTCCGTCGTCTTAATCCGGCCGAGTTCGCCCAAATTGCCGGGCGCGCGGGGCGCGCTACCCGCGATGGCAGCTTCGGGACCACCGGGCGCTGCGCGCCGTTCGAGGCCGACCTCGTTCATGCCCTTGAGAGCCACAGCTTTGAGCCCGTCAAGGTCATGCAGTGGCGCAACTCGGAACTTGATTTTTCCTCGCTTGGTGCGCTTTCGGCATCGCTTGCGGCGCTGCCGGCCCATCCTGTGCTCACCCGCGCTCCTGTCGCGGAAGACATCCTCGTCTTCGAGCATGCGGCCCGCGACGAGGAAGTGCGCGCGCTCGCCAACAGCCGAGCCGCAATCGCGCGGTTGTGGGATGTGTGTCAGATTCCAGACTATCGAAAAATATCGCCCGCAGCTCATGCCGAACTGGTGGCGACCCTCTATGGTTTTCTGCTCCGAGACGGTAGAATTTCGGATGACTGGTTTGCGCGCCAAATCGCCCAGGCTGATCACGTCGACGGCGACATTGATACGCTTTCGACGCGCATTGCACATATCCGGACCTGGACGTTCGCCGCTAATCGACCGGATTGGCTTGATGATCCCGAGCATTGGCAGGGCGTCACGCGCGCAATCGAGGACAGGCTTTCCGATGCGTTGCACGAGCGTTTGGCGGAACGCTTCGTCGACCGCCGCACCAGCGTGTTGATGCGGCGGATGCGAGAGAACACCATGCTGGAAACGGAAATCACCAAGACCGGCGAAGTGGTGGTCGAAGGCCACACGATCGGACGGCTTGACGGTTTCCGCTTCGCGCCCGACCCCACTTCGGGCGGAACTGATGCGAAGGCACTGTCGGCCGCCGCGCAAAAGGCGCTTTCGGGCGAAATCGAGACGCGCGCCAACAAGCTTGCCCATGCGCCGGACTCTCAGTTTGTGCTGACATCGGATGCGACGATCCGCTGGATAGGGGAACCGGTCGCCAAGATCCTCGCGGGCGACACCGTGCTGCGCCCCCGCGTGCGCATCCTTGCCGACGAGCAGCTCACCGGCGCTGCGCTCGAGGCCGCACAAGTTCGTCTCGATCTGTGGACGCGCACCCATATCGAGCGGCTGCTCGCGCCATTGTTCGTGTTGGGCGCGGCCGAGGATATAACGGGGCTCGCGCGGGGCATCGCGTACCAACTGGTGGAAGCGCTCGGGGTTCTGGAACGCAGCAAGATCGCCGACGATCTTAAGAGTCTCGACCAGCCGTTGCGGGCGGTCCTGCGCAAGCACGGTGTGCGCTTCGGCGCCTATCACGTTTATGTGCCGGTCCTCCTCAAGCCGGCGCCGCGGGCCTTGGCGGCACAGCTTTGGGCACTCAAGCATGGCGGGCCCGACATGAAGGGCCTCGACGACCTCCAGCGCCTCGCATCAAGCGGTCGCACGTCATTTCCCGTCGATAAGGAGGTGCAGCGCTCGCTCTATCGGACGATCGGATACCGCGTGTGCGGCGAGCGCGCCGTGAGGGTCGATATTCTGGAACGTCTCGCCGACCTGATCCGGCCGGCGCTGAACTGGCGTCCGGGCTCAGCGGTTCCTCAGCCCGCCGGCGCGTTCGAGGGCAGCGGTTTCACCGTCACTCAGGCCATGACCTCGCTGACGGGTTCCTCGGGGGAGGATTTTGCCTCGATTCTGCGTGCACTGGGCTATCGCATGGAGAAGCGACCCAGGCCCGTTAAGGGGGCAGAAGTGGAGACGCGCCCAGCACCTGACGGGCTCGCGCCCTCAAGCGATCAAGCCGCAGCGGGCGCGCAGCCGGTTGCAGATATCGCGACGGCCGGTTCGTCCGAGGCGGTCGGCGAAATTTCGGTTGAGGGCGCAGAACTGCGCCAAGAGTCCGAGCCTCCAATGCCTGCAGACACGCGGTCGGAGATATCCGAAACCGGTGCCGCGATGGTTGCAGCAGTGGCGGCAGGCGAGGGCGCCTCGGATGCGGTCGTGCAGGCGGTTAACGAAGCAGCCGTTCCGACCGAAAGCGACACACCAGTTGAAGCTGATGAGCCACGTGGTCCCGATGCCCCTGTGGCGGCTTCCGGTGGGACTGCCGCCAGCCCGGCATTGCCGCAACAGCCTGAAGCGGGGGCAGAGCCGGAGTTCATCGAGGTATGGCGCCCGGCCGGCCGCAGCGATGAGCGACGTCAGCGGCGCCCATCGCGATGGCCGCAGGCGCGCCAGGTTGATACTGGGACGGCGGCGAAAGAACCCGTAGAACGCCCCGTCGCAGCGGAAGGCATCATCGGGCCTGCCGCGGACGGAGGCGGGTCAGCCGAGAAGCCGTCGCATGCCCGTCGCCCGCGGCGTCCCCAGTTTGAAGCCAGACGTGAACGCGAGGACGGCGGAGAGCGGCGTCAAAAAGATCGTCGTCCCGAGCGTCAGGGCGATCGCTTGGAGCGCGCACGCGAGGAGCGATCAAACTTCGTGAAATTCCGCAGCGAGCACAAGGATCGGCGCGACTTCGCGGCCCGCGAACGGGAGCGGCAGCCAGACCCGAACTCGCCGTTTGCAAAGCTCGCTGCCCTTAAAGCGCAGCTTGAGGCGAATGCCAAGGAGGGCCGCTGAGGCGGGCTGCCCGGCTTCGGCAGACCGGCAACGGATTGACCGCTGGCTTTGGAATGCCCGAATTGTGCGCACCCGCGCTGCGGCAGCGTTGCTGGCCGCTACGGGGCATGTGCGCGTCAACGGCGTCCGGGTGACGGCGCCGGGCCGTGATGTCAAATGTGGGGATGTTGTTACCGTTGCGCTCGATCGGGGCGTTCGGGTTCTCAAGGTGATCGGTATGGCGCCCCGACGGGGCAACGCGGCAACCACATCGAGGCTTTACGAGGATATCGGCAGGTCCGACGACAATGCGTCGCTATCGCGCGGAGACTGAAGCATCGCGCAGAAAACGATTGATCTTATTGTTATTATGTCGGTATGGCATGGCACAGGTTTAGGGACGTTGCGCGCCCCGTCCGTCTGGGTTAGCACCCGCTGAACAAAGCCAAACTCTGGGGCCGGAGCTTGCTTATGACCTATGTGGTCGTCGAAAACTGTATCAAATGCAAGTACATGGACTGCGTCGAGGTGTGTCCCGTCGACTGCTTCTATGAAGGCGCCAATATGCTCGTCATCCATCCGGACGAGTGCATTGACTGCGGCGTTTGCGAGCCTGAGTGCCCGGCCGAGGCCATCAAGCCCGATACCGAGCCTGGACTCGAGAAATGGCTGGAGCTCAACGCGGAATATTCGAAATCTTGGCCCAACATCACGGTAAAGCGCGAAGGACCTGCGGACGGCAAGGAATGGGACGGGGTCCCAGACAAGCTGAAGCACTTCGATCCGGAGCCGGGTACCGGGGATTAGGCGGGCGCGATTATTTCGGGTCACCGCGGCGAACAGTTAACGCTTTTTTCTTTTTTATTGGACGGGCGGGAACTGAATCTACACTTTTGTATTCTAAAGCTTTGATTTCTGCAGATAATGTGATATATATGCCATAACTAAGAAAAACATCGCTTCGACGCTCCCTCCGGGAGCGTAATTTTTTCGAAGTTTCTCCGGGGAACCGTCAAACAGGGGCGTGTAATCCACGCAATCGGCAGTGGCAGGCAAGACGCGTCATAGGTCCAAGACGAAAAAGACCACCAAGCCCTCCTCGGCTGGCCGTCGCAGGGCAACGTTAGCTTCCCGGGGCGCAGGCCGCCGAGGAGGTCCCGTGACCAAGCCCGCCGGCCGCGAGAGGCCGAAGGGTCAAGGAGTTAACCAGGGTATGATCTCCAAGAAGGCGACCCAAAGACAAGGGTTCAAGACCGGCGAATTCATCGTCTATCCGGCGCACGGCGTCGGGCAGATCGTTGCGATCGAGGAACAAGAAGTTGCGGGCTACAAGCTTGAGTTGTTCGTCATCAACTTTGTCAAGGATAAGATGACGCTGCGGGTTCCGACCGCGAAGATCGGGGCGGTTGGTATGCGCAAGCTCGCCGAGCCGCCGATCGTCAAGCGCGCCCTGGAGACGCTGAAGGGTCGCGCTCGGATCAAGCGCACTATGTGGTCGCGTCGGGCGCAGGAATACGAGGCAAAAATCAATTCCGGAAATATCGTCTCGATTTCGGAAGTGGTCCGCGATCTGTTCCGGTCCGAAAGTCAGCCCGAGCAATCCTACAGCGAACGCCAGCTTTACGAAGCGGCGCTCGACCGGTTGGCGCGGGAGATTTCGGCGGTGCAACGTGTTACCGAGACTGAAGCCGTCAAGGAGATTGAAGCAGCGCTCGCCAAGGGGCCGCGGCGCGGCAAGGCGCCCGAGGGTGACGATCCGGTACTTGAGGATGAAGCGGCCTGAGTGTCATCCAACTTCGGTGTAACTTTAAAAGCCCGGCGTCGCGCCGGGCTTTTGCATTATCAGTGGACTCGTGTGCCGCTGTAGGGGCGACCTTTTATGGTCACCCCGTCAACTGAGGCATTTACCAGCCGGTATAAAGGGCGCGCGCCATGCACAAACGCGGCGACCACAAAGGGCGCCCTACAAGGTCGTGATTGATCGATGCCTGGTTTGTGGGTGGGGCCGCCCGATGCGCACGCGGCCGTGGTTTGGAGCTACAGCAGTCACTCGACGATGATCTTGACCAGATCGCCGGCTCTCACTTGGTCGTTTTCACCGAGGCCGTTCAAAACGCGGAAGCGTTCGACCTGATGGTCGAGAAGCGCCATGCGCGTGGAAAGCGATTCCACCGTGTCGGCCGGCTGCACTTTCACCACCCTCAGGCGCAGTGGTTTGGTCGCCCGGATCTCCTGCAATGACAGGCGACGGAATGTCTGGATCGCCTCGCGGAACGAGTGATCGGCCTCGGGGGTGCGGTTCTTTGCTGCGAAGATGAAGCGGTAGACCTCGCTGCCGAACCGCACAACGTAAAGCCGGAACGCCCATTGATCGCTGATCGCGGTTGCAGTCGCAGCCGGAAAGCCGTTGACCAAAAGTTCCTCGACCGAGCCAGTCTCGATGTTCTCGATCCAGCCCGAATTGAGATATTCGATCAGCGACTGCTCGGCCGGGACTTTCACGACATCGAGCCGCATTGCCTGGCCGGCGCCCTCCTTGGAGCCGAGCACGGCCTGCGCGGTGTTGTCGAGGACGAATCCCTCGGGCGCCATGAAGGTGAAGCCGAGCTTGGGATGGAGAAAACGCCGGCCGCGCACGTATCCGTCGACCGGGTCCTCGCCATAAATCATGCCGTCGATGCCTGCCAGATAAGCCCCCTTGTCACGCTCTTTTGCACCGGTCGCGCCGAGCTGGCGGGCGCTGGTCTCGGCATTTGTGACGCGTTCGGGGGTTGCCGGATGGGAGGACAAGAAATCGAGCGAACGCGCATCGGTGCCGCGGCTGGCCGCCCGCAGCTCGGCGTTGCGCCCCATGGACTTGAGCAATCGCGAAGCGCCAAAGGGATCGAAGCCCGAGCGTGCCGCAATGCCCACGCCGATGCTGTCAGCCTCGAACTCCTGTGCGCGTGAAAAGCTTGCCAGCGCAATTTTCGAGCGCGCAAGCGCCATCGCTCCGACCTGAGGATCGCCCAGCATGTCATTGACGTTGCTGATCAGCTCGGTCTTGCGTGCCTGTTCTTCCCGTGTCGCAGCATGGCGGGCGATAACGTGCGCCATTTCATGGGACATAACCGACGCAAACTCGGCACTGTCATTGGCGAGGCCGAGCAGTCCGCGTGTCACATAGAGTTGCCCATTTGGTAGCGCGAAGGCATTCACCGCTGGCGAGTTGAGAATGGTGACCTTGTACGAGAGGTCCGGTCGATCCGAGGCTGCGACGAGCCGGCCAACGATGCTGGTGAGCTTCGCGTGAAGCTTGGGATCTTCGTAGGCGCCCCCGTAGGCCGCAAGCACGCGCTGATGTTCGCGCACGCTTGGAGAATTCGCCTCAACGTTCTTTGGGAGGTCGGGCAGCAAGATTTGCCGTCCGCCCGGAATGGAAGAACACGCCGCGAGGGCGAACGCCATCAGGGCCGCCGCGACGGTTCTTGTCGCCGGCCTCCATGCCTTGTGATGGCTCCCCGTTATCAACACCACGCGTACGCTCGCTGCACCAGTTCTTCAGTGGACAATTTCGATCTGTTCCGGCCGTCCCACTTCAATGGCGGGGCCACTCCGCTCCTCGATCCAGCCCCGTACCTCAATTCTGCGGCCCGCCAGCGTCTTCGGCGTCAATCCGGCGCCGGCGAAAACACCTTCGTTCCGTTTGAGAATCGTGACCGTGAACTGTTCCGACCAACGCTGCCCGAAATTGACGTAGATGACGCCGCCAGTTTCATGCACGGATCGCACCTTCCCCTCCACCAGCGCGAATCGCCCTTGTTCCGCAAGGACATCCGCAGGGTTGGCCGCATCGCGAACTACATAGTACGGTTCGCCCCACAGGCCAAGCTTGGCGGTTCGGGCTTCCCGCTCAGCGTCGCGCAACAAGGTACGACACCTCGCAGCCAAAGGGGCGGGTGAGACCAGCGCGTTACCGGTCGCTACCAATTCGTGCTGTACCAACGTCTGATCCGACGGGGGACCGACGAATACATACGCCACCAATCGACCATATCGGTCAAGCCCTGTACCCGAGACGCTCAGACCGACTTCGCGGCCCAGCACCAAATTTTCGAGCGCCGTTTTGGCGGACAGCGCCGCTGCCATACGCGCCTCATCCTCATCGCCCGGAACCGGCAGCGATGTTTCGATCCCAGCCAATCGTGTCTCACGTCCGTCCGCAAAGACAAACGATCTGCCGTCGACGACGCGTGCGACCGTGCCGGACACAACGCTTCTTCCGCCGCAGGCCGGAGCACCTGGCGACGGCGCTTGGGCGCGCGCCTCAACAGCCACCAACGCCAAAGCCAACGCTGCAAACATGAATCGATCGAGGTTCATCACGTCCGATGCTTCACTGCAGATAATGCTCTGTGTCGCGACCGATGCGGTGATGCCGTTCTCGGTTCGCATGGGGTTTCGCCTCTGCTCTGGTTCGCGACACTTCCATGTAATGCCTCCCAGTCCTCGCGAGGTGGTCCTTTCTGCACCAAGCAGAACCTGAGGCAGCGTGTGGCAAGATTTAATGTCCCCCGCATTCCGACAGAATCAGGCCATAAGATGATGTCAAAACTTGGTCATGACATGCAGTAATATTGTTCAAAGCGCGCCGACCCTGGCAACAAAACTTGCCGCGAAGCAGCATGATGAGAACTTCAACATCGCGCCTTCGCGGCCGGTCTGTCACGCGCGAAACAGCATTTCGAATCGAAATTATTCAACAAACGCAAGAATCAGCACGCATGAGCAACGCCGGCAGCGATGCGGCCGAACGCGCCCAAACGATCGCACCGCAGTAGTATTGTGGCCGCAGAGCCCACACAATCGCAAGTGCGGCGCCTCGTCTGCCAGGCACATTTTTGTCGCAATCCACAGTCTGCTGATTCGAACTTGATCACAATGGGCGAGCAAAAGGATGCCCGGAGCGTGGCACGCCTCGTTTGCATCTTGCCGGGAGATCGCGTGTCCACCGGAGCTGATCGGTGCTTCCCCGAGATGCATTTTTGCAGCGCCGGCCCTTTCAAAACGCTGGGCGTTAACATAGAGGTTCTGCAGTGGGTCCCGTAGCTCAGCCGGATAGAGCAGCGGTTTCCTAAACCGAAGGTCGCAGGTTCGAGTCCTGCCGGGACCGCCACTGTTTTTCTCATGAAATTTCAGGCAGTTGCGCCATTATGCTTTTGGATGGCGATCTTACGTATTGAAAACGCTGTAGAAAAATTTCAAGTCCAGGAGAGGGTAAGTGTCTGCCTCCGGAGCTATTGGCTCTGTGGCTTAAACCAGTTCCATCCTTAGTTGACGGCCGACCGCTTGGGCTGCGCGGGCTAGCGTACCGAGCGTCACTGATTCATTATGAGGATCAAGAAGACGGTCGAGTTGTGCGCGGCTGGTCTTCATGCGTCTGGCCAATTCGGTCTTGGTGAGGCCCTCTTCTTCCATGAGCACGTCAAGCTGGCGCGCGATAACGCGCTTGATCGCCCGTGCGGTTACCTCCTCGTAGATTCCTTCCTCCTTCAAAAAGTCGTCGAGCGACGATCCAATGCGAGCTTTTCTTTTCATGCGATCTCCTTCTTTCTCTTCATCGCCAGTTCCAGATCAGCGTCTGGCGTCTTCTGCGTTTTCTTTATGAATGCATGCAAGAGCACCATCCTTCCCTCGTGAATGCAAAACAGAACCCGAGCAATACGGCCGCTGGTCAGATCGCTGCGAACTTCCCACAGCCCCTTGCCCATTGCGCGACACAGCGGCATGCCGATCGGCCAGGAGAATTCGACATCCTTGATGTCCTCGCCGACGATCTTTCGATCTTCGCTGCTCAATGCCCGCAGACAATCACGAACTGGTTCTCGGCCAGATGGCAATTGATAGAAGGCAGCAGGCAGTCGCTTCACACATTCTCCCCAAGCATCAATGTATCAAAATAGGTACGCATCGGCAATAGGTATCATTTACAGACGATTGACGAGCACTCACTCGCGCTTCCGTTTCTAAGCTGCTCAAAAACCTTGCGAATTTCCTCGCTTGGCGCGAGGCACAGAGTTCGATACGTATCCAGGAAGGCCCGCCACTATCTTTCCGCCGTATTTCCAGAGACTTGTGGCGGATCGCTTTCGGACGGTCATCTTGCTTCTTGAAAACACGGGGTAAGCCATTTCCTCAGGCATGTGGGCTTAACCAGCTTAAACCAGCGCCACACGTAGTTGAGGCCAACTGCTTGAGCTGCGCCGTGAGCGTACCCAGAGTGACCGATTCATTGTCGGGATCGAGAAGCCGGTCGAGCTGTGCGCGGCTGGTTTTCCTGCGTTTGGCCAACTCGGTTTTGGTGAGGTCCTCCTCTTCCATGAGCGCGTCAAGCCGGCATCCTGCGTTAAGTTAGAGTCCGCTGGGGCACTTTTCCGCCCTCGTCCGCCCGTGTAATTTCGGCGCCCGGGGGGAATTCCAGACAAGACTTTGAGGAAACGCGATGAGGATAGCTTTCGCCGGTGCAACGCTCCTGGCTTTGACCATTTGTTCTGGACCTTTGCCGCGGGCTCATGCTGCGGACATCAAGGTCTTGAGTACCGGCAACATGTCCTCGATCCTCGCCGAGCTCGGCAAGGAATTCGAGCGTGCGAGCGGCCACAAGCTCGCCATCGAGTATGGCTCGACGACGCGCATCAAGAGTCGTGTTGAAGCCGACGAGGCAGCCGACCTCACCATCAACGAGCGCTTCGTGCTCGAGGATCTGCTGCATCAGGCCCGGATCGCCAATGGCACGCTCGTCGATATTGCGCGCTCCCCGCTCGCTTTCGGCGTACGCGCCGGCGGCGAGAAGCGCGATGTCAGCACGGTCGAGGCGCTCAAGCAGACCTTGCTGGGGGCCGAGAGCATCGCCCAGCCCGACGCGAGCGGCGGCGCGCAGGACGGCACCTATTTCGTCAACCTCATCCGCTATCTCGGCATTGCCGACCAAGTGAAGCCCAAGATCAGGCTCACAATGGGCGGCGATGCGGCGGCACAAGCCGTCGCCTCGGGCGTCGCACAGATGGGCGTCGCGCAGCGGCGCAATTTCAATACGCTCCCTGGTGTGCAGATGCTTGAGCCGCTGCCTGATCTCCCGGGAGTGAAGTTCCTCATGGTGGCCGGTGTGCTCGCCAATGCGCGCGAGCCGAATGGTGCGCTTGCCTTCGCCAAGTTTCTGGCGTCCCCCTCGGCCGCAGCCGTGATAAAGGCCAAGGGCATGGAGCCGTATGCTCCGTAGCTTTTTTATAGGCTGGATGAAGCCGATGCGCGGCCTCGGTTCAAGATCGAGGCAGCGCGTTCCGATCCACACTTGCGCGCAATCCGGGAATGGCGGTTGGTCTAGCGACCAGGATGGCGATGGCTTTCTTGGTTGTGGGCGACGTTGAGGGCAACCGTACGCAAACGCAAAGACATGAGCGTGCCAGGCTGAAAAAGAGCGGCGTCGCGCCCGGCGACTGCTTGTCTTTGATCGCTGCTGATCTCCATGATGACGCGAACTGGGCGGCGGCGGTCGCAGGATGCGACTAGCGTTCTGCATCATGGCGATCGATCGCGCGATTTCTCTGTGGAGCTGTCGAGAAGTCGACCGACAACCCGCCTGCTTGGCTGGTCTGCTGCCCCTCGGCTGACGCTGATTCTCGGGCGATCAGCTCGTCACTGGCTCCGGCGCAGTCCCCGCCACACCTTCCCGGCGCCGGAGCCAGCGGCACCTCACGACAGCCACAGTTGCGGAAGCCAATCATACGGCTGCGAGATCACATTCTTGCCGTTGCTCCGCACAACCTCATTTGGAAGCCGGTTCGGTGCTCCGCTCTCCTCGCTGCACGGCCACTATCGGCAGGTCGCGAGCGAGACGACGTACGTAGGCATAGAGCGGCTCGGGCTCCCGGAATGGCGCGGTCAAACCACGTTCGACATTTCGGCGGTTGACCACAGCGTCGCGCGATCACATGAATGCATCAGCCCTTTTTCGGCGGCTGCGCCACCAAACCATCGGCGCTCAATGGAGGAGCCCCCAATGGCCAAGAACATGCTCGACGGCGCTCAGGTGATTGTCGATTACCTGATCCGCCAGAAGGTGCCTTACGCGTTCGGGCTGTGCGGCCATGGCAACATTCAGTTCATCGATGCGCTCTATGAGCGCGCCGGAGACATCAAGACCATCTCGGTCCATCATGAGACAGTCGCGGGCTTCATGGCGGATGTGTACTACCGCGTGTCGGGCCAGCCGACCGCGACATTCACGTCCTGCGGTCCCGGCTCCGCCAATTTGCCGATCGCGCTCGGCAACTCGTTTCTCGACTCTGTGCCGTTTCTCGCGGTGACCGGCAACATTCCAACCAGCCAGTTCAACCGCGGCGCATTCCAGGAGCTGTACCGCCACTACCAGGCGGATTATCCGTCGACGGTGCGCGCCTATTGCAAGCGCGTGTTCCAACCGACGCGCGGCGAGATGGTGCCGCTTGCGGTGCGCCAGGCCTGGAAGACCATGGTGACGGGGCGGCCCGGACCCGTCGTCCTCGACGTGCCGTTCGATGTGTTCCGCGAGGCTGCCGCCGAAGAGACCCCGAACCCGGAGGAATGGAGCGCCAACATCTCGTGCCGATGCGGCGCCGATCCCGACGGGGTCAGCAAGGCCGTCGACATGCTGCTTGCGGCCGAGCGCCCCGTGATCCTGATCGGCCAGGGCGTCAAATACGGCGGTGCTGCCGCTGACCTCAGGACGCTCGCCGAGAAGCTCGACATCCCGGTGGCATGGTCGGCGAGCGGCACCGGCGGCATCGATTCGACGCATCGGCTCGCGCTCGGCCTTGTGGCCCGCAACGGCCCCTATCAAGCGAACCATGCAGCCCGCCAGGCAGATGTTCTGCTGGCGCTCGGCGTGCGCTTCGACGATCGCACTTCTAGTTCGTGGCTGCCCGGCTATTCCTTCACGATTCCGCCGACGAGGCTCATTCACGTGGATATCGACCCCGACGAGATCGGCCGCAACTATCCGGTTGCGCTCGGCCTTATGGCCGACGTGCGCACGTTTGTGCGCCAGCTCCTCGGCGCGCTTGATGCGCGCAAGGACATCACCGCCAACGCAGCGGCGCGCGCCAAATGGCTCGACACCGTTGCGGGTTATCGCAAGGAGTGGGAGGCCTACATCGCGCCGGGCTTCGCGGACGAGGGCTCGCCGATCAATCCGCAGCGCGCCGCCCGCGAGATCGATGCTGCGATACCCGCCGACGGCATTCTGGTGAGCGACATCGGGGTGCACCACAACTGGCTCATCGCATTCTGCAAGCCGAAGCGGCCGGATTCGCTGATCGGCTCGATGGGATTTGGACCGATGGGCTTCGGCGTCGCCGGTGCGCTCGGTGCGAAGCTCGCGGCGCCCGATCGTCCTTGCGTCTCGGTGTGCGGGGACGGCGCCTTCTTCATGCATGCGAGCGTGCTTGGCACCGCGGTCGAATACAAGATCCCGGTGGTCTGGGTGGTGTGGAACAATTATGCCTACGCGTCGATCCGCGGCCTCCAGCGCGGCTATCTCGACGGCCGCGAGCTGGCGACGGATTTCAAGCATCCCGACACCGGGGCGCCCTACAATCCGGACTTCGCCGCCATGGCGCGATCGGCCGGCATCGAGGGCGTGCGGGTCGATCGCGCGACAGATCTGGGCGACGCCGTGCGTGCCGGCATCGCTGCCGGACGGCCCTATCTGATCGACGCCAACATCGGCGCCGATCGTAATCCGGGCGGCGCCGGAGTCTGGGAGTTACCGGGCCTCGGTCAGAGCCAGCCCGCCATCGGCGGGCGCTATCAGCCGAACTAAGGTCGTGCACCCCACTAGCAGGTGTCATGCCCGCGAAAGCGGGCATCCAGTAACCCCGGAATCATGATTGAAGCTCAACTGTGCACAAGTCGAAGGCCCGGGGTTACTGGATCGCGCGGTCAAGCCGGGCGATGACAGCTATGGAACACCATGGGATCTTGGAACAGATTTGAGATTCGGAAGCGCCGTATCACTTGCGCAAAAATATTTGGAGGAAGCAAATGCCATCACGCCAACCCGAGGAAGCCAAGGGTTTCAAACTGCTCGGGCACGACCGTAGCGCCGCCTGGGGCGGCGGCAGCATCGTGGAGGTGCACAAGGGCTACGCCTACGTGGGCGCGGTCGGCGGCGCGAGCTATAACGGGCCCGAGGGCTTCACGGCGCATGACGTGCGCGACCCCCGCAATCCCAAAAAGGTCTATGAATTTCGCGCACCGCCCGGCGTCCATTGCCACAAGGTGCGCGTGGTTGGCGATCATCACCTGTACGTCAATTCCGAACGGCTGGTGGGTGACAAGGGCAAGAACGCCCGCGCCGGGCTCTTCATCTTCGATATCAGCAAGCCCGATGCGCCGCGTGAAGTGGGCTTCTACGACACGCCCGGCAGCGGCCCACATCGCTTCGGCGTCGACAACAAGCGCGGTCTCGCATTCCTGCCCAACGATGCGCCGGGGTGGAACAAGCGCGTGATCTGGACGCTCGATGTCCGTGACCCGCTCAAGCCCGAAGTCGTCAGCATCTGGGGCCTGCCGTGGCAAAAAACCGAAGGCGACGGCGAGGGCAACGATCCGATGCCGGCGGAAAGCGCCATCACGTTGCACGGGCCGCCCATGATCCGCGGCAACCGCATGTATTGCGCCTGGTGGGGCGGCGGCATCTCGATCATCGACTGCACCGACCTTCGCAACATGCAGCTTGTCGGCCACGTGCAATGGTCGCCGCCGTTCCCGGGCTCGACCCACACCTGCTGGCCGATCGGAGACAAGCCCTATCTCGTCGTCACCGACGAAGCGCGCGCCAGGCAGAAATATTGGGACAGCCAGTTCATGTGGATCGTCGATGCGCGTCACGAGACCAACCCGATCCCGATCTCGACGTTCTTTCCGGACCGGGAGAAATACTTCAATCGGCCGGGACGTTTCGGGGCCCACAACATCCTGGAAAACATCACCACGGAAGGGCCATGGGCCAACATCGTGTTCCTGACCTATTTCAACGCCGGACTGCGCGCCGTCGATGTGAGCGACGTGTTGCGGCCGAAGGAGATCGGCTGCTACGTGCCGGAACTTCCCGACGGCCAGGACGCGATCCAGTCGAACGACATCGGCGCCGATGAGCACGGCCGCATCTACCTGATCGACCGCGCCGGCGCCGGTATGCACATTCTCGAATACACGGGTTAGGACAACTCGTGGATCTCGGGCTTTCCGGTCGCGTCGCGATCGTCACAGGCGCGAGCCGCGGCATCGGCAAAGCCTGCGCGGCCGAGCTTGCGGCGGAGGGCGCGCATGTCGTCGTGGTCAGCCGTGACGTGGAGCGCAATGCCGTGGCCTGCGTCGACATCGTGGCGCATGCCAAGGCGCACGCGCGCGTGCTTGCCGCGCCCGCCGATCTCAACGACGAGGCGGCGGTGCGCGCGGTCTTTCACCTCGCGACGCAGGAGCTTGGCCGCGTCGACATCCTCGTCAACTGCGCCGCCGTGATCGGCAGGGGCGACTTCTTTTCTCTGGATGCCGCAAAGTGGGACAGGCTGTTCGACGACAAGCTCAACGGCACCGCGCACTGCATTCGTCTGGCGGTGCCGCTGATGCGTCAAAGGCGGTGGGGGCGCATCATCAACGTACTGGGCGGCGCGGCGCGTCAACCCCAGCCCGGGGCGGTCTCCGTGGGGCTCAACAATGCTGCCGTTCTCAATCTCATCAAGGCGCTCGCGGGTGATCTCGCCCGCGACAACATCCTCATCAATGCCGTCATCCCGAGCGTCATTCAAACCGAACGCCTCGACGACACGATCCGCGCCGAGGCCACCCGCGCCGGCAAGCCCGAAGCCGACATGCGGGCACAACGCGTCAGCCGCATTCCGCTCGGCCGCATGGGCGAAAGTCGCGAAGTTGCGGCCGTGGTGGCGTTTCTGGCCTCGGAGCGGGCAAGCTTCGTAACGGGTTGCGCGTGGAACGTGGATGGCGGCGCCGCTGCGGTGATTTGAAACACAAAAGCGACGAAGCCGCCCCGCCTGTGTGTCATCGCCCGGCTTGACCATGCTTGACCGGGCGATCCAGTACTCCGCAGTCTCTCGATAGTGCAGCAACATGAATCGCTTAAGACAGTGGGTAAGCTGTTTGCCAGACCGCAAGAACAGGAATCGAGGCGGTGAAGCCCAGGCCGGAGAAGCGTCGAGACCAGGGTCCTGCCGCGGGGACCGTTGCTATGCGGCAACAATCACCGAGGATTCTTTTGGGGCAGCCGGTGTTAGCGCTAGCTAAGCTATGTTCATTTGTTAACAGTATGCCCCTTGGGGAGTGTCAGTAGTGAGGGAAGTTATGTACCGCAAAGCTGTCGCGTTGATTTCAATGGGAGTCGTGAGTGTCGGCTTGGCCACTGCGGCGTCGGCGGCTGACTTGGCGGTCAAGGCGCCCGCGTACAAGGCGCCCGTCATAATGCCGTTTAGTTGGACGGGTTGCTACGTCGGTGTGGAAGGCGGCGGAATTTGGGGCCGCAGCAAGGACACTGCTGCCGATCCTGCCCGGGCCAATTTCGGCCTCCCGATCAACAACGGTTTCGATCTCAGTGGCGGTCTCGTCGGGGGGACAGTCGGCTGCAATTATCAAGTTAGCAACTGGGTGCTCGGCGTCGAGAACGACATCTCGTGGACGAACGCGAGCGGCAGCGCGTTCGATATTGCTCCGTTCAACACGTCCGCGACGAGCCAGACCAAAGAGAAGTGGCTCGACACCGTGCGTGGGCGCATCGGCTTCGCGTGGGAGCGTGCCTTGTTTTATGGCACCGGTGGTGCCGCCTTCGCCGGCACGACCGTACAGGTTTGCAACACGATTACCTGTGTCAGCGATTCGCAGACTCGCACCGGCTGGGTCGCCGGCGGCGGCATCGAATATGCGGCGTGGGATCACGTGACGCTGAAGGTCGAATACCTCCATGCGGACTTCGGCACCAGCACGTACATAAATCCGTCCGTTCAGGTCGCACCCGGCCGCACCATAGTCACTCGCGACGTCCCGCTGACGAACGACATCGTGCGCGCCGGCGTGAATTACAGATTCTGATCGCTCACGACGGCACCGCAACAGCAGGCGGTTGCGCTGGTTAGCAAGGTCCGATTTCTCGAGCCCTACGTGAACGCCACGGCCATGGAACCGGCCTGAGACAGGAGGGCAGCGCGAGTGCGCCAATGGTGCGCCGATGGCCATGGGGTCACTGGCGCGCGCCTGCGCCAATACCTCCGATAAATGGCGATCGCGTGGTTATTGATGCCCCGCTTTTCGCGGGGCATGACAAGTCAAAGAGTAGGTCACGCCCACAGGCGCTCGCCCTTCAAGTCCTTGTACAGGTCGGCGACGTATTCGCCGTAGCCGTTGAACAGCA